>JAEEGG010012784.1_pt1 | contig 18045 bp, 30 predicted proteins | sample 9134161 | NCBI WGS metagenome assembly JAEEGG01 (sample SAMN16246543, study PRJNA631951) | gut metagenome | biome: gut microbiome; feature: rumen; material: CR-attached | host: Bos | place: Iran: Karaj | collected 2018-10 | reverse complement strand
TGTTAGAAAGTGCGTAGGTTGTAAATCAATTAAGAGGATTAGTTAGTGATGAAACATTGCTTACCCTCTTACCGTTTATCAACAATCCACAAGAGGAAATTGAACGAATTACCAAACAGAAATAGGAGAATATGGTGCTATATAACTTTGCTAATGTTAATGAAACTGAAACAGAGGATAACGAAGAATGAGTTATTGGGAAGAGAGAGAATAGGAGTGGTTATATAACTCCACTCTCAATGCTGCGGAGAAAGAATTAGCAAAGGAATATATGCGGGTATATAAAAAAACATAGAGAGAATTAGTTGATTTGTATAATGAATTGGTAAATGAAAAGGGAGAAATCCTGGTTAGTGATTTATTCCGTTTTAATCGCTATTATGATTTGCTGAATGAACTACACGCAAATTTGTATAGGTTAGGGATTGAAGAGGAAAGAATTATGTAGAAAGAATTTGCCGATTATTATAGAAAAAACTGTGAAATAATTGGAAATCGCTATTAGTTCCAATTTCCAGTAGATGAAGATGAAATACTCCGTTCAATCAATGGGGTATGGTGTCCCGATGGTGCTAATTGGAGTAGTAGGATATGGAAGAATACAGAGGAATTACAACAAAGGATTTAGAACGGGATAGTTGATACAATTACCAGGGGAGCAAGTAAAGATGAATTAGTGAAAAGGTTGATGGATGATTTTGGAGTGGGTTTTAGATAGGCTGATAGAATAGCAAGAACAGAATTAGCCTATATCCGCAATAAATCAACATTAGACAGTTATGAAAAGATGGGATTAGAGAAATATGAAGTGTTAGCAAATTAGGCTGACGATGAAAGTTGTGGAGAATGTAATGGGAAATAGTTTTTACTCCACGAAGCAAAAGTGGGTATAAACTTCCCGCCATTTCACCCTAATTGTAAATGTTGTATCATTCCCGTAATTTGATAGGAGGTAATAAAATGTTTTCAATAGATAGAAACAATAAAATATCAATGACAAGGGGCGATAATGCCGAAATAGAGGTAAGGGTTTTTGATAAATTCGGCAAAGAAGTTTTGTTATTTGATGACGATGAAATTTTATTAACCGTAAGAAAATAGGATGAACTGTATTTTAAATTCCAAAAGACAGCAGTAAATGGGGTTATTTCCATTGTTCCCGAAGATACAGAGGGATTAGATACAGGAATTTATTATTATGATGTAGTCTTATTTAGATTTAATGATAAAAGATATACTATTATTCCTCCATCCCGTTTTGAGTTGCGAGATGGTATGTATGTAGCGACAATAGCCCCATTACCTAATAACCCTATAAGTGGAGGGAATATATTATGAATGAATTACACGGAATGTTAAGCGAAGTTGAGAGAATGAGGGGTTTTATTTGTGCTGGCGTAGATTATTACAAAGGCGAAAAGGGAGATAAAGGGGATAAAGGCGATAAGGGAGATAAAGGGGATTGCGGTGCTGGTGTTTGGCTTACAAATTACGATGGAATAAGACCACCAAATTATTTATGCCCGAATAGAAAAATGACAGGAAGAACAGACGGAAGAAAACCCGAAATAGGAGATTTAGTTATTGATACTAATACCTTCAACCTGTATTGTGTAAATACCGTAAATAATATTTATGTCTTAATGGATTATATAGGCTGCCTTAAAGGGGCAAACGGAGATACAGGTTATATTTTTACTCCGTCCGTTTCCAATAGTGGGGTAATTAGTTGGAGCAATAACGGAGAATTAGAAAATCCTGCCTCTGTTGATTTAGTGGCTGCCGTTATCGCTGCCTTACCGTCTGCCGTGGGGGTGAATTTCTAATGGAATATGTTGTTAGTGATACTTCCTTAACCTCTGTTGCTGATGCGATTAGAGAAAGGGGCGGGACGAGTGAAGAATTAGCATTCCCGCAAGAGTGGATAGATAGTATAAATCATAATATGTTTAATATTGAAGAAATAGCCTGGCATAAATACGGACAGGGGCAAGAAAATTTTGTGTTAAATTTAGATGGAATTACAAAACTCTATCCTTATGCCTTTTACCGTGATACTTATATAACCAGGGTTGAGAGTAATACATTATTGATTTTTAATGCCGCTGCGAATGACACAACACAGGGAGACGGTGGTTATGTTTTCGCTAATTGCTCTAACCTTCAATCCGTATATTTACCGGAATTTGTCTTTCCAGGCAATCAAGGGAATTAGTTTTATATGTGTAGCAAATTAACTGATGTTTATATGCCGAAATTAGGGGCAATCGCTTACAGAATGTTTTGTAGTTGCGTGAAATTGGATAAAGTTGCGTTTCCTAACTTAAACTCCGCTTCACCAATGAATAAACAAGGCTTTTCCGGTTGTGCTAATTTAGAAGTATGTGATTTAGGTCCAACAACTAAATTAGATTAGTAGGAATTTGCGAGTTGTTAGAAACTTTCTACCCTTATTCTCCGTAGAACAGGGAGCATAACGCAATTAGGAAATCTTAACGCTTTAACTTCAACTCCTTTTGCTTCTGGTAAGGCGGGAGGAACTTTATATGTTCCATAGGCTTTAATTGATAGTTATAAAGCCGCTACCAACTGGAAAACGATTTTACAATATACCAAAGATGGAGCATTACAAAATCAAATCCTTCCAATAGAAGGAAGTTATTATGAAACTCATTATGGGGACGATAGAGAAATACCCACAACTTAAAAAAATTCAAAAAAATTAGGGCAAAGGTTTTTAAGACCAATGCCCTATTTTTTATATATTTGTGAAGGGTTATAGGAAAACTATAAAACTTAATTATTTATTTTAGAGGGTTTTGTATTCGTCATATCACCTTAATATATTTCTAAAATAACAACTTCAAAGAGACGAATAGCAAAAAACTCATAGGAGGAAAAAGATATGAATGAAAATGAAAACAATGCGGGAGTAATTGAAACTAACGCAGAGGAAAAGAAAACCTATACGCAAGAAGAAGTAAATGAATTATTACAAAGAGAAGCGGATAGAAGAGTTAGTTAGGCATTACAAAAACAGGAAAAGAAGAATGCCGAAAAAGTGCGGGAGGCTGAAAAGTTAGCCCGTATGAATGAATAGGAAAAATATTAGTATGAATTAGAGCAGAGGGAAAAGGCTATTGTAGAAAAAGAAAAAGCCCTTGCCCTTGCCGAAAATAAGAACGAAGCGGGTAAAATTCTCGCTGATAAGGGGTTATCACTCTCCCTTGTTGATTTCATTGTGGCGGAAGATGCGGAGACGATGAAATAGAATATTGAATTGTTAGATAAGGCGTTTAAGCAATCCGTAAAGGCAGAGGTTGAAAAACGGTTATCTTCATCCTCTCCAAAACGCAATCTTCCACCAGATGAAGCAATGACAAAAGAAAGTTTTGCTAAATTACCACTTATGAAGCAACAGGAGATTTTCTTAACTAACCCCGAATTATACAAAACATTGATTTAATTGGAGGTTTTACATTATGGCAAATGTAATTTACGCAAATGAAGTATTAGAGAACAAATATAATTCCGTTCTCACTACAAAGTTAGATTTACAAAAATTTATGACTGTTGATAATACCTTAACCGCAGAGGCTGGTATGATTAAAAAGGTTATCACCAAAACCGCAACAGGCAATGTAGAAGATTTAGATATGGGTGAAGGCAATACAGGGGCTATTGAAGTTTCTACCTCTACTGTTCCTTATACTGTTGGAACTACCCAGGGCAAATTCGTTTATTACGATGAGGAAGCAATGGCAGACCCCGCAGTTGTTGAGGCTGGCTTAACTGGATTAGCCGAGAAGATGGTTAATTCCTTCGTGGCAAAGGCTGTTGATGAATGGGAAAAGGCAGAGGAAATTACCGTTTCCGCTTATGACTTCGCCGCTGTTGTTGATGCTATTGCCGATATGGATTTAGAAGATGAAAGCGGTTTATTTATGCTTATCAATCCCGCATAGGTTGCCGAGTTCCGTAAGGAGTTAGGCGAAGAGTTAAAATATAGCGAAGGTTTTGTAAGAACTGGTTATATTGGCTCCGTTTGCGGTGTTCCCGTATATATCTCAAAGGCTATTAGCGAAAACAAAGCCATTCTTGCTACTCCCGCTGCCGCTACCCTCTTCATTAAGAAGAATAGTGAAATTGAGTAGGAAAGAAACGCCGATACCCGTCAAAACCGTGTATTCGCCCGTAAAGTTGCCCTTGTTGCTCTTACCGATGCTACCAAGTGCCGTGTAATTAAGAAGGGTCAATAATCTATAAAAAACCAAATAAGGGGGTAAGTAAATGTTAGAAAAATTAAAAATGTATCTTAATATAGATACCGATGATAAGGACGATTTACTTACATTAATTATTGATTAGGCGATTGAATACGCTACCAACTACACCCATTCTAACAATTTATCCACCTTATCCCCTGTTATTTTGAAAATGTGCGTATTTGATTATAACCGCATAGGGACAGAGGGATTAAATAGCGAAGGATATAGCGGAGTAAGTTTTAATTATGCTGATGATTACCCCGAATATATCCTCCGTTCCCTCCGTTCCAATAGGAGAATAATAACGCTATGATTTACGATTTTCAAAAGTATATCGTTATTGAATATAGCGGGGATAAGGATGAATATGGATAGAAAAGAGTAAGAGAAACAGGGAGAAGAATGATTGATATGATGGTTAGGGCTAATTTACGGATGAATGTTAGCGATATTCGTTTTGTAGATGCTACCGACATAGGATTAACATACGATGCCGCAATTACCGATAATAACCAAATCGTTTCTACTTCTGGAATAACTTACGATGTTTTATATACAATCCCCTCAAAGAGATTAACCACTATTTTCTTGAAGAGGGTGAATTAAATGGGTGTTTAGGTTGATGCCGAAAAATTACTAAACAAATTGAATAATTTAGCGGGTATGGATATTTCACCCGCTATTGGGAAATGCTGTGCCCTGGTAGAAAGGGAAGCAAAATAGAAAGCCCCTGTTGGAAGTGGAGAATTAAGAAGAAGTATTGAGAGTAAGGTAATGGGGAATGAAGGGGAGGTTGGAACTAATTTGTTCTATGCCCCCTATGTAGAGTTTGGAACAGGTATTTTTTCCTCATAGGGAGACGGAAGAAAAGATGTGCCGTGGTTTTACAAAGATGTATAGGGAAAATGGCATTCTACTTGTGGCTCTCACCCTCACCCTTACTTAATTCCCGCTTATGAAGAAAACAGGGATAAGATTAAATAGACAATTGCTGATTATATAAAAAAGGAGTTGGAGAAATGATTGACTATAAAACAACTCTAATTAGGGAATTAGATACGATTTTACCAACTTATTATGAGTTGTTTGTAGATAGTGAAACACCAATTCCCTGTATTACAATTATGGAAAGCAATAATTCCGCATAGGAAGAGGGAAATACTATTAGATTTTCCCGCATTTCCTATAATATTAAAATATGGGCTGATGATATAGCAGTTATCAGCCAAAAAGGGCGAGAATTAGACAATAAAATGTTTTAGTTAGGATGGGAAAGAGTAAGTTATAATGAGTTATGGTTTGGTAATTCAAAATGTTCTGCTATTTTCCGCTATGAAATTCTTGCCAACGAAAATTTATAAAGATTGGAGATTATGAAATATGCCTGTATTATCTGGAAATAATCCACAATATAGCACAAGTAAGAATATCCGTTTATATGCGGGTTGGGGTGCTACTGCCTCTGCCGTTACAAGAACAGAGATTGAGAATTTACAAGAAATCCCTGACTTATCTAACGCATAGGGCGAAACTGAAACTATTGAAATCACCACTCTCAAAGATGCTTACCACGAATATACCGATGGATTAAAGAACTACGCAGAGAGTAGTGAATTAAGTTTCAAATTCCTGTATTCTCCCGAAGAATACCACGATGTTTATGAATTAATTAGCGATGATACACAGACTGGAAAATATCTGTTCTGGTTTGTCGTTCTTCCCGATGGTTCTACATTCACCATCAAATCAAAATCCGCTTCCACCGTTATTAATGGCGTTGGTGTGGCTTCCGCAATTACCTATACTCTTAATATCGTTCCTTCTGGAATGATTGAGTATGAATACAGCGGAGATTAATTAACCCAATATTGGGGGTATGGGGAAGGTTTTTATTCTCTCTTTCCCCTTCCCCGTATCTTTTTAAAATGAAGGAGAAATTGAAATGAATAGTTATGATTTTTAGGTGGGGGATAAGGTTTATAACCTTCGCCTCACAACAAAGAACATTATTAAGTTAGAAAAGAAGATTGGTATAAATCCTCTTGCTATTTTCGGGAATGGCGATACCGTCCCAACATTAACAACTATGCTAACCGTTTTTCAATATTCATTACCAAACGCAACAGAGAATGAAGCATTTGATATTTATGATAGATGGTTAGATGAGGGGCATACAGTAGCCGATTTTATCCCCGTTATCCTTGAAGTTTATAAGGTTTCTGGTTTAATTAAGGATATGCCCGAAAACGAAAAAAACTAACATAGGGAGATAGGGAGAATAACCTTATCTCCCTTTCTTTTATTTCACAAATAGAAGAATTACTAAACTATTCTCTTGATGCCGGATTGAGTGAAGAAAATTTTTGGAATATGACATTAGCCGAAATAGAACGGTTTATGTAGTCCTTTTAGCGGAGAGAGGATAGAAGATTAAAAGAAAAAGCAATGTTTGATTATAAATTAGCCGAGTTAATAGGTTTATCTTGCGGGAGATTTTGGGCGAAAAATTTACAATACCCCGAAATCTTTGAAGCATACCCAACTATTTACCAAAAGGAAGAAGTATTGGAGCAGAGGGAAAAGGAGAGAATGGAAAAATCTATTGAACGGTTAAAGAATTTTGTAAAACAACATAATAAACAATTTGAGGAGGTTAGTTAGTAATGGCTGCCGAAGAACTGAAAATAAAAATAACTGCCGATAATAGTTAGGCATAGGGTGTATTAGGCAAAACCGCTAACGCTATTGGTTAGTTTTCCTCAAAAGTAAAGAAGGCTGGTATAGCAGTAGCAAAAGCAACGGGGGCTGCTATCGTGGCGGGTGGTGCTGCCGTTGTCGCTCTCACTAAATAGGCAGTAGAGGCATATGCGGATTATGAATAGTTAAGCGGGGGAGTAGAGAAATTATTTGGCAAAGACGCTCAAACAATGCTCTCTTACGCTCAAAACGCATATAGAACGGCGGGAATGTCTGCTAATTAGTATTTAGAGTTATCTACCTCATTCGCTGCTTCCCTTATACAAAGTTATGGGGGCGATACTTCAAAAGCGGTTGAAATGACCGATGTAGCAATGAGGGCAATTAGTGATAACTTCAATACATTCGGCGGAGATATTCAAAGCATTCAAAACGCATTCCAAGGTTTCGCAAAAGGTAATTATACAATGTTGGATAACCTTAAATTAGGTTATGGCGGAACAAGGGCAGAAATGGAAAGATTAATTGCTGATGCTAACGAATACGCGGAAAGTATCGGTATGGCGGGAGATTTAACTATTGAGAATTTCGGGGATATTGTTAAGGCGATTGATTTAGTCCAGTAGAAACAAGGAATTGCGGGAACAACAGCAAAAGAGGCTGCTACTACTATTTCAGGTTCTCTTATGATGGTTAAGGCTGCGTGGGCTAATTTGTTAGTAGCATTCGCAGACGGAAACGCAGATTTAGAGGGAGCATTTAACGCATTGGTTGAAAGTGCTGAAATTGCGTTTAACAACATTCTCCCCGTAGTTGAATAGGCATTAATGGGTATAGGAACATTAATAGAAGGTTTAGCCCCTGTATTGGGCGAGAAATTACCGAAGATTGTAGCCGATGTAATGCCCTCTTTAATGGGTGCTATTACAGGATTAATTTAGTCTCTCGCTACCTCATTACCCGCAATGATTTAGCCCGTTCTCTCTGCTATCATTGCTGCCCTTCCAGATTTAATTAGTGCTGGTATTCAATTATTCGCTGGTTTAGTTGTGGCATTAGTTGAAAGCATACCATAGTTAGTTGCGGCTATTCCATAGATTGTTGAAGCAATTTATGAAGGTTTTGTTGCCGCTGCCCCATAGTTAAAAGAGGCTGGTATAGCGTTGATTAATATGGTAGGGGAAGGAATTACAGAAGCGGGTGAATGGTTATTAGAAGGAATACACACCCTTTGGACTGATGTTTTAGGAGGAACAGAGGAAAGTTGGACTTCAATAGTTGAAAGTTTAAATACAACTTGGGATAGTATTAAAACCTCATTAAGCGAATGTTGGGAAAGTATAAAAACTTCTCTCTCTTCAATTTGGGAAAGTATTAAGACTATCGCAATGGCGGTATTTAATGCCTTATAGGAGTTTTGGGCTACTTGGGGCGGCACTATAATGACTTATATTTAGGCAGTATGGAATTATATAACAACTGTTTTCTCTTCCGCATTTAACATTATTTCCGCATTGTTTAAAGTATTCGCTGCCTTGTTCTCTGGTGATTGGGGAGCATTATGGGAAGCGGTTAAGGGTTTAGTAGAGGCAGTATGGAACGGAATAAAGGACACATTAACCGCAATTTGGGAAGGTATTAGTTCCGTTGCCGTTTCAATCTGGAACACATTAAGCGGAATTTTAAGCGGTATTTGGAGTAGTATATCAGCAACTGTTTCCTCTGTATGGAACAGTATTAAATCAACTATTTCCTCTGTTTGGAACGGTATTAAATCCACCGTCTCTTCCGCTATCAATTCTGTTTCTTCAACTGTTTCTTCCGTTTTCAATTCCATTAAATCAACCGCTACTTCCGTATGGAATAGCATTAAATCCGCAATCACTACACCAATAGAGACAGCAAAAGAAAAAGTTAGAAGTGCTATTGAGAAAATCAAATCCTTCTTCAACTTCTCTTGGAGTTTGCCACATCTTAAAATGCCTCATATCACAATCACGGGTGAATTTTCATTAGTCCCTCCATCTGTTCCTCACTTCTCTATTCAATGGTATAAATTAGGCGGTGTTTTTGATACTGCTACCTTATTTGGATATGGAAACGGTAAGATTGGCGGATTGGGTGAAGATGGAGCAGAGGCAATAGTCCCATTAGAAAATAACCTTGAATGGTTAGATAAGTTAGCGATAATGTTAGCGGATAAAATGGGAACAGATAGACCGATTGTTCTTGAAGTTGATGGAAAAGTGTTTGGTTAGATTGCATGCGACAGTATCAACGGGCTAACCAGACAAACGGGCAGATTAAATATAGCGTTAGTGTAAGGGGGAAGTAAGAATGTATTGTAAATTAGGAAATGTAGATATTTCTAATTTTGTTTCGGGTTTAAAGATAACCACCAAACACAATTATTCCGCATAGTCAAACGCTGCGGGAGATAGAGTAGTGGATTATATAAACGCAAAGAAAAAAATAGAAATTCAAATAATTCCCCTTGAAGAAACTGATTATAGAACAGTTTTAGCAGCGGTTTTATTTAATACCGTTGTCTCATACCGCAATCCTTCAACGGGTGAATTATCAACGGCAAATTGTATTATTGATAGCAATGATACAGAATATTTCACGATTTAGGCTAACCGAGTTATGTATAAAAAAATGAAGTTAGTATTTAATGAGTTATAAGGGGGAAGGGAAAATGTTAGAAAATATAACCGCAATCTCTAATACCCTTTCCTCTTCCGTAAGGGAAATTAATGGTAAGGTAGAGCATTATAAAAACTCTACCTTACAAAACACTTTCACTAAAAATTCTTCCCTCCAATAGATAGAGATATAGAGAGTAGCGGAGAATGGAAGAATGTTTGGTTAGGTTGTATGTTAGCGGGTAAATATAAAATTAAGAGATGTTAGCAGAGAGATAGTAATTAATTCTGGTGAAAAATTAATTCCTTATTTGGGGAGTGGGAACAGTTTTATTAACTATCCTACCTTCACCATTACAGAGATAAATAGGAATGAGAATAATAACCAACTCTCAATTACTGGATATGATTTAATAGACAATTTGAAAAACCATACCGTTAGCGAATTAACCCTTAATCCTCCATACACAATAGCGGAGTTTATGACAGCAATAGCCACTTTTGCGGGAACAACTTATAGAATTGTAAATATAACTGATATGTTCCCATTCAATCTTAATTATCAAACAGGGGCAAATTTTGACGGAACAGAGACAATTAAAGAGGCGTTGTAGTATGTAGCGGAGGCAACATAGACAGTTATTTTCATTGACAATCAAAATAGATTTGTTCTAAAACGCTTATCTCCAAATGAAACAGCACAATTTACCATTACCAAAAATTATTATACTTCCCTATCTTCAAAGACCAATAGAAGATTAGTTGGGGTTTGTTCTACAACTGAATTAGGCGATAATGTTGAAGCAAAGTTGGAGCAATCGGGAACTATTTAGGAAGTAAGTAATAATCCGTTTTGGGAATTGCGAGAAGATATTGGGGATATAGTGGAAAACGCATTAGATAATTTAGGTGGATTGACTATTAACCAATTCTCTTGCTCTTGGATTGGTAATTTATTTTTAGAGGTTGGGGATAAAATCGGTTTAATCACAAAAGACAATGAAACAGTTTATTCCTATGTTTTAGATGATACAATTACCTATGACGGGGGATTAGAGGAAAAAACGCAATGGGAATACAATGGTGAAGAAGTGGGTTATTCTAATTCTTCTACTATTGGAGATGTATTAAAATAGACTTATGCGAGAGTTGATAAACAGGCGAGAGAAATAACCCTGTTAGCAAGCGATATAGAGGAAAACGAAAGATAGATTAGTTAGTTAAAAATCACTACTAATAACATTTCAGCGGAAGTAAGTAGTTATCAATCCAATTATTCTACCGCTATTGGAAATTTGAATAGTGAATTACAAGAAATCAAAAATACCGTTTCCGCATAGATGACAGATACCGAAATTAGATTAGCCATTAGTGAAGCAATAGAAAACTCCGTTAGTAAGGTAGAGACTGAAACGGGATTTACATTTGATAAAGACGGGCTTACCATTTCCAAGAGTGATAGTGAAATGAGAACTATTATTGATGAAGATGGAATGAGCGTATATAAAAATAACGATGAGGTTTTAACGGCAAATAACCAGGGAGTTAATGCTATAAACCTCACCGCAAGACAATATTTAATCATTGGAACGCATAGCAGATTTGAAGATTATGAAAGCAACAGAACGGGTTGCTTTTGGATTGAGTAAGGGGGAATAGTAAGATATGGCAACGAATTTATAGACAACTGCGACTTATTACCGTTCTGGTGGGGCTGGTGCTCTTAATGGCTGTGTTGGTTATGAGAATGGCCCAGCAAGAACTTCCGTAGCACGATACCAATTTACTACCCCTTCTACTGGTGCTACTTCCGTTTCGTGGCGTTCTTCTCAATGTAGTTTAACCCAATATTATTATAATGATGGAAGTGGAACATAGTTAGCGTGGTAGTATGTCAATTCTTTTAACTGGATAATAACCGATGATGGGGACGCATATAAATACTATATCGGTAATGACGGATAGGGAATACATAGTAATTAGGGCAGTTATTATTATGGAAGTTGTAATATAAACTTACTTCCAAACAAAACATATTACCTTTTTATCTATCCTAATAACTCATTTAGGGGAATGTATGCGATATTTAACATAGGTAGTTTATCATTCTTAACGGTTGATGGGGCATATGGTATTTCTTCCATTGTAGCAACTAACGCAAATATCGGTTCCGCTTCAACAATCACCATTTCCCGTTATAGTGATGCTTTTACCCATACCCTCCAATATAAAATTACGGGGTAGAATAGTTTTACTAACATTGTATCTAATACAGATTAGATAAGTTATAGTTGGACGGTTCCAGTAGCAACTTACAATCTACTCCCTTCAACGGATAGAAGTATTGAGATAATTATTAAATGTTCTACATATAGCGGAAATACTTTATTGGGCGATAGTGAAACGACAATTATAGCCTATGCGGTTGAAAATGACTGTAAGCCTACTATTTCCGCAACATACACCTTATTAAATGATTGTTCTACCCTCACAGGGAATAACACAACGGCAATTTTGAATTGGAGCATAGTTAGAATAACTGTTTCTGCTACGGGAAGGAATGGAGCAAGTATTTCCTCATATGCGATAATCAATAGCGGCAATACTTACAATGTCGCAATATAGGACTTTAACCCAATCCAAACACCGACCTTTACATATAGGGCAACAGATACAAGAGGGTATGTAAGCGAAGGTAATTTAACTATTACCTCCATAAACTACACAAAACCAACAATAACCCTTAATGTTGTTCCACCGAATACACAGACGGGAGCAACAAAGATTAAAGGAAGCGGGAAATTATATTGGGGCAGTTTTGGATAGGTAAGCAATAATGCGACTATCTCATATCGGTATAAAGAAAGTGGCGGTAGTTATGGGAATTGGACGAATTTAACCACCATTTTTTCCTCTTCCAACTATAACACTACCGAAAGCACAATTACCCTAGATTATAGAAAGAAATATGTTTTTTAGGGTAGGATTGTAGATGCGTTAAATACCGTTCTCACTCCTGAAATATCCGTTGTTGCTCTCCCTGTATTTGATTGGGGTAAAGATGATTTCCAATTTAATGTAGCGGTAATATTCTCCCCCTCTTCATACGGTTCTTCTCTTCCATAGAGTGGTTAGGAAGGATAGGTGTTTTTTAAGATATGACATACATTTATCATAATAATCAATGGGTATAGGCTACTGTTTATATCTACCATAACAATCAATGGGTATAGGCAGAGATGTTTTTATATAATTAGCAATGGAACTAACCAGAAGGGGGATGAAAAGTTGATGACTTGGGAAATTTTTGTGGGTATTACTGTATTGTTTGCGTTTGTCGTTTCAGTAGGGAAGATAATTGCCAACAATACGGAGACAATGACGAAAATGAAATGTAGTATTGATTAGGTAGTGACTTTATTAGAGAACTACCACGATGATATGGAGAAATTAGCGGAGAAAGTTGGAGTAATTGAGGAAAGAGTAAGAAAGATTGAGATTGTAGATAGAGAGGATAAGGAAGAGTAAAGAAGCAATGGGGAAGAGGTAAGAAAAAACGGGGAGATAGTTAGCCAAAATATGCTATCTATCTCTCCAAAGCCTACGGTCTAATAAAATTTTAATCTTGACATTTGGGGTAAAAAGGTTATAATAGGGGACAGAAACAAGGCAATTCCGCAATATTCTACGCTGATTTGTTATAATTTTGGAAACACCCCCTCCAAAACCGTAGGCCGAGGGTTCGAAGCCTTCTTCCCCTGCCAGAGCGAGGAAATCGGGTGTTTTTGATGCGAAACACCCGATTTTCTTTACTTTTTAGGTGTTTTTCATTTCCAACTTATGGCAAAAAACCGTAGGCTAATGCGTTTGAGCCTACGGTTTCTTACTAATTTTGAAAGGGGAATACCTCAATGCGTCTAACTGCTGGCGAACAAAACAAGAACACTTCCTTATCTGTTCTTATTGAAAAATTTATCAATGTGAAAAAAACTAATGGGATGGCGGAAAGAACGATTAAGGACTATGAAAAAGAGTTATGGAAATTCTATAATTTCAGTAGTAAGAAGGTAAGTGTAAGGATTTTAGAGGGGGATTTACTTAAATACTTCGCCTCTATCCCCAAAACTTCTTCCGCTGTGTTTAATCGCCCTTATACTTGCCTTAATGCGTTCTTTAATTACTTGGTAAGACAGGATTATTTACCATCTAATCCCCTTGTTAAAGCGGAGATACAGAAAAAGAAAGATGATAGTGCTATTCACGCTGCCGATGCTGCCGATATTAAAAAATTATTGAAAGTTTGTGATAGACGCACATTTACAGGGCTGCGGAATTACACAATTATTTCCCTTATGATTGATACAGGGATTAGAACAAGCGAGTTAGTTAGGATTGAGGACGAAGATTTTGATGAAAAAGGGAATAGAATAATCATTCGCCCAGAGGTTTGTAAAACGAAGCACAGCAGAGTTTTATTTCTCTCCCCCTCCACTACCTCTTCTATTGGAAAATTGATTAAAATGAAGCCTACGGGGTTTAGCAGTAAAATTTTTCCCAGTAGAGACGGGAACGAAATGGATACTAACAATTTAAGTAGAGAGTTTAGGCATTTAAGCGAAAAGGCGGGAGTGAAGATTACCCCTTACCAATTGCGGCATAGTTTTGCTACCTTATGCGTTGAAAGCGGTATGAATGTATTTTTGCTTCAACAGTTGATGGGGCACAGTGATATAGCAATGACAAGGAGATATACAGATATTAACCTTACCCAACTCCAAGAGGCACATAGCAGTTTTTCCCCGTTGGATATGGTGGAGAAAGGGAAGAGGTTGTAATACCAATAGAAAAACGGTGTAGTATCAAACAAAATACTACACCGTTTTATTTATATAAAAAGAAATCTAAAAAAGTGATAGACAATTAAAAATCTATTGAGACAGATTTTTCAAACTTAATACTTAAATCATTAGTCTCAAAGAAATTCTCTGGTAGTTCATACTGATAAACCCCATCAAACTTACCCCTCTTAATTAGCAATCCATTATGAGCCAATGAACTCATAGTAGCACCAGAAACAGAAACACCACCATAATAAGCAATCTGGTTGGCGTTAAATGGGAAATAATCAAATTTGCCATCCTTATTTTTCATAACACCAAAAGTGAATTGATGAAATTTTCTATTCTTAATCACATCATAGTTAATGATGCTGTTAGCACATAGATTTACAACAACCCTCATAACTACTCTACCTTTTGGAGTAGTAGCAGAGCAATTAATCAACTGGTTATACTTGGGGTTAATACTCAAAATATCCTTGTATTCGTCATACAAAACTGTTTCAGCCATTTTTTATATCCTTTCATTTAGAAAATATTTATTTCTTAACTTTTTCTATATATATTATATCAAATTTTTTTAAAATTGTCAATTTCAGGAACTTTTACCAAGAGTAAGAGATAATAATAGAGAGAAGAGTAATTACATACCCTTCTCTCTCTTTTTATTTTTCCGCTTTTAGTCTTAACGCTTCTTCATACAACTCTCTATCTCTATCACTTAACTTATAACCGTCAATTTCTTTAACTGATAAAATTAATTCTGCGTCCCCAATCAAATCAATTAACGCTTCCTTCATTTTCAAAATAACTCTTGCTCTTTCAATTTCTTCTTCGGTTATTTCATCATAGAATGCGTTAAACCTGGAATTATCAAGGTCAAGAATTCCAATTTCATCTAAAACGGTTTTATAGTCTTTTAGAGATAGGCGTTTGTTTGGATTGTATTTAATCATACCACATATATTTCTTTTTTCTTTGCGTTCAATGCTCTCTTCGCAGCATCAACTTCCCGCACATACTTACTAACAGTATCGGGGGAACGGTTCATAGCAATGGCAACTTTTTTATAACTGCCGCATTTCTGGTATAGTTGCCACATTTCCTCTTTCTCTTGGGGGAGAACTTTATGGGGCATAATCAATCACCCTTGCTTCCTCTCACCTTGGGGGCATTAACGTGGAGGTATTTGTCGGTGTTCGTCATTGCGATTTCAAACGATTTCTTAATGAGGTCAATAGCCTTGATAGGAGTTCCACCAGCCTTTTCAATCAATGCGTTCTGTTTCTCAATGTCTTTAAAGAAGTTTTTGGGAACGAGGATTTCATTGGTTTCCAGGTCAAGAATAACACGCATAATTAATTTCCCCTTTCTAATTTTTATTTTGGGATAGATAAATTATAGGAAATTTAGGTGAAATTGTCAAGAAAATTGAATAATAGTATAACAATTATTCGTAAAAAATGACTATATATAGACTATAAATAACTATAACTACGCTATGAAAACCAATAGAAGAGGAATAAATGGGAATATATTGTCTTTTATTCTCTTTTATTTCCAAGAGTAAGAGAATAGAAGAGGGGAGGATATGCGGGAAAAAATATTAAATTATATGGTAAAAATTTTTCGGGCAAAAAAGGAAAATGAATTAACAGCATTTTTCTATATACAATGGAAGAAGTAAAATAACCTTTATTCGTCAGTAGTTGGACGAAGATAAAATTTTTTGTTATAATAGTTATAGCGACATAGAGAAGAATACCTAATAAAATCTAAAAACGCTTTTACGATAATATAGCGGAGCGTGGCGAGGGGGAATAGTCCTGCCCCTTCATTGAGACTATGCCAAGATGCTATATTATTGTAAAAACGCTTTTTGAGCCATTGGAGCGTTTTATATTTTCCTTCTTTAATGAATATGGGTAGGGGCTTATTCCTTTCTCCCCTACCCAACTTTTTTAGAAAATATTTTCCATATTTTTTCTGCGGGTGAGTATGAAACGCATTTGGGCGAAGTAGGAAAATCAATTAAAAAGAAATTTCTATATAAGTGTAAGAAAGAAAAAGTAAATAATTCCGTTGTGAAGATGACGGGGATAAACTCAAAAATTTGGCGTATTAATATATTGTGCCAAAATTTTGAGTTCATTTTTGAAGATGACGGGGATAGCATCAAAAAAATCCGCACAATATATATAATATGTGCGGAAAAAATGGATGCTATTTTTATTATTTTTTTGAAATAAATAGCATCAAAAAATACCGAAGAGGAGGTGTTAAATTGTTAGTTCGTGGAAATTCATATACAAAAGAAGAGATATAGGAAGAGTTCAACCTTGATACCGATAAAGCGAGTAATTTAATTAGAAAAATTGAAAAAATGGGTTATAAGGCAACGGGGAACGGCAGAAAGGGAGATAATTACCGCATAATTATTAAGGATGTCCCGCAGACGGTGGATATAATTAAAATATTTAAATCTCTCCATTTAGTCTATACAGAAAACAATTTAACAAAGATAGCCCAATTACTTCACTCTCTTGGAACAGAGGCTAATTATTCTTATCGCAGTTTAGAGAACTACAATTATTTCACCGACAAAACAATAAAGAAATATCTTGAAGCATTTGAAAAAATGGGCGTTGTAAAACTAAATTTCACAAATAAAGTTTGTTATGCTACAAAGAAAAGAATTTTAACCGAAGAAGAACATAGTTATACCCAGGAGGAAATAGAGAATACAGATTATTATTATGTAGTTGATGTAAAACCCATTACAGAGGAAGAATACGATAAAGCAAACAAAGCATATTTAGAATATATAGAAGAGCATAAAAACGATTTAGATGTTGTAGAAGATGAAATGGAATTTTATGCTTATATGGCAAAGAGAGATGTATTAGGAGGATGGACGGCAAGACGAAATGCGGGAGAGAGATATGAAGTAAATAGCAACTCCCCGCAAGTTGATGTTATCCTCTCTCTCTTGGATAATTAGAATAGAACAGAATATTAGAGAGTTAAAAAGGGAAATCATAATGAAGATGAATTAAAATGGTTTGAAAGAACTGAAAAATGGGATGAAGAAAGAGAGTAGAAAAAGAGAGATAGAGAAGAGTATGAAAAGCAGATGGAAAAATTAAAGAGGGAACGACAAAGATTGATTGGGGAAATTGAATTAATGAAATCGTGGTTTTCCCCAGAGTAGTTAGAATAGATTGAAAAAATAATTAAAGAAAGTGAGGCTATAATTAATGGGAAAATATGATTTTGATGAAAGAATGGAAGATATTAGGGAGATAGAGAGATTGAAGAAGGAAAGAAGTTTATTATTATGTTTCCTTGAAAATAAAGAATACCCTAATTTACCAGGAGCAGACATTAAAACAACTTACGATTATTTATAGAAAATTGCGATTATGGAAGATTTACACGGTGATATTGGATGGGAAAAAGATAGGGAGATTTTGTTAAAATACTTCAATGGATATAAGTTTGAAAGTGAAGAGGCAGCAAAGAGATTAATGTATGCGTTTATGGGGAAATAGCCTGTTTTAGCCTGGAAATATATGAAGATGTATAGAATAGTAGATG
>JAEEGG010012783.1_pt1 | contig 18046 bp, 13 predicted proteins | sample 9134161 | NCBI WGS metagenome assembly JAEEGG01 (sample SAMN16246543, study PRJNA631951) | gut metagenome | biome: gut microbiome; feature: rumen; material: CR-attached | host: Bos | place: Iran: Karaj | collected 2018-10 | reverse complement strand
TAAGCCTTTCTGATGGTATAACCTACCTTGAACCACGCGAAAAAATTGGGGACCTTGTAAACGGCATGGGTAAAAACATGATTGAAAACACCATGCTTTATTATGCTACCTATGAACAGTTATGGGAGGGAGGCGCGCTCTTTACAAGCATTGGCTGGGTTCCTCCTGCCGACTTTGATATGCAGTCACGCTTGTGGCATCAGAATGCAGTAAAAGATCAGACCAGAGTTTGTTATACAGAGCCTTATGTAGATGCCAATACAGGATTGCTTAATATCACGTTGAGTTATCGCGTTCTTGATAAAAACGGCCGCCTTATTGGTATTGCCGCTGCAGATATAGTTCTTGATGCTTTAAGTGAAGCAGTTCGAAACATCAAGCTTTCTTCTAACAGTAAAATTCACATCATTACAAAAGAAGGTCTTTATCTTACAAACGACGATTCTGCCAGCATCATGACTGCAAATTATTTTGATGATATTCAATTCAACAAGCTTTCCAGAGAAGAATACCTTGACGGAAAACCAAAGGCCTTTACAGAGAAAAAATCTTTCTTTGGCGTATGTCCCATTGAAAATACAGAGTGGTTTATTGTTGTAGAAGGTCCAACCACAGACTTCTCCGGTGAATATCAAAAGCTCTTTATGTATACAATCATGGGCCTTATGGTAATTGCTGTAATCATGATTACTGTTTTCTTCCTTCTTTCTTCACGAGTTTCCCGAAGCTTTAAAATTATTGCTTCTGGCTGTGAACTCATGGCAATGGGTGACTATTCAGAACGCTATCCTGATTTCTTAACAAAAGAAGCCTCTCTTCTTTCAAACGGATTTAATCTTGTAACTGAACGTCTTGAAGGAAATATAAACAGTATGAAACAGTCTAAGGTTTCGCTTGATGAAGCCGGAGGAAAACTCAGCGGTACAATCGAAGATCTTATGTCTTCAATTGTTCAGATTGGAGCGAGCATCAGTAACACAGGCATGAACCTTAGAAATCAGACAGACAGTGTTGCGCAGAGTGCACAGAGTATTTCTAAGATTCTTGATATGATTCATCGTCTTGAGGAACTGGTTCAGACACAAGGAAAAGCTGTACAGGGTGCTTCTAGTGCTGTAGAAGAAATGGTAGGAAATATTTCCGAAGTAGATAAATCTGTAGACAAGATGGCTCATTCTTTTGGCGTGCTTGATCAGACTGCACAAAACGGAGTAGAGACCCAGAATGAATTACAGAAGCAGATTATTGAAATTGAAAATCAGTCTAAGCTGTTAAGTGAAGCTAACAAAGTTATTGCAAATATTGCAAGTCAGACAAACCTTCTTGCCATGAATGCTGCAATCGAAGCTGCTCATGCCGGAGACGCAGGACAAGGATTTGCTGTAGTAGCTGATGAAATCCGTAAGCTTAGTGAAACATCTTCTGCTCAGTCAAAGACAATTGGTGCTCAGCTTAAGAGTATTCAGACTGCAATTAATCTGGTTGTACAGGCTACTCAGCATGGTGTTCAGGATTACGCAAACCTTTCTAAAGAAATCCGCGAAACAGATACCCTTGTTCAGCAAATTAAGGAAGCCATGACAGAACAGCAGCAGGGTTCTTCTCAGATTCTTGATGCTTTGAGCGATATGAACGAAAGTACTGAACAGGTACAAAGTGCTTCTCAGGAAATTACTACTGCCAGCCAGGCTATCATTAACGATGTTGATGTTTTGCAGAACGAAACAAAAGTTATGGGCCAGAGTATGGATGAAATGGGCTTGAGTGCCGACAAGATGCAGGATGCCGGTCTTACACTTGCAGGCGTTTCAAAAGCAGTAGAAGAATCTATTGAAGAGATTGGCAAGCAGATTGATTTGTTTGAGGCTGAATAGAATACACGCAACCGCAGTATTCCTGACGGTATAAGTTATATTCTGCACTAAGCTCAAGGCTGCGTTTGAAGCCGTTTTTCTTTTTAAAGTCGGAGAACAACCATTGCGGAGTGACCTGTGGTCCCTGAGCCTGTCGAAGGGCCGCTTCACAAACCAACTTCTCCCCAATCTCATTAATCATATCTGCATCTTTAAACGGACTGATTGAAAGCGTTGTGCAAAAATAATCAAAGTTGTTGACGCAGGCGTAGTTGTAGGTGTAACGCAAGCGTAATTCATAACAGCGTCGGCATCGTTCTCCTCGTTCAGGCTCCTTTGCAAGTTCCGGATTTTCGCGGGTTCCAACTGCCTTGTAAAAATCCTCGGGGTCATATGGCGCCTGGATAACGCGGACATTTTTTGCAGGCACAAACTTTGTATAAAAATTCAAAAGCTCGTTCAGGCGACGGTCATATTCTGCAGGCGGATAAATATTTGGATTATAATACAAAACTGTGATTTCAAAAAAGCGGCACAAATATTCAAGCACATAGGAAGAACAGGGGCCGCAGCAGGCATGCAGCAAGAGGGTAGGCCTGTTGCCCTCTGCAGAAATCCCCTCAAGTAAATTATCTAGCTTTTTCTGATAATTGATTTTTTTGTTCATCAGGTAATCCATTAAAAAGGGCGTCATCAACACAGGCAATAAAAACTATGCTTCCAATTTCGTCGCCTTTAATTGCCGGAACAACTGTATTATTCTGCGCAATCATTTCATCAATGAGGGGTTGAATCTTTTGACCGTAGGCCCCCTGATTTTCCACAATCTCAATTTTTGTAAAACGTCCGTTCTGAACACTTACATCAACCTGCACATGCATAAATGAAGTGTAAACCTTTCCGTGGTAAGTGCCGTCTGGAACCTGAGCGGGCTGAACATTATAAAAAGGAAGCTTAGCCGCCTGCTTTAAATTATTACGTGTACGGCGCTGCATATACATAATAAAAGAAAGAATTACACAAATTACAATGAGAACAGTGCGGATTGTTTTTGAGCTAAGTTTAGATTTATCAATCATCAGTTTTTATTCAGACAAAGGTGTGTAAACAGTGTCGTTACTATAAATTGTCTTTGTTTTTGTAACAAGCTTACTTTCTTTTACAGTTGCTTCAAAATTACCCTTTGCATAGTAGTATTGTGATGCACTAAAGGCTTTGTTCAAATCTTCTGCACTTGTCTTAAGGTCTTTTGCGTTTGCCATAAGGTCGTAACCGTTAATAAGCTTGTCTGCATCCTTAAGCAAATCAAAAGTGATTGTGCCAACAGGATTTCCTTCTTTTGCACTATCTTTTGGTTTGCGGCCAGAATAGAAATTAATTGTAATTTCGGCACCCTTGATATTTTTGGTATCTACTTCTGGCAAAAGCTCATTTTTATCAATTTCAAATTTTACAAGTCGTTCAGATCCAGAAGCAATCAAAACAAGTTTTGGAGAAAAATTTTCATCGGTAATTTCCTGAAGCTCACCTTTTTTAGAAGCACAGCCTGTGAACAAACATGCCAATAAAAGAACTGCCGCGCAAATGAATCCGAACTTTGTTTTCATAAAAAGACCTCTTTAAAAATCAATTACTATAATTTTACCACGCTAAAGGGGATATTTCAACTTATTTGAGAGAAGCACCAAATTCTTGATAATATTCTATTATACGTGTAAAATTATATATTACACTCGGAGGTAAAAATGTCTTTTCACATTTTTGAGCATCAGTGTACAAGGAAAATCAGAACTTTTGCTGTAGGTTTTTTGGCAGTGATGTTCTGCTTATTTACAGGTTGTACACAGTCTTTAAACGGGCAGAAAACAAATGTTTCTTTCTGCATAGATTCGAACACAGCACAGCAGATTCTTTCACTTGCAACAGGCTCTGATTCTTCAAGAGCAGTTGTTACAGTAACAGAAGACAATTTACAAAATGCAAAGATTTCTGTTTCGTTAAAAGGTGACTACGAACAAACCCAGACAAAGGATTTTTCAGCTCAAGGGGTTTCTTTTTCTTTTGACGAAGTTCCTGTTGGTGCCAGCATATCAGCACAAGCTGAAATTTATTTAGTAAATGAAGATGGAAGCAAGGTTCAAATTTGTTCAGGAAAAAGCGCTTCTGCTATTATAATTCAGGAAGGAAGCAATACAATTCCTTTAGTGCTCACAGTTAAACTTGGAACTTATGAAGCAGAAGAAAAAGAACCTGAAAATCAGGGAAACGGCGGCAAGGAAGATGATCCTACTAATCCGACAAATCCGAGTGACCCAAGTAATCCAACTGATCCGTCTGATCCAGGAAATACAACAGATCCAGAAAATCCAAATGGTTCAACTGAGCCAACCGACCCAACAAATCCGACGGACCCTGCAAATCCAACAGAGCCAACGGATCCAACAAACCCGACAGACCCAACCGATCCAAATAATCAGACGGATCCTTCAGACCCAAATAGTTCAACCGATCCGGGCAATACAACGGACCCAACAAATCCGACCGACCCAACTAACCCAACAAATCCGACCGACCCAACTGATCCAACCGACCCTAATTCAGGAACTTCTACAGGTGAAGAGCTGGGAATGACAATCACAATTCTTTCAAGCGATTATGAGGATATTTCGGTTACAAAGACCAACCCAACATCAACCTCAAATATCTATACATTTACACCAAATGCTGATTACACAAGCTACCGCTGGTTCGTAGATGGAGAACAGAAATCTACAAATAAAAAACTTACCTTGAATGCAGCTGCCCTTAAGCCTGGAATTTATGATGTTGTTCTTGAGGCTACAAAAGTTAACGGCAGTGATACACAGTATTATTCTTACACCATTCAAATTCAGGTGAGTGCCAACTAGGGGGAGACGAATATGAAAAATAAAACACTTATAGCTGCACTTTTATTAGCAGGACTTTTAGTTTCTTGTTCTACTGGTTTTCATGAAAAGCTAAAAAAAGAAACTGCCAATATTGAAGAATCAAAAACTTATCTTGTAATTACAGATGCTCAGGTAAATGCTTCTCGTTCAATTAATCCAAGTACTACCGACGAACAGAAATCGGAGATTCTGAACAATCTCACAAGTTTTACACTTAAAGCAACAAAGTCTGGAACTTCAACTGTAACAACTCTTGCAACAGCCCAGAGCTTTACTGAACTTAAATCAAAAAAGATTTCAATTACTGCAGGACGCTGGTACGACATGACCCTTACTGCAAAGTTGAATATTGGAACAGACGCAAATCCGTATTACATCAACTTTTCAGATACACTCGATGCAGTTACTATTAGGGAAGGTCAGGAAAATAAAGTTTCTTTTGAACTTAAAACAACAGATAACGGTGGTCTTGCAATCACCATGGACTTTTCAGGTAGTGCAGACAAAGTTGTTGTTTCTCTTAAGAATGCCGACAAAACTGCCCTTGCAACAAACCGCGACAAAACCTTTACAACCTTCACTCAAAAAACCGAAGGCAGCGAAGTTCTAAATTCCTTTACTTACACACTGAGCCGCGCCGATACTTTGGAAAATCTTCCGTCTGCAACTTATTATCTTACTTTTGATTTTTACAACACTGCATATAAAGATTCTTCCGATAATCCCATTGCCTTGAACACCCTTTCATATTTTGTAAACATCGACTCCGGTTTTGAAACAACCGCTTCTCTCAAGGTTGATTTGAACGAGGTAATGACATTTGATGTGGAGTATGAGTTTTATGACCGCAATACAAATCTGCCACAGAGCGGGGGTTCATTGCCACAAGGAGTAACTGTAAAATCAGGACTTCTTCCAGAAAAGTTGTATATAACCAAAGCAGCAGAAGTAACCTTGCCTACGATGGGTTATACTGCAGACATAAATGGTTCTTCTGTGGAACTCGTTTTTGGCGGCTGGTACAAGGACTCTTCATTTGCTGCTGATAAAAAAATCACCGGAAAGTTTGACCGCGCAGATTCTTCGATTACAACGCTGTATGCATTGTTCTATATACCAGAAATTTATGTAACTGCCGGTGCACAAAATGGCGGTACAGGTTGGTCAGAAGAATCTCCATTAAATTCATTTCAGGCTGCTTTAAACAAAATACAGAGTTTGAATAATCCAGATACAGAATGGGCTATTTTTGTTGAAGGTTTTGTAGAGGAATGTATAACAATCGAAGATTCTTCAAGCACCAAAAAGTTCCCTGCAGAAAAGCTTTACTTAATTGGTCCTGGTGGTGGAGGACTTATTGGAGAAGATAATACATATAATACAATTCTTACTGTAAACACAAAAGTTCCTGTTATTCTTCAGGATTTTACAATTGGAGTAAAAGCTCCAACTGACAACCCTCCTGCAACTTATTCAGTTATGGGACAAACCGGACTAGCTTTGTGTGTCAAAAGTAATGTTACTCTTATGGGTAATACTACAATTGATGGTCAGAATGATAATGGTTCCGACAAAGCTTCATCTTCTATTTATAAAGGCGCAGTTTATGTACCTGCCGGTGGAACCCTGACAATGCAAGACGACGCAACAATCTGTAATTGGAAAGTATGTTATGGAGGAGGTATCAATGTTGATGGTGGTACTGTAATAATGGGAGGTAATGCTTCAATTACAAATTGTGATTCTAATTATGGTGGCGCTATTTACATGACAAGTGGTTCTGTCACAATGAATAACAACGCACTTATTGGAGACACATCTTCTGATGATGATGGCTGTTCCGCAACTTATGGAGGTGGTGGTGTTTGTATAAAGGGTGGAACTTTTGAAATGAACGGCAGTGCTGCTATTTCTCATTGTAAAGTAGGAGGGGGCGATTCAAAGGGTGGTGCCGTTTATATGGAAGGCGGCCAGTTTACAATGAACGATGGCTCAATTGGAAATAACTATGCAGAAGGAACATATTCTGCCCGTTGTGGTGGTGTTTATCTTGATAAAGGTGCATTGTTCACAATGATGGATGGATCTATTGCAAATAATATTGCAAAAGTAACTGCAACTACAGATCTTTCGTCTTGTAATTCGGGAGGCGTTTATCTTGATGGTAACTCAACAGATGGTATAAGTACCTTTGACATGCAGGGCGGATTAATCAGTGGAAATGAAATAAGAGCCAAAGACGGAATTGGAAAAGGTCGTGGTGTATATATCTACCATTATTTCATCAGAGATAATACTTATGGTGCTGCCGGAATTTTTAAAATATCAGGTGAAGATACAAGCTTTGCAGCTCATAGCAATATTAATCATGGTGAAGATATCTATCTTGAAAACCCTTCAAAAGTAACAGTTGTTGGAACTCTTAAAGATGGAGCAGAATTTACAATAACTCCTAGTGAATATAGAATAGGTAGGCAGATTCTTGAAAATGATTATGAAGATGAAGATAATAATGATTATCTTTATGATGCATATAATTTGTTCAAAGTAACAAGACCAGACACTTCTATATTGGATTGGCATACAAGATCCGATGGAACAATTTCAAACTATTTTGTAGCCGATGATGGCCACGAATTTGTAGATCTTGAACTGCCGAGTGGAACCTTGTGGGCTGCATATAACTTTGGCGAAACCTACTTAAACGAAAAAGCGAGTGTCCCTGGAAAGAGATCAGAGTGGTCTAATTTCTGTTATGGAGATCCAAACAATCATGTATATTATGAACAGCCTTGGGCAAAGGAATGGAGCATTGCTTCGGTATCAGAATGGCAGGAACTTATAGATAATTGTTACTGGAAAGCATCTGATCTACTTTCATTAAGCTCTGGTAATAACTATTATGTTTATTATGTTTTCAAGGCTAAGAGTGATGAAGATAAAGGAAACATCAAAAAAACATCTTATACAACAGCTAATACATATGATGAAAATCTAGATCCATGTTTAAGGATTGTAAAAAGTGCTTATAGTTCAGATGCTTATTATTGGCCACAACTTTTTGTGGATTCATCACATGAAAATGATATTTATCCTCCAAGCAACTATACTCCAAAACCTCCATTAATTGATTTTACAAATACATCATCAATAATTAGAACAGACTGGACCAATACACAATCTACCAGTAATTATACTTACCATCGCCTGGTAATCAGCAAAAACCGCACACTTGTTGTTACTCCAAACGGAGATGACAGTCATACAGGTTTAAATGCATTGGATTCAAATGCCCTCCAGACAATTCAAGGGGCAATAAATAAAATTCAAAACGCGGACTATGAAAACGATTGCTACGAGTCCAATGAGATTGACTGGAATATCATCTATTTTGGTGAATTAACTGCAGGGCTAAAAATCTCAGGTTATGATTCTTCAAAGGTTAATTCTCTTTCTATTTGCAGTGTGACTGGTTCCGGTGCTAATACAACAAAAGTTTATTGGAATATAGATGCAAGTGGAACTCTGTTATATAACAATTCTGTTGGAGACCTTCTTTTGAATGATGGTTCTTATATTAATTATGATGAAAATCGTTTGAATTTCGATTCAGAACTTACTAGTAATAAAATTCCTGTTGGAATTGTTTATTCAATTGATGAATATAAAAAACCAGTAGGAATAATAGGTATCAAAAATTCTGGAGATACAGATTTGGCATGGGCTGCAGAGTCAACAACTGGTTATAATACAAATTTTGAGGGTATTCAAATTGATCGTGTTACTACACAGCCAGCTGAAGGAACAACATATTTTAATTACAATTATAATAGCACTGATTATTATTTAACAGGTGATTTGGATGGTAGTGATAACTGGGCATATATTTGTTCGCAAGATTCTACGGCAATAGAAAATGCAGAACAAAATTATCCAGCTTATTATTATGCAAACAATTATGCTTCTAGTGTAAGTTTGTCTGGAGAATATGCAAAAGGCTGGTATGTACCAAGTGCTTCAGAACTTAGAACTGTTTATGAGAATAAAACAGTATTAAATAAAGTTCTTTCTGCTATTGAAGCTACTTCTGGTTTTACAGCTACTAGTTTAGTGGATTCAAATGAAACTGTTTATTGGGCATCTTCTCAACCTAAAGATTACGCAACTTATGCCTGGGGTGTAGATTTTACAGATGGAGGAGTGAAATATTATTCATATAAGAGTTCTCCGAAGAAAGTTTGTGTTGTCCGTACTGCAAATCTTTTACCAGAGTATTCTGTAAATTTTAATACTAACGGCGGTTCAGAAATTCCTGTTCAAAAAGTTACAAGCGGACAAAAAGCTAGCGAACCGACAATAACAAGACCTGTTGCAAATTTTGGTGGATGGTACAGTGACAGCTCACTTACAACCGAGTTTGATTTTGATACAACAATAACAGATCATACAATTCTTTATGCTAAGTGGACATGGAATGTTTCTGTAGGTGATCTTTTGCTTGCGGATGGAACATGTATTGCATATGATGCTACTCGAACTTCATTTGAATCTGAACTTGAGGGAAAAGTTCCTGTTGGTGTGATTTATGCTCTTGATGAAACTGGTGCTCCAAGAGGAATAGTGGGTATTAAACATCATAGTACTAATAATAAAAAATGGGCTAGATCTGAAGCTGGAAGCGGTACTTCAACAAACTTTACTACAGTAGTATGTACACCAAGTTCAGAAGGTACAGCCAATGCAGCAACTATAACATTTACTGGTGATACTGATGGTAGTGATAACTGGAATGAAATATGTAAAATAGATACTGCAGCAAGTGAAAGTCCTTCTACAACATATCCTATTTTTGAATTAGCACTTAATTATGCAAATAATACAGATACGAATTTGAAGAACACAGATTTTGCTTCAAAATGGTATGTTCCTAGTCTTGCAGAACTTTGTTATATCTACAGAAATAAAGATATAATAAATAATGTTCTTACAGTTATTGGAGCAACCGAAGGCTTTACTGCAACTATTTTGGTAGATAGCGGAGAAAATGCTTATTACTGGTCTTCTTCTCAATCTGCTTCAGCAGCTGGTAGAGCATGGACCATAAACTTCAATGGTTTTTATGTTTCAGGTGATTCGAAGACTTACACCAGAAATGTCTGTGTAGTTCGAAAACTGTAGGCTTTTTTAAGCAAAAAAAATCAAACTTCCCACAGAATCAAAAAATCGGTAAAACTGTGGGAATAATTCAAGGGGGCTTATCCAGTAACCCCCACCGGTTCAACAGTCCTCCTATGTAATTAAAAATTTCATACATAGTATTGGATTTATTTTTCAAAAAGAGGAAGTTTTTTGAGAAAAAAGTGAGAGAAAATCGAAATTTTTTATGTATTGTCGCGCTTCGCTACGATTTCTTATTCTTATAATACTTATACATCTCTTCCGTGGCCAGCGACATTTTTGTAACCGAAAAGTCTGTGCCGGTTGGGTAGGTGTATAGCGTGTCGTTTATTGTGTTTAAGTCTACGCAGTCGGTTTTTTTGCCAAGGTAGTCGTATTCTATGTGGACGGAATACTGCGAGGCTGCTGGAAGCTTAACCTCATAAGGCTGACCTTCGTATTCGCCGGTTAGTGTAAAGCCAGTCATGTCGTGAGTTAGGGTTGCCATGCCAATATCAATGTAGCGTTTTGCATTTGGAAGCGCGTCTACCTGCGCAGGTCCAGACCAGGAATAAGTGCCAGCTTCAACTTCTTTACGAACCTGTTCGCGTTCCCATTCATACCAGTCTGGAATATGTGAAAATTCTGTCTCACCTTGTTTAGCGCGCAATTCTCCAAGCTCAGTCATTTCCCATTCTTTACCGCAGTGATTGCATCGCAGAGTAATTCCTTCCGAACTCATTTTATATTCAGTCTTGCACGCAGGACATTGATACAAAACTTTATGAAGACCTTTTGCGCGCTGAGGGTAAGTAATCTTAAGTCCCTTATCCTTTTGCCACTTAAAATCATCGTAAATAAATTCTTTTTCAATTCCCTGCATAATCTGTTTGTGATCAAGCTGGGCAACCTGTTCAGCAGTAAAAAGACATTTCATTGTCGCTTCGGTTCCCTTCACCTTATGATCAGGCAAGTTCCAGAAAGGAGAGTTTACATGATGCCCGTGACAAATAAGAGTTACAACAGGAACCTTCAAAATCTTTACAAGCTTACCAAGAGACTCCGGTAAAACGGCAGTCGTTCCACAAAGCGAATATCGTGCCTCCGGATAAATTACAGCAATGTCTCCACGGTCAATTACATATTTAAGCTGGCGAACCAGAGTAATGTCGTTAGTAAATTTTCTTTTGCAGATACAGCCAATCAAACGGAGCAGCCATTCGCGTTTCCAAAAGCCGTCAATTGCAACAACATAATTTGCACGGTGCGGAAAAATCGCTTTAGTTGCAACCTTAAAATCCATAAAGGCGTTGTGATTACACAAAAGCAGATACGGCGGTTTTATACCTTCCATATTAATTTTTGTAAGCTTATTCTTGTGCGAAATTACATCAGGAAAAGAAAGCAGCCATGCAAGTGGCAAAAGATGCTGCCGCATTGGTTTAGCAGCCATATCAAAACGTGGGATGTTGTCGAGCATAAATTTCTCCTGTAATTATTTTAGCACAGAAAGTGGGGGAAGTCTCCCCCTCGGCCGCACTTCGTTGCGTCCTACCCCCTCAAACGGGGGACACCCCCGTAACGCCCCCGTTAACACCTAATCCGAATAGTGCATAATCTCCGCGTGAAGGATCTCCCGGAAAAATCTCTTCCATCTGTTTTGTTAGTTCAATCGCAGTCTTCCTGGAGGCTGTTGCTTTTTCAGACAATAATCCAAGCTTCTGTGCCTCCTGCATAACGTGAACATCGAGCGGAATCAAAAGCTTATCCTGCCCGTACCATTTCCATAGCCCTAAATCAACCGGTGAATTCTGGCGGACCATCCATCTTAAAAACATATGGATTCTTTTATTTGCACTTGATTTTCCTTTTGGCACAATGCTGCTGTTTGGAAAGCTTTGAGAAATTATATCTGCAAAGTGAGGGGATGGAGCGGTGGACGGGGCGCCCGCCTTATCACAGGCCTCCTTCCACCTCTTCTTAAAATAATCCCCCATCGATTTTTCACAATTGAGTATGCCTGCCAGCTCATCAAAGAAAATCTGCATGTCGTCAAAAGAATAAAAGCGGTAGTACTTATTAGTACCACGTAAAAAATCCTTTTTGTAGGCACCGTTTTTAAGCCAGGAGTAAATATCTCCTGCAGAATTATCAGCAGTTTCTAAAATAAATCTGATTTTTGGAATAAACTGCTTGCGGTTTCCAAAAGCGAGCATTGCTGCAATAAACGAGGCAAGCTCAATATTTGCCTTACCCTTTTTATACCAGTGCAAAAACTGCGAAGGGTCCTCGTCGCAAAAAGAGGCTACCTCATATTTATCTGCAAGAGCTATCAATTGCTGTTTCAATTTCACTTATGCTCATTCCTGTGTTTCGGGCAATCTGTGCAAGATCCTCGTATTCATATTTACTGCGGCTTACACCAAAGCCTGATGATTTTTTTACACGCACAGGTCCGAACTCTGTTTGAATAGTTTCTATTTTTCGTTCCAGTGTGTATCGCTGACTTATATTTTGTCGTACTCCAAGAGTAGTTGTATGCTTAAAAATTATAGAAAGAATTTTTTGTTTATCCTGTTCGCGGCACATTACACAAAGAATTATTCCCGGGCGAGATTTTTTCATTGTAATAGGAATTGTATAAGCTTCAAAGGCACCTGCTTCAAAAAGCTGTTCAATTGTAAAACCAATTCGTTCTCCGCTTATGTCATCAAGATTACATGAAAGTTCAACAACAGTTCTATAATCTTCGTTAGCTTCTCCTAACAAAGCACGAACACAGTTTGCGGCTTCAAAATCTTTTTTACCCATACCGTATCCAATTGCGTTTACAGTAAGAGCGGGCATTTGAACAAAATCGTAAACAAAATGTTTTAAAAGTGCAGCACCGGTTGGAGTACAAAGTTCTCCTTTAATCTGATTGCTGTACATAGGAATGCCCTGCAAAATAAATGCGGTTGCAGGAGCAGGCACCGGAAGAATTCCATGAGCACAATGAACTTGTCCGCTTCCAACATTTACAGGAGAGGCAAGTATTTTTTCTGCTCCAAGCATTTCTATGAGCATACAAACAGAAGTGATATCTGCAACAGCATCCATTGTTCCAACTTCATGAAAATGAATGTCGGTAACAGGCTTGCCATGTGCATGACTTTCTGCCTGCGCAATGAGGTTATAAACTTCAAGCACATTTTTCTTTACAAAATCAGAAACCTTAAGGTGCTCTACAAGATGTTCAATATCATGAAGGGAAGTGTGGTGATGGTGTTCTTCGTGCTCATGAGAATGTTCGTGGTGATGCTCCTCGTGCTCATGGTCATGATGATGTTCATGGTCGTGGTCATGCTCATGGTGATGGTGTTCTTCGTGGTCATGGTGATGTTCTTCATGTTCGTGATGGTGTTCATGTTCACCTTCTTCTTCCCCATTCACTAATACTGTAAAATGTGTACCCGTAATTCCGCACTTAACACTTGGCTCTGCGCTGACACTAACTCCATGAATGCCGGCATCATTTATTTGTTTAAGGAAATGTTCCTTCTGTTTTTCATCTAATAATTCAAAAAGTGCCGCACTAAGCATGTCGCCGGCAGCACCCATCTGTAGGTCGAGGTATATTGTTTTCATTTTCCCCCCTTTTGGTTAATCATACTTGCCTGATAGCCTGCACCAAAACCGTTGTCTATGTTTACAACAGAAACTCCACTGCCACAGGAATTAAGCATACTTAAAAGAGCGCTCAAACCACCAAAAGAAGCTCCGTATCCAACACTTGTTGGAACAGCAATTACAGGACAATCGGCAAGTCCCGCTATAACACTTGCAAGAGCTCCTTCCATTCCCGCAATTGCAACAATAACAGAAGCGCTCATAATTTCATCAAGATGACTCAGTAAACGGTGAAGGCCTGCAACTCCAACATCATAAAGGCGCACAACTTCGTTTCCTAGGGCCTGAGCTGTAAGAGCCGCTTCTTCTGCAACAGGAATATCGCTGGTGCCACCTGTTGCAATGACAATTTTTCCGTGGCCTGCAGGCTGTGGCATCTCTCCAACAATAGCAATCCGTGCATCCTTGTGGTAATCAAACTTTGCAGATTCACCACTCGTTGCCAAAGCCCCCTGCACATCAGAAGCTTTTTCTTCATCTATTCTTGTTATAAGGATTGTTTTTTGACCGTTCTGGAGCATTGTATTTACAATTCCAGTAATCTGCACCGCTGTTTTTCCTGCTCCATAAATTACTTCAGAAGCACCCTGGCGCAGTTTACGGTGAAAGTCGATTTTTGCAAAATCTATATCTTTGAAAGGTTGTTTTTTTAATTCAAGCAGGGCGTCCTCGGGACTAATTGTCCCAAGTTTAACGCTCTGCAAAAGTTCTAGAATCTCATTATTCATTGCATCAAATTATTTGTTTTTCTTGAACAAAGCTGCTCTTACAACGCCTTTTGGATCTTTTACAAACAAAATTACAAGCCAGATAATAAGTCCAAGTGCTGTAACAGAAAGTCCAAGATATAAATCGTTGAGCATATCAAGAGGAGCTGGAATAAAAGAATCAGCTCCTTCCCGGGCGTATTCAAAAATAGCATCGATGAGCCACATAAGAGAAGCTCCCCAATACATTAAAACAAGTGTTCCAACTTTGAGCGAGCGTGCATTTTCACTTTTATACCAGATTATTGAGCAGATGATTGCTGCAAAAACTGTAGTCAAAAGTGTCATGCAAGACCTCCGGCGAGGCTGCCTGCAGCAGCAGAAGGTTTATCTGCGTGTTTTTCAAAAATCGAAACGACTCCAACCATAATTCCCCAAACAACAGTTACAAGCAGCGTCATGCTTACACCGGCAGTTGCCATTTCCTTAAGCATTTCTGCAGATTCGCCATTTTCTACTGCTGTTAAGAATGGGAAGAAAGGAACAACTTCGCCGTGCCATACGTGTTCAAAAGCGAGCAGAGCCGAACCTCCCCAGAGCATCTTATTGAGCCAGCCAATTTTTGTAGAAAAAGGAATTTTTGGAGCATCAGTTGTATTCTTAGAAGCATCAATTGTCTGATGTTTTTCTTTAGATTTAATGATTCCACCTGCGATTGTTGTGATAATTGCTTCAGCAGCAGGTACTGTAAAACATGCCATTTTTAACCTCCTGATTTTAGTTAAACGCTAATGTAATTATATTATACCCCATTTTATAGAGAAATATATAAAAAAAATGTCTAAAAATTGTACAAATGATATTAAACCTTGAACAAACCAACGTCGTCGCTGATCTTCTGGATAGCAGCGCGCAGTTTTGCAGATGTTGAACGAAGATTTTCGGTACTTTCATTTACGTAGTGGGTTCCTTCGTTAATATCAGAAACTGCCGTATTGATGTTGCTCATACTGTCGCGAAGCTCTGTAACATCGCCCTTGATAGTTTCACCACTACGGGTCATTTCATTACCGGCATCACGTACTTTACTTGTACTTTCATTCATTGCCTGCAAAGCTTCAAGAATCTGCTGAGAACCAGCCTGCTGTTCTTCCATAGCACCACGAATCTGTGTAATCAATTCACTTGTAGTGTTAATGCGAGAAGATACATTCTGGAAGGATTTTTCTGATTCAGAAGAAGCTTCTACTACATGCTGAATACCATTCTGGATTTTTGAAAGTTCTTCACCAATTTTATTTGACTGTTCTGCAGAAGTTTCGGCAAGCTTACGAATTTCATCGGCAACTACAGAGAATCCTTTTCCTGCTTCACCCGCGTGTGCCGCTTCAATTGCAGCGTTCATAGCAAGAAGGTTTGTCTGTTCTGCAATGCTCTGGATTGTTTCGTTGGCATCCATCATTGAAACTGACTGATCAGAAATTTTCTGGATAAGTTCGTTTACAGAAGAGTTCTGTTCAATTCCGTTCTTTGTATCAAGCTCAAGAACAGTAAATTCTTCAACCATCTTAATAACCGATTTATCTACCGAGTTGATGTTTCCAATCATCTCTTCTACAGCGGCAGAAGCTTCTACTACAGTTGAAGCCTGTCCCTGAATCATAGAATCAAGATATTCAATGTTCTTAGAAATTTCGGTAATTGCAGTTGTTGAGTTTTCTACAGTAGCAGACTGATTTCCAACCTGACCATTTACAAGATTGATGTTTCCAGACATCTGTGACATTGTAGAAGTTGTATTTTCAATTTCTTTAACAAGAACTGTACCTGCATCATTAAGTTCAACTTCTGACTGTTTGATGTTAGACATGATGTCATGGAATTTTTCAAGGAACATGTTAACACCAATTACAAGCTCACCAACTTCATCGGCATTGTGAACATCAAGGCGAACTGTAAGGTCTGCATCTCCGCTTGAAAGGTCACGAATCAAAACATTGATTTTCTTAAGACGGGCAAGAACTCGGTTCAAAAGAAGAATGAACAAAACTGCAAGAATAAGGGCTACAGCAATTCCAACAATAACAACTACTTTCTGAGTTTGTGTTGTTGCAGTATGAACCTGAGAAAGTGAAACTATATAGCCGATTGAATAACCTGTGTCGGAAATAGGTGCAACAAACGATACGCTTTTCTGTCCTTCAAGTACAAGCTCTGCATAAGAGTTTTTACCATTTCCAGAATAAATAAGATTTGCTACTTCAGGAATAATTTCAATTTTCTGAAGAACATATTCAGAATTACGGTGTGCTACAATCTGTCCTGTTCCATCTGTAAGAAGGAAGTAACCTGTTTCACCAATCTGGAATGATTCTACTTTATCTGTAAGCTGCTTAATACCAAGCATACCAACAAAGAATCCGAATGTTTTTCCGTTTGCATCTTTTGCGGCACGTGCAATTGGCATTACATATTTTCCGGATGTTTTTGAAAGAACAACGTTTCCAACAAAGGTATCGCGTCCTTCCTTCATCATGGCTTTGTAGTAGTCTCGTTCTACAAGAGCGCCTTTACCACCAATAAGACCTGTATCGCGGAAAGAAGTTCCTTCTGCATCACAGAAGAACATATAGTCATAGTCAGGATTTCTAAGGTTCTGATGATTATGGAGCCATTCAATTACCTGCTCATCATCACCAGTTTTAATAATGTCCGCATCGGAATAAATTCTAAGATCGTTTATATAGACTTCAATCCATTTGTTAATTTCATCGGCACGACCGTTTACAATTTCGTGCGCCATTTCGTAATACGATTTTGTTGTCTGTGACTGTATTACTCTTGATGTGATAAACAAAAGAATTGAGAATAGAAAAAGAACTGCAACCAAAAGTGTGAGTCCAAGTTTTCGTCCAATACTAGTTTTGCGTAATTTTGAAATATCTTGTTCCGACATGAATATCTCCCGTCATTGAGAATATATATCCATTATAACACACAAATTCGTTTACTGACAGAAATTCCGTCGCCAAAATCAAAAAATTTAGTGGAAAATTCAGTATTTTTCTTAAGAAAATCAATATATTTCCTGATTTTCTTCACTAATTTGATTGTACTGTAGTTGTGAGTGAGTGTAAGGTCATCTACCATCCCATGGAATGATAAATTGTCGCTTATGAATACTCCGTCGGGTGCAAGATTCTTTTTATATTTTTCAAAAAAGTTTATGTACTGACCTTTAGCGGCATCAATAAAAATCAGGTCAAAGGTGTCGTCTAAATCAATCATCAGGGCGTCGGCGTTTATTGCTTTTATGCGGTTGTCTAAGCCGTTGTCGTGGATGTTCTGAAGTGCTTTAATATGCCTGTCTATATCGAGTTCAATCGTAGTAACTTTGACATCTGGCGAAACCTTAGCAAACTCAATTGCCGAAAATCCTATTGCTGTTCCAATTTCGAGAATGCGTTTTATCTTGTGCTCTTTTATATAACTGCAAATAAATTCAATTCCACCGTCGCGCATAATAGGGATAGAATTCTTTGCTGCATAAAGCTTGATGTCGTCGATATCATTCATAGAATACAGTTATTATAGCAAATTTCAAAATGTTGATATATAATTATTTTTATGGTGATGAAAATAGTTTACCTTGTAGCTTGTATTATCTCACTTTTTGAACTTATACTTTTCTATGAGTCATCACCTCGTAATCTTAATAAAAACTTTCTGC
>JAEEGG010012773.1_pt1 | contig 18055 bp, 14 predicted proteins | sample 9134161 | NCBI WGS metagenome assembly JAEEGG01 (sample SAMN16246543, study PRJNA631951) | gut metagenome | biome: gut microbiome; feature: rumen; material: CR-attached | host: Bos | place: Iran: Karaj | collected 2018-10 | reverse complement strand
CTTTGGAGTGGTATACCGGAACCCCGGGGAAATACTGGAAAGTGCTGGTTACCAGATAGTAGTCCTCCCCGACCCGGCAGACGCTAGGGTCGGGGTTGAAGCCGGGGATGACGGGATTGGTATAACCAAAATGCTGCGGCTGTGCGGCCGCAGCAATAGAGGTCATCGCCAGCAAAATGGTGATGAGGGTTTTGTTCATGATGGAAGTTTATTCTGCTTTCTTGCAGTCGGAACCGATCCATTTCCAGATGCCGGCAGCGAAGGCACCGCCAGCGAGAGGTCCAAGGATGAAGATCCACAGCTGCTTCAGAGCATCGCCTCCCTGGAAGAGGGCAGGACCGATGGAGCGGGCGGGATTGACCGAGGTGCCGGTGTAGCGGATGCAGGCGAGGTGGACGAGAACGAGGGAAAGACCGATGGCCAGTCCGGCGAAGTTGCCGGCGCCCTTCTTCTCGTCAGTCGTACCGAGGACAACAAGGACGAACACGCAGGTGAAGAACACCTCGGCGAGCAAGCCTCCGATGAGGGATACGCCTTCCTGGCATGCGTTGGCGCCAGTTCCTGCAAACTCGACGTTTGCTGTGAGAAGGGCAAGGATAGCGGAGCCAAGGATGGCGCCGATGACCTGGAACAGCATGTAGAAGCAGGCATCCTTACCGCTCATCTTGCCAGAGAGCCATACGGCCAGGGTGATGGCGGGATTGATGTGGCAGCCGGAGATGCCGCCGATGGTGTAGGCCATGGCGACGACTGCGAGTCCGAAAGCGAAAGCCGTACCGACTACGGTGGCGGCGATGGCGTTGGTGCAACCAAGGCTGACTGCGGTGCCGCAGCCCATGAGAACCAATACCATGGTTCCGATCATTTCAGCAAAATACTTTTTCATATTATCCTGTGGTTTGGTCAAAATGTTTCCTTTCTCAGGTGCTAATTTACAAATTTTTCTTTGAATTCATCTATCTTTGTGATAAAACGTATCGCATTTCGCGGTTTTTCGGGAATGATCCTGAACTTTGCTGGTTTTGGGAAAGATAGTACTTTTTTTACAGGTCGATTGTGCGTAAATTTGTGGAAAATACATTTAAAATGAAAGCTTTCCATCGCTTTATCCTTCTTGCCGTCGCCCTCCTGGCAGCCGTGCCTACGGCCCTTCTGGCAGGTGACAGCGTCCGTGAGAAGATACTTGTCAACAACGGATGGTCTTTTGCCTACGGCTACGCCGGCGACAAACAGAAAGATTACACCCACGGTACGGAGTATTTTACCTACGTCACGAAGGTAATGTCCAACAAGGAGGACAAGAGTCCCTCTTCCCTGGATTTCGATGACTCCTCCTGGCAGAAGGTCAATCTTCCCCACGACTGGGTTGTTGACCTCCCGTACGCTGCCGAGGCAAGTCACAGCCACGGCTATAAGTGTGTCGGCTGGAAGTATCCCGAGTCATCCGTCGGCTGGTATCGCAAGAAGATATTCATCCCCGAGGAAGACAGGGGCAAACGAATACTGATAGAGTTCGAAGGCATCTTCCGCGATTCGGAGGTCTTCTGCAACAGCATCTATATGGGCCATGAGCGCAGCGGCTATGCCAGTGCGGTCTATGACATGACGGAGTACATCAGGTTCGGCGAGGAAAACCTCATCACAGTGCGTGCAGACGCCTCCCTGGAGGAGGGCTGGTTCTATGAAGGAGCCGGCATCTACCGCAATGTCTGGCTCCACAAGACTGCACAGACGGCGGTCGAGCCCTATGGGGTGAGCCTCAAGGAATACCGGTTCAACGACAACCTTACCGCCTGCACCATCGTATCCGAAGTACGGGTGGGCAAGGTCGGCGCAGAGAAAGACTACCAGATTGCCCAGACCCTGCTGGATGCGTCAGGGCAATCCGTCGCTACCGCTTTCTCCGACCAGGACGGCTCCATAATGGAACTTCAGGTCACGGCGCCGAAACTCTGATCAATCGATTTCCCGTATCTCTATACCCTGCGTACTTGCATCTACAAAGGTGGATATGCGATCGAGAACCTGCTCGACGAGTATGATGTCCGCATCGGCATCCGCTCTGCCTATTTCGACCCGCAGAACGGTTTCATCCTCAACGGCAGGCGCGAAGAACTCAAGGGGTGCGACCTGCACCTCGACCATGCCGGGGTAGGTACGGCCATCCCGGATGAGTTGTGGCGCTACAAGCTCCAGACGCTCAAGTCATACGGCTTCAATGCCATCCGCTCCTCCCACAATCCCGCATCTCCCGCCATGCTCGACCTGTGCGACGAAATGGGATTCGTCGTCATCGACGAGAACCGTATGTTCGGTATCAATGAAGAGCATTTCGACCTGCTCGAGCGTATGATCCGCCGCGATGTCAACCACCCCTCCGTGATCCTTTGGAGCATAGGCAATGAAGAGTGGGCAGTCGAGTACGATGCCATCGGCCGCAACATCGCCCGCCGCATGGTGGACTTCGTCCACAGCATCGACTCCACCCGCCCCGTCACCTACGGCAACTGCAGTGGGCGCGAAGCCGTGCTCGCCTGCGATGTTTTCGGATACAACTATGTGGTACAGAATTATATAGAGGAGTTCCACCAGAGGTTCCCGGACCACGGCGCCGTGGGGACGGAGGAGACGACGGGCAGCGGAACGCGCGGAAAATATGTCACGGACGAGAGCAAGGGCTGGTTCAGGTCCTATAACCGTACGGGAGTCAATCCCGATGGCATCAACGGCAGCGATGCCGGAATGCAGCGCACTCCGGACGGCAAGATCCTGAACGTCATCGAGCGCGGTTGGAAGTACTATGCCGCAAGACCCTGGCTCGGAGGACTATTCTATTGGACCGGTTTCGACTATCGCGGTGAGCCCAGTCCGCTCTCTTGGCCTGCCACAGGTTCGCAGTTCGGCATTCTCGACTACTGCGGCTTCCCAAAGGAGGAGGCGTTCTACCTGAAGTCCTGCTGGACGACTGAGCCCATGGTATATGTCGCACCCGCGTGGGGACAGGGTGTCGTCGAGGGACAGACGGTCGACCTCTGGATCTATTCCAACTGCGAATCCGTCCAACTCACGCTCAACGGCAAGTCACTGGGACGCAAGGATATGCCCAAATACGGCCACATCAGTTGGCCTGTTCCGTACAAGTATGGCAAACTTGTCGCCACTGGATACGCCCGCGGCAAGAAGGTGGCCGAGCAGGTGCTCGAGTCAGCCGGATATGCCTCAGCGCTTCAGTACAAGGCTTCCAAGACTGCCCTGCGTCCTGACGGACAGGATGTCGTGGTGCTCGACTTCACCGTTGTTGACGCCAAGGGCAACGAAGTACCTGACGCTGCCGTACCTCTTTCCGTAAGCGTTTCTTCCAACCTCACCATACTCGGATGGGGTAATGGGGATCCCGGTTTCAAGGTCCTGGAGCGTCCTGTCGCCGGTTCGACCGGCTCTTTCTCCATCCAGACATTCTCCGGAAAGGCCCAGTTGCTTATACGCAGCGTCGAAGGAGCCTCCGGCACGGGAACGGTTTCCGTAGTCGGACTCGATTGTGGACCGATAGCATTGCATTACTAATATGAAGAAGCTTTTCCTTGCCGGTGCGGCTGCGCTGGCGCTTTCCCTCTGCGCATCCGCGCAGGTCAAGGTCCTTGGAGACCGCATCGCGGTTAATACCGCAAACAACTCTTTGATTCTCAGCGCTCGCAGTGGGTCTTCCCTGGGTTTCCTCCATTTCGGGGCACGGCTCTCGGATGCGGACATCGAAGCACTCCAATTCGCCGGGGTTAGACCCTTGAATGCCTATCCTGCATACGGGCAGGGAGAGATACGTGAAGATGCCATCGCCGTAACGCACCCTGACGGCAACATGTCCCTCGACCTGGTCGTCGAGAATGTCATCACAGACTCCTCCCGCGATACGGATATCGCATGCATCACCTTGAAGGACAAGGTCTACGATTTCCGTGTGAAGGTCTACTACAAGGCTTTCAAGGATGTCGACATGATCGAGACATGGACCGAGATCGTCAATGACGGGAAGAAGCCGGTCGTCCTGCGCAAGTTCGACTCCGCTTTCCTTCCTTTCCATACCGGAGACGTGTGGGTGAGCCACCTGTACGGCACCTGGGCCAACGAAGGACGCCTCGTGGAGGAGCCTCTCCAGCGCGGGACTCTGCGCATCGAGAACAAGGACGGCGTCCGCAATTCGCATACTTCCCACGCCGAGATAATGATATCGCTTGACGGCAAGCCTTCCGAGAATACCGGGTCGGTCATCGGCGCAGCGCTCTGCTACAGCGGCAACTATCATCTCGACATCGTCACGAACGATACCGATTATCATCGGCTCTTCGCGGGCATAAGCCCGGACAACAGCACGCTCACTCTCGATAAGGGCGAGTCTTTCCGCACGCCTGAACTCGCCATCACCTTTTCCGACGAAGGCCTAAGCGGAGCCTCCCGCAATTTCCACCGCTGGGCGCGCGCCCACAAGATCGCCCATGGCGACCGCGAGCGCAAGATCCTGCTGAACAGCTGGGAAGGTGTCTATTTCAATATCAACGAGCCCGGTATGGACCAGATGATGGGCGACATCGCCTCGATGGGCGGAGAGTTGTTCGTAATGGACGACGGATGGTTCGGCGACAAGTATCCGCGCCTCAACGACTCGAGTTCGCTCGGCGACTGGGTGGTGGACAAGAAGAAACTCCCTAACGGTGTCGGAGGCCTTGTTGAGACAGCGCGCAAACACGGCATCAGTTTCGGCATCTGGATAGAGCCCGAGATGGCAAATACAGTTTCCGAACTGTATGAGAAGCATCCTGACTGGATCATCAACGCTCCGGGCCGTGACGTGGTAAAGGGACGCGGCGGCAGCCAGGTCGTACTCGACCTCAGCAATCCCGCTGTCCAGGATTATGTGTTCAGCATAGTCGACAACCTTATGACTGACTACCCCGGCATCGACTATATCAAATGGGATGCGAACATGTCTGTCATGAACCATGGCTCACAATACCTGACCATGAACGACCAGAGTCATCTCTATATCGAGTATCATCGCGGCCTGGAGAAGACTTGCCAGCGCATCCGTGCCAAGTATCCCGACCTCACCATCCAGGCCTGTGCCTCTGGTGGCGGACGCGCCAACTGGGGTGTGCTGCCCTACTTCGACGAGTTCTGGGTGAGCGACAATACCGATGCCCTCCAGCGCATCTATATGCAGTGGGGCACCTCTTACTTCTTCCCCGCCATCGCCATGGCCTCGCACATTTCTGCCACACCCAACCACACCGTGTTCCGTACCACCGCCATGAAGTATCGCATCGACGTGGCTATGAGTGGACGTCTGGGTATGGAGATCCAGCCCAAGAACATGACAGACGATGAGAAAGCCCTCTGCCGTCAGGCTATCAAGGAGTATAAGGGCATCCGTCCGATTGTGCAGTTTGGCGACCTCTACCGCCTCGTTTCGCCCTACGACAAACAAGGTCTGGCCTCGCTGATGTACGTCAACGAAGCCAAGTCGAAGAGTGTCTTCTTCTGGTGGAAGACCGAGTCGTTCCAGAACGAGCATCTGCCCCGCGTCAAGATGGCGGGTCTCGATGCCAATAAGAAATATAAGGTACACGAGCTGAACCGCATCGACCTCAAGCCTCTCGACATTGAAGGCAAGACCTTCAGCGGCGCCTATCTGATGAACCACGGCCTCGAGATGCCCTATCGCAACGAGCCGGAGTGGTCGAAGAAGAACGACTGGTCGAGCCGTGTGCTGCTGCTTGAGGCAGAATAAAGCTCCCTATGGAGCGGAGGTCTCTGCTTACTTAAACAGAGAGTATTCAGGGACCTCCCAAGCCAGGGCGCTGGCTCCTAGGACATCACGTTCGCGGTCGTTCAGTTCCGACAGCATCATCTTAACCTTACCCCGCATGTTACGGAACACATGACTCTCGAACGACTCATAAGTCGGATCGAGGATCCAGTGGCCTGCTCCAGACACGCCGCCCGTGATGATGATAGCCTCAGGATTGACAATGGCTGCGTAGTTGGCGAGTCCGATGCCAAACAAATAGCCCGTGCGGCGATAGACCTCAATGGCCAGCTCGTCGCCCTCATCACACAGTTCCTTGATTATCTTGGGATTCAGATCCTCCAGGTCGCGCATCTTCGAAGGCTTGTCGCTCTCTGCCAGCAGTTCCTTGGCTGTCTGGATGAAACCCGCCGTTCCTACATAGGCTTCCAGACAACCCTCCAGGCCACAGCTGCATTTGCGTCCGTGGTCTACAAGACAGGTATGCCCGATCTCTCCGGCATAGCCCCCTGCACCCGCATGTTCGTGACCTTCAGAAAAGAAACAACTGCCCAGTCCGATGCCCAGGTTCAGCACGATGAAATTCTTCATGCCGTGAGCCGAGCCGTACATCTTCTCGCCCAAAGCGGTATTGTGGGCATCGTTACCCAATGCGACGGCAATGCCCAGCCGGTCCTGGAGCAAAGAAGCCATGGGAACGATCCCCTTCCAGGGAAGGTTGGCCGCATTCTCGATGCATCCTGACGCATAACTGGCGCTGGGACAGCTGATGCCGACAGAGCGGATGGTGTCGTAGCCACCGTTCGCCTCAGCTATCTCTACGATGGCCTCCGTCAGCTTGTCAATATACTTGTTGACATCAGGGTAGTCGACCGTGGGGAAGCTATCATGGGCAATGACATTACCACGGACATCCACAATGGCGTAAGTGGTCAGCATATTGCCGATATCCACACCAACGACGCGCTTTTTAATGCTTGTTCCTTTCATATCTACCTAGTTTATTAGTTATGTGGCCACAAATATACAAATAATTTTTCACCCAGCCACATAAAAAGACATAAAAAAGACGAAATGGCCATGAATGTGAAGAAAATGACGCGGAATTTGCTGATTTATCAGAAATTGTTGTAACTTTGCGACCAAATTTCAAAATAGTATTCACTTAAACATCAAAATTATGGCAACAGGTAACGTTAGACCGGCTGATATGGAGCGTATTACGACGCCCGCTTTGGCCCAGAAATACATTGACGAGCAAATCCAGGAGCTGCGTGCTCAGATTGGTGACAAGAAGGTGCTGCTGGCACTCTCTGGTGGTGTGGATTCATCAGTGGTGGCAGCCCTGCTGATCAAGGCAGTGGGCAAGCAGCTGGTGTCTGTGCATGTGAATCACGGACTGCTACGCAAGGGTGAGCCTGAGCAGGTGATCAAAGTGTTCCGTGACGAGCTGAACGCCAACTTAGTGTATGTGGACGCCACAGACCGCTTCCTCGACAAGTTGGCAGGCGTGGCCGATCCTGAGCAGAAGCGCAAGATCATCGGCGCAGAGTTCATCCGTGTGTTCGAGGAGGAGGCCCGCAAGCTGGAGGGCATCAGTTTCCTGGCTCAGGGCACTATCTATCCTGATATTGTGGAGTCAGGTCCTGTGAAGTCTCACCACAACGTGGGTGGTCTGCCTGAGGACATGCAGTTTGAGCTCGTGGAGCCCATCAAGCTGTTGTTCAAGGACGAGGTACGTGTGGTAGGTAAGGAGTTGGGGCTGCCTGACAACATGGTCTATCGTCAGCCCTTCCCCGGCCCCGGTCTGGGCGTTCGCTGCACGGGTGCCATCACCCGCGACCGTTTGGAGGCCCTGCGTGAGAGCGATGCCATCCTGCGTGAGGAGTTTGCCAAGAACGGTCTGGAGGGCAAGGTATGGCAGTATTTCACCATCGTGCCCGACTACAAGTCGACAGGAGTGAAGAACGACAAGCGCAGCTGGGACTGGCCCGTCATCATCCGTGCCGTGAACACCCGCGACGCCATGACAGCCACCATCGAGGAGATCCCCTACACGCTGCTGCACCATATCACCCAGCGCATCATCACTGAGGTTCCCGGAGTCAACCGTGTACTCTACGATCTGACCCCGAAACCCACAGGAACGATCGAATGGGAGTAGGAATTGGGCTATTTAAGCCTCTTTTCAATGATACAAAAAGCCTCAAACTTCGGTTTGGGGCTTCTTATTCTGTATGAAAACGATAGCCTTTCCGTCTGAAATGGCAACTAAACTATGGCTATACTGGCAGTTCATCAAAAGTACAAACGGCTTGAACTGATAGTTTGCCTAGGGTAAACTGGCAGTTTAGGCTAGGTAAACTGACAGTTTAGTCTAGCTAAACTCTGGCAAACTAGTATCCTTTGTCAGACTTTGCACGTTATAAGCACATCGTTTGAGCTAACTGATCGTATGCGCTTCATCGGCGAAGGCGAGCATTTCGCGGTCACCACGGCTGTCGCCGTAGGCGGTGAGATGATAGTCAGAACGGTCGGGATGGAGGGTGAGGATGCGGCGCACCTTCTCCTGGCCGTAGCAGTTGGGGGTGAGGAAACGGCCCGTCAAGCGGCCGTCTGCCACTTCTATCTGCGTGCCTAAGACGGTGACTGAGGGGAAGAAGGGCTGCACCCAATTGTCGATGCTGGCGCTGACGATGAGCACCTCTGAACCTTCGGCTAAAGCCTGTTCCAGCACGCGGACGACATCTGGACGCAGCAGATGACGGTGGGTGTTGGCGAAGTCCTGACAAAGGGCATCGAAGGCCTCGACGGGCATGCCCTTGAAGAACCAGGAGAACACGCGCTGCTTGGCCTTCCCGTTCGGATAGAGCCTCAGCTTCATCAGCACCAACAGGGGGGCATGAAGCAGGAAACCCAGCAGGAAACGGGGTGCGCCGCAGGCAAAGCGGATGAACTCGAGCAGGGTGTCGCGGGTGGTCAGCGTTCCGTCGAAATCGAAGGCGTAAATCTTATTCATCGGTCAAAGTTTGGGGGTTGGTATCTTGTCGATGATTTGTTTCACAAGCCATGAGACGACGAGTGTCGCCACGATAAAGAGTAACAGTCCTGCGTACTGATCGTAAACAAGATAAGGTCGCATGAAGATCTTCCGTACCAACGGATGCATGACGAAGATGGCGGCGGAGATGGTGCCCAGCCACAGGACAGAAGGCATCACACACTGGGGTATCAGCTTCACCAGGGCGATCGTTCCCACAACAGCGAGGGCTGGAATCCAGAGCCAGGTGTGGAAATGGAAGGACATGGGGATGGCAATTATTAGAGGAAGGAGGAAAGCAAGGGAATGGTGGAGGGTGGAGGGTAAAGGGTGGAGGGAGATATGTTCAGAGGTGCTCCATCTTGCCAAGAGCACGCCCATACCAAAGGGCAGAAGCCCACCCACGAAGTTATAGCGCAGGCGTTCAAGCGTCATCCAATCGTCAAGATAACACACCTGCCACGCCCAACAGCCCACGATCAGAGCCAAAACGATGCTCCAATGACGCCAGCGGTAGAGGACCAGACGGTAGAGGATATAGAGTTGCAGGGTGACGCTGAAATACCAGTAGGGGCCTGGCCATACCACCTGTGCAGGATGCTCCAAGATGTTGGCATACATGCCCAGCATGGCCACCACCTCGCTGACCCGATAACGATGCATCCCCGGGGTGATGGCGTCGAGCATCGTGAAGAGCACAAAGCCCACGATGAAGATACGGAACAGCTTCAGGTAGTTGTATCTTAAGAATCGCCAGATACCAATCTCAGGCAGGGAACCACACTCATATTTCATGACCAGACCGAAGCCGCTGAGAAAGAGGAACACGGTCACACCATAGTGTCCGAAAAAGGAGAAGAGGTGCATGGGTAACAGCTCGTCGGGCTGTTGGAAGACCTCCCACAGCCTGTCGCATTTCAGCTGCAGCCAGGTGAACTCGTTCTCACGAACAATGCCTTTGACATAGTGGCAGTAGTTGTGGAGCATGATGCCAAGAATAGCGATGCCTTTCATCGCCGTACACTCCGTCCGTGTCAATAGTTCCTTCATTTCTTCAGTTGGTTATAGTCGGTGGTGCCCTTGAGGATACGGGGGCGATTCACGTTGTAGTCTGGACTGATGACATTCAGTTCAGAACGATAAAGAGGTGTGGCGATGCCTGCCAGATAGAGCAACAAGTGGGGCAAGGCGTCTGTCATCATCGGACGATCCTTGGCCGCCTGGATGGCCAGCCAACCATAAGGGTGGTTCTCGATATACTGTGGCGATCCCCAGATCCAGAACGGAATCTCCATCTCGTTGCGCGCCAGCCGATAGTCGATGTCGGCATTGTGTAGGCGGCCTGACACATAAGGCTCGCTGTCGAAGACTTCCTCACCATGGTCGGCCATATAGATCACAAGTGCGTCTTTAGTGGCAAAATGGTTGGTGATGGCGGTGACGACAGAGTCGTTATAGAGCAGCGAGTTGTCGTAATGGGCCAGTGTCTGCCGTTGTTTGGGGAGCAATTCCGGACGGTCATACTGCTGGGGCGAGAACTGTCTGAAAGTCTTCGGATAACGGGCGGAGTAGTCGACGTGGGAACCCATCAGATGGACGATGGTGAGGGTGTTGGTGGAGGGTGAAGGGTGGAGGGTGGAGGGAGATTTCTTTGTGGCAGATAATTCTTCCTTTACCAGATCGCCATCGTAACGATACAACTTGGTGTTGCGCTCGTCGAAAAGACGATGGCTGAGAGTCGGGTCACTAAGGAAGAAACCGCCACTGAAATCAAAGACGGCCTCTTTCGCCTTAGGCAGGAACTGGTTGGTAAGAAACGTCACATGATAGCCCGCCCTTCTGAACACCTCTGGGAAGAGAGGCTGATCGCACCACGCCCCACTATCGCCGACGGTATAGAGCGAAAGCATGTGTTTAAAAACGAAGCTCGTAAGATTCCATGATGCCACGACGTCTGAGAAAGGAACCAGACTGCCTTGCTCTGCCATTGCTACTTGACGGGGTGTCGTGGGCTTGTCGTAGCCATAGAGCTGAGAGTGGTGTTTGTTATAGCTCTCGCCGATGATGAGCACAATGTCTGGCACACGGAAACTACAACTGTCCACCCGGATCTTCTCGCTGGCGACCTCTATCTGCTCCAACTGATGGTCAGCCAAACTGTTGGCATAGAGGCCGAAGGCAAGACGATAGACGGGCAGATAGAGTGTGGCCTTATCCTTACGGTTAAGTTCGTTCTCTACTTCACCTATCGTACTGCTGACGAAAAGCCGCTGTAGGGCCACCTTGTTCTCCCATGTCTGGCTGATGCTGCTATACAAACACCACGCCACCACACCGCTCAATACGGCCTGTAATCCCATCACGATGCTATCATCCACCTTCGGCAGAATCATCCGTTGACGAACCTTTTTCAACCAGCAACGGATGAAGGTCCAGAGGATGTGAATGAGCATCAACAGCAGGATCAACCCCACGCTGGTGGTGACAATGTCCCAACTAAGATAGCCAGAGAGAAACTCGCGGGCCTCCTGGCTGCTGGTCTCTGCAGCCAGCATCAGCATGGTGGGCGTCAATGTCGACTCAAAGCGAACATAGCAATACACGTCGACGATGGCAACACCATATAAGAAAATATACAGCAAGGCCTTGATCCAAATGCGGACCTTGCGTGGGATGAACGTTAGGATGAGGCAGAGGACATAGATGTCGAGGAAAAGCTCAGGCAGCGCCAACTCGTAGGGTTTGGCCCCACGGTCTCTGAGGTAATAAGGCATGAGTTCAAGCTGCGTACACAGCCAACCCAAGGCAAACATAAACACGAAAAAGGCGCCGTTCTGAGTGATGGGCTTAACAAGCCAGCCAAACCCTTGGAGCAGACTGATATGAAAGCGCCGTTTATGCATAGAGCTTGTTTTCCTTAATATAGTCGGCTACCGCCTTGGGCACCAGTCTACGGATGCCCCTACCCTGACGAATCCTTTGTCGGATGTCGGTGCTGGAGATGTCGATGAACCCAGGATCGCCTGGCGTTCTGGTATAGACCACAATCTCATAGTTGGCTTTGATGTCGTCTGCCCGATACCAACGGTCAAAAAGTTGCCAGTTGTCGCCACCTATCATCAGCACAAACTCGCGATCCGGATAGTCACGACGAAGGGCTTCAAGGGTGTTCCAAGTGTAAGAAGGCTTCGGCAGGTGCATCTCGTAGTCGCTGACCACGATGCCCTCTACATGCTCCACGGCCAGACGGGCCATCTGTAACCGTTGTTCGTCATTGAGCAGTTCGCTCGATTGTTTCAAGGGATTCTGCGGGGATACCATTAACCAAACCTCATCGAGGCCCGCCTGCTCTTTCAGTTGCAGAGCCAACGAGAGGTGTCCGTTATGAATGGGATTAAAGGATCCGCCGAAAAGTCCCGTTCTAATCATTCAGGAATGCTTGTATCATCGCCAAGGCGTCTGCCTCGGCATATTCCAAGATGTCGTTGATGACCACCTTGTCAAACTTCTCTGCAAAGGACAACTCAAACTCTGCACGGGCAATACGTTGGTCGATCACCTCTGGGGCATCTGTTCCCCGGCCTTCCAGTCTGCGACGGAGTTCATTGATGGATGGAGGTTGGATAAAGAGACTCAAAGCCTCATCGCCATAGAACTGCTTGATGTTCACGCCACCCTTCACGTCGACATCGAACACCACGTTCTGTCCAGCCTCCAACTGCCTTTCCACCTGAGCCTTGAGCGTACCATAGAAACGGCCTTCATACACCTCTTCGTACTCCAAGAACTCGTCGTTGTCTATCCGCTGGCGGAATTCCTCGGGGGTCAGAAAGAAATACTCCACGCCGTTCTGCTCTGCACCTCTGGGGGGTCTCGATGTACAGGAGATGGAGAACGCTAAGTTCAACTCAGGATGCTCTTTCATCAACCACGAGATGATGGTTGACTTGCCTGTGCCCGAAGGGGCTGAAATGATGATTAATTTCCCTCTCATATTACAACGCGTTTAGCACTTGTTCCTTGATCTGCTCTAGTTCGTCCTTCATCTTGACGACGATGTTCTGCATCTCTGCCTGGTTCGACTTCGAACCCGTGGTATTGATCTCGCGCCCCATCTCCTGAGCAATAAAACCAAGCTTTTTACCTTGTCCGGCAGGCTCGGCCATCGTATCACGGAAATATTTCAGATGGTTCGTCAGGCGCTGTTTCTCTTCGCTGATGTCGAGTTTCTCGATATAATAGATCAGTTCCTGTTCCAGGCGGTTTCGGTCGTACTCCACCCCCGGAATCTGCTGCAGACCGTCTACGATACGAGCCTTGATCTTCTCAACACGGCTCTGCTCATAGGGTTCGATAGATGCCAGCAGACTGGCGATGTTGTCGATCTTCTCCGTAAACTTCTTCTGGAGGGCAGCACCTTCCTGCTTGCGGAAGTCCACAAGGCTGTCAAGAGCCTCTTTCACGGCACCTTTCACGGCCAGCCACTCTTCTTCGTCCAACTCCTCCATCTCTGTCTTTGTCAGCACATCAGGCAGTCGAAGCAATGTATAGAAGCTATCTTCCGGCATGGGAATGCCCGTCTTCTCCGAGATGGCCTTGATCTGTTGGTAGTAGTTCTCTACGAGGGCAGCGTTGATGGGGGTGGGATCAACCGCCATATCCTTTTCTATCCAGACGCTCATGTCTACCTTACCACGGATGAGGGCCTCTGCCACCATCTGGCGCATCTCCATTTCCTTCTCACGATAGAGAGGGGCAATACGAGTATTCAAGTCAAGTTGCTTCGAGTTGAGTGACTTCACTTCTACATGGATTTTCTTCTCCTTATAGGCTACGACAGCCTTGCCATAGCCCGTCATTGACTGTATCATGTTTACCTAATTTATAATTATCAGCCGCAAAGGTACAAAAATAAAAGTAAATTGTTGCCGAATTAACGGAAAAATCGTATCTTTGCAAACAAAAAGCATATGAACTTCGCCATTAGCTTAGACAACAACTATGTCATGCCGTGTCTGGCATTAATCACTTCCATTTTTGAAAACAACCGGCAGAACGGTTGTCGCGTATATCTGCTTACCGACGGTCTGACAGAAGACAATATCAGCAAGTTTGACCGTTTAGCCGATATTTACAGCCAGCAGATCATCGTCAAAAAGATTCCAAAAGAACTCTACGAGAACCTGCCATTTTACAAGCGTTATACATTTGCCACTTATAACCGCTTTATGATTGCCGACCTCATTGAAGATTCAAAGGTGATCTACCTTGATGGTGATATCATCGTCAGACATGATCTTTCTGACTTGTGGAACACATCGCTTGACGGTTATGCCTGTGGCGTGGTGGAAGACCAACGGGGTGACGACATCTTCGTACATAACCGTAACAAGATAGCCACACCTTACTTCAATGCTGGTGTCCTATTCATCAATCTCGACTATTGGCGGAAGAACGATATCGGCCAGAAGATGATCACCTATCTGAAAGAACATACAGATACTTGTCTATTTCCCGATCAGGATGCTGCGAACAAGACTTTGAGCGGCAAGGTGTTATACCTCGATTTCAAATATAACTTCATGGAAGACTGGTTCCAGCCCACTAACGAATGGCAGATACATTTCAGTAAGTGGGACCGTATCCTTGCCGATCGTGAAGATCCTTATATTGTACACTACTGTCGGGGGCTGAAGCCTTGGTTCAAGGAATGTGTCCACCCCTTAAGATCAGACTTTATACATTATGCAACCATGTATGATTTCATCGACTACAAAGAACGGAAGTATTTCCCTCTGTCGTATAAAATCGTGTCTTATCTGCTCTATCGGCTTCGCCAAATCGAAGCCAGTTTTGGTAAGTAATATTATCCCTCAAATAACCAAACACAAAGAATAATGAGAACCCAACTTTTATTGATGGCTATCGGTTTTGCGATGGCCGCAGAGGCGCAGAAGGCGCCGCTGTTTGAGACTTCTGCCAAAGACGAGATTGCCGCCAACCGTTATCTGGCGGGGAGTAACTATCTGGATTATGACCGTCAGTTGACGGACAAGGCGCTGACGCCGGCACCCAAAGGCTACGAACCTTTCTACATGACACACTACGGCCGTCATGGTTCACGTTGGCTGATCTGGGAGGGCGACTACAGGCTGCCCATGACCACGCTGAGGAGTGCCCGTGAGGCTGGGAAACTAACGCCGCTGGGCGAAGAGACACTCCAGAAACTGGAAGCCTTCCACCCCACGACGGAAAAGCGTCTGGGTGATCTGACAACCGTTGGTGAACGTCAGCATCACGGCATCGGAAAGCGTATGGCCCTGCACTTCCCAGAGATCTTCAAGACCCCTGGCGTAAAGATCGATGCCCGCAGTACCGTCGTTATCCGCTGCATCCTCTCGATGATTGCCGAGTGTGAGGAGCTGGCAGCTGCCAATCCCACGGCCCAGATCCATAACGACGTGAGCGAAAGCCTGCAATATTACCTGAACCAGCCTTGGGAGGGAGTCGTCAAGGAACAGGGAAGGACGACTGGCGACAAGGAATATGCCGAGGCCCAGCAGAAGTACACCCACCCCGAGCGTCTGATGAAAGCCCTCTTCAATGATCAGCAATGGGTATATAATAATGTGGCCTCTGGTGACTTCATGCGCCGTCTCTTTGAAGTGGCAGCGAATATGCAGAGCCACGATACGGACATCGAACTGCTGTCGCTCTTCACTGACGATGAAGTGTACGACCAGTGGCGCATCCGTAATGTCGGCTGGTATCTCGACTACGGTGCTTCTCCTGTTTCTGGCACAAAGATGCCTTTCAGCCAGCTGAACCTCCTAAAGAACATCATTGAGACGGCTGACACCGTCACCCAGACACAGGCCACGCTGCGTTTTGGCCACGAGGTGTGTGTGATGCCTCTGGCCTGCCTGTTAGAACTTGACAACTGTGGAATGGCTGTGGAGAACCTCGACGAGCTTGACACCTACTGGCGCAACTACCGCATCTTCCCCATGGCCTGCAACATTCAGCTGGTGTTCTATCGTCCGAAAAAAGGCAAGGAAGGCGACATTCTCGTGAAGGCCCTCTTGAATGAGCGAGAAACCTATCTGCCTACACAAACAGACAACTGGCCCTACTATAAATGGCAGGACCTTCGTCAGTATTATCTAAATAAGATTAAGGAATTCGAAAACGCCGCTCACTAATTGACCTTAGCGGCCATAGGGCTTCGAATGCCCTTATACGATCTCAGGTACGCCTTGGCAGATCCGAATGAAAGGAACATGTCGAGGCGTACTGGTATATGGTTGGGGTCATCAGTAATCCAAAAACGCAACAACTCTTTGCTCTTGCCTTTGTCGCGCTCATAGAACGAGAACACCAAACAACGATACTTCTCTTTCGTGTCGCTCATCTTATAGTTCTCCCTGCCACGGAACTCAAGCCATGAGTTGCTCAAACCCATAGCATCACTGATGGGCATGGGTATCACCTCACCTTTCTTCATCTTCGTGGCATCGAAATTGCGGGCACGGAGGAAGATCGACATCATATCATAGATGCACGACCTATAGGTGCTGGTCTTCCAAAGATGTTCGCCGCTGGTCGTGATACGGTGCTTCTTCAACTGGCAGCCGCCATGAGGATAGGTGTACCAGATCTCATCGACATAATAACTGTCGCCCTCAAGTGCTCCTTTACGGAAATAAAGCGGTGAAAGATCAGTATTGCAATAAGAGAGCAAAGTATCACGCATAACGAAAAACTTGTCGAGTTTAGAGTTGCCACGGGTGATGAGGTATGCTTTCAGGGCATCCTTGCCTTCAAACTTCGCTGCCTTCACATCCATCTCGGCAGTACCCACTTTCACCCAGATGAACTTCCAGTTGAAGTAGAGGTCATAATTGAGCTCCTCGCCAGCCTTAAAGGCTGTATTCTCTATCCCACACTGAGCAAAAGAAACGGTCACTGATAGGTGATAAGCAATCAATATCAATAGCAGTTTTTTCATAACATCTTATTTTTCAAGTTTGACAACTTTGTCTTTATTATATTCTATGCCAAGTTTCTTGGCACGATCGGCATTACGATTCTTCAACTTCTTCTCTGCATCAGGCTTCTGCTTGGTGATGGCCTGAGGCTTCTGTCGGAAGCGTGGTGTGCCTGTGAGATTCCATGTTTGGGTAATGTCCCACTTCTCCTTGCACTCAATCTCACGGTTATAGAAAAACACATCCTCTGGTTGCAGGTCTTCATCATAATCTCCTGTATCCCATTTGCCGTTGTTATTGGCATCGAGGAAAGCGCTGATATAGTATTTGTTAGGAAGTACATAATCGAAGTGAGCGACATTGTTGATGGCCACGATTTCCTTGACCAAAGTACCAGAACTATTCAACAACTGCACCCTTAACGGCACAGTATCCGTCACACCACTGAGATTCAGCGTCAGTGTGCCTAACTCATCCAGACTCTTTACCTTGATGCCCTGCTTGTATTTGTCTGATATCTGGCCATAGATGTTCTCAAAGGCCGCAGAGTCTATCTCCAGACTATATTCGGTGGCAGGTCGCCAGTCAGCAGTAATCTCAAACATTCGGATAGAACCCGGCACAGGCTTAAAGACATATGCGGACTCATACCACAGACTGTCTATCTGAGAATAGAGGTGAATGGCAGAAGTGTCACAGCGCACTAATGGGGTCGGCATTTCAATAACCACCTTCTCATCAGGCACCATCGCAGACGGAATCTTGATGTTGGGCTTCAGCGGTTGGGCGGGATAGATGGAGTCATAGGGCTCGTCACGCTTCTTTTTCTTCTCTTGCTCTTTCTGCCACTTCTCTATCTCTTTGGCCAGCTCCTTCATTCGCTTCTCATAAGGTGTCTTCGCCAACACGTCGAGGGTATCGGTCTGGCTGACAAGGTTGCCCAAGGTGTCTGTCATCATATAACTGACCTCCATACGAAGGGTATCTTGATTGACGAGCATGGTGTCACGCAGCCAGTAGTGAATGGTGTCTTGTCTCTCGTTCGTCTCAATGACGAAGGCGCTGTCTGAATCAAAGTTCATGCCCTTGATGACGGGCAGTTCAGGATGGCCGTAGGTGAAAAACATTGAGAACTTCTCCGGATCCTTGCGCTCCGTTTTAAGCAGATAGCGATCTGTCTGTATATGAGTAAAAGCCATCAAGGTGATGTCGTCTGGCAGGAAATGG
>JAEEGG010012771.1_pt1 | contig 18055 bp, 13 predicted proteins | sample 9134161 | NCBI WGS metagenome assembly JAEEGG01 (sample SAMN16246543, study PRJNA631951) | gut metagenome | biome: gut microbiome; feature: rumen; material: CR-attached | host: Bos | place: Iran: Karaj | collected 2018-10 | reverse complement strand
CGAACACCTTGGTGTGCATCAGCATGCCTCGCGAGGCACTCTCGTTGAACCATCCCAGGTCGAGCACAGGCTCAGGCTCGCAGGCTCCCAGGAAGTGCCACTGCCCGTCGGCCCAGGCTTCCACCCAGGCATGATTGTCGTCGGTATGAGCCCAGCGAGGTGTATAGACCTGCCGGGCAGGGATGGCCACCGCTCTCAGGGCAGCCACCAGCAGCGTCGACTCCTCACCACAGCGGCCATAAGCCGTGCGGATGGTGGCCAGCGGACTGCTGGTGCGGGCATCGCTGGGACGATAGGTGACATGCTCGTGACACCAGTGGTTCACCTCGAGGATGGCCTCCTCCATCGACAGTCCCTTCAACCTTGGCTTCAGCTCGCGGAAGAAGACAGAGCGGCAGGAGTCGAGCGTCTCATTGTTCACGCGGACGGGCACTACGAAATGCCTGAACTCGCGCTCTGGCACCTGGCTGCCCCAAGGCATCTCAGCACGTGCCTGCATGGCCAGCTCCACCTGCCGTTCATAATACTCACGCGGATAGTCGGCTTTGTCGGGCAGCGACATGTACTGATAGAGGAAGTCCAGGTAGGCCTCCTTCTGCCGTGCGTCACGATGGCAGGCCATGCACAGCAGCACGGCAGCCACCGCCAACAGTATTCTCTTCATATACAGCTACTTGGCCTCGCCGTCGCCGTAGATGTAGCCAAAGGCTCCGCTGGTATAGTCGAATATCTCACCAGGCTGGAAGAAGCGCTTCAGCTCGATCTCGGCATTCGACGTTGAGTCGCTGGCATGCACGATGTTCTGCTGGTTGCTCATCGAGTAGTCGCCACGGATAGTGCCAGGAGCTGCCTCACGGCCATTGGTCGATCCTGTCATCGTGCGCACCACCTGCACGGCATCGACACCTGAGAGTGCCAGCGCCACTACTGGCGATGCCTGCATCGAGGCAGCAAGGGCAGGGAAGAAGGGGCGGTCGACCAGGTGAGCATAGTGCTCGCGCAGGATCTCGTCGCTCAGCTGCATCATCTTCATTCCTGCTATGCGCAGTCCGCGACGCTCGAAGCGGTTCACGATTTCACCTATCAGCTGGCGCTGCACGCAGCTGGGCTTCAGTAGTACGAGTGTTGTTTCCATCATCTTGTTTGTGGTTTTAGGGGTTAATAATGGGTTAATGACTGTTTTCGCCTACAAAAGTACGAAAAAAAAGCCGAACCAAAGAAAAGATTTCCCAAAAACAATGGCGTGCCTGTTCTTTTTTCTGAAAAGCCACATCAGGAAGGGCGGCGCATCAAAAAAACTACGCGTTTTTCCGCGTTGTTTCGGAAAAATTGTGTACCTTTGCACCAAACTTAATAACAACGACACAATGAACCCTAGAAAACTACTTGTGTGCCTCGTGGCACTGTCGGCCTCACTGATGGCCGAAGCACAGCAGGAGCTCTATCCCCGCCACTTCGACTTGGAGCAGGTGGAGCTGCTCGACGGACCTATGAAGACGGCTCTGGAGAAGAACATCGAGGTGCTGATGCAATATGATGTCGACCGACTGCTGACGCCGTTCGTGCGCCAGTCGGGCCTCTCGTCGACTGCTGACAGCTCCTCACCTTATTATCAATGGGAGACCAGGCATCCCAACTTCCGCAACTGGGGCGGCGATGCAGGCTTCGACCTCAGCGGACATGTGGGTGGACACTATGTGTCGGCCCTGGCCCTGGCCTATGCCGCCAGTCATGATGATGCCACGCGACAGCGCCTGAAGGAGCGTCTCGACTATATGCTCAAGGTGATGAAAGACTGTCAGGACCAGTACGACAACGACAAGGAAGGACTCTACGGATTCATCGGCGGACAGCCCATCAACCAGTCGTGGCGCGACCTCTACAAGGGCAGCACGGCTACTATCAGCGGCAACTGGGGATGGGTGCCTTTCTATGTGCAGCACAAGATTCTGGCAGGACTGCGCGATGCCTATCTCTATGGCAACAGCGAGGTGGCCAAGGAACTATTCCGGAAGATGTCCGACTGGGCAGTGAACGTGGTGAGCCGCGTGTCGGATAGCGACATGCAGCAGTGGCTGAACTGCGAGCATGGAGGCATGAACGAGTCGATGCTCGATGCCTATCAGCTCTTCGGCGACAAGAAATACCTGACGGCAGCCAAGAAGTACACCCATAAGTCGATGCTCGACGGCATGCAGTCGCTGAACAAGACTTTCCTCGACGGTAAGCATGCCAACACGCAGGTGCCCAAGTACATCGGTATGGAGCGCATCTTCGAGCAGGATGCCACAGCCACCAACTATCGTCGCGCTGCCGAGAACTTCTGGCAGGACGTGGCTGAGAACCGCACAGTCTGCATAGGCGGCAACTCGGTGAACGAGCATTTCCTCTCCGTAGCCAACTCCAACCGCTACATCGACCAGGCTGACGGTCCGGAGAGCTGTAACTCGAACAATATGCTGAAGCTCTCGGAGATGCTCTTCGACCGCACGCTGGATGCCAAGTATGTGGACTTCTACGAGGGTACGATGTACAATCACATCCTCTCCACACAGGACCCCAAGACGGGTGGATACGTCTATTTCACCACCCTGCGCCCACAGGGCTACCGCATCTATTCGCAGGTGAACCAAGGCATGTGGTGCTGCGTGGGAACAGGCATGGAGAACCACTCCAAATACGGGCACTTCATCTACACCCACGACGGCAACAAAACGCTCTACGTCAACCTCTTCGTCCCCAGCCGTCTGGTATGTGACGACTTTGTCGTCACCCAAGAAACAACCTTCCCCAACACCTCCTCCACAGAACTCACCATCGACAAGGCTGGCACCTACACCATCGCCCTGCGCCATCCAGCATGGGCAGGAGCCGACTATCAGGTGAGCGTCAACGGAGTCGCCGTGAACCAGGCTGTGACCAAAGGCGAAGCCAGCTATGTCAGTATCAATCGCAAATGGAAGAAAGGCGACAAGATCACCATCAGCCTGCCTATGGAGCTGCGCTATGAGGAGTGCCCCAACTACACGGACTATATCGCCTTCAAGTTCGGCCCCATCCTCCTGGGAGCAGCCACCACCGACAATGAGCAGCTGAAGAACGAATATGGCGGCGAGGGACGCATGGACCACAGTCCTGGCAGCCGGGGCTCGCAGCTCACTCTCAACACGGCTCCGCTGCTCATCGGAGAGCGGGCTGACGTGCTGAACCGCATCCAGCGCCTGCGCAGCGTGGACCTGAGCTTTGTCATCGATGCCAGCCGTGAGGGAGTGCCCTCCTATCACTGGGAGTCGCTGAAGCTCGTGCCGTTCTATACCATTCACCACCAGCGCTATATGTGCTACTGGTATCAGCAGACGGAGGAGAACTACAAGAACAGTTCGATGGCACAGAGCGAGGCTGCTATGGAGGCGCTGCAGAAGCGCACACTCGACTTTGTGGCTCCTGGTGAGCAGCAGAGCGAGGCCGGCCATGAGGTCCAGTACAGCAGTAACAGCACGACGGGCGAATACAATACGGAGCGCTATCGCGATGCCCGTGCCAATGGCTACATCCAGTATACATTATATAATAATAGTGGCATCGAAGAGGGACTCAGCGTGATGCTGCGCTTCAACCTGGCTGACAGAGGGCGCATGGCTGTGCTCACCATCGACGGGGAGAAAGTGGCCGACATCACCATTCCTGCGAGGATGAAGGGCAGCGACGGCAATGGGTTCTACAATGCTGAGTATCCCATCCCTGCTGCGATGGCCAAGGGAAAGAAGCAGTTTGTGGTGAGGCTCACGGCTTCTGCTACCACGCTCTGCCCGGGCCTCTACTATGTACGCCTGCTGAAGGACTATAAGGACCAGGCTTATCGCTTTAACTGCACCGACTGGACAACGGGCGACGAAGGCCGTGTGGCAGCATCCAACATCTCTTATGACACGGAGAAGAACGTCATCCAGGTGAAGGCCACAGGTCAGAATAATGTTTGTCTGATGCTGAAGCACGAAGACTGCGACTACACCATCAGTCAGGACCAGACGTTCCTGGTGGTGAGGGGCACCAACCTTCGCACCAGCTCTTCCGACAGCTATCTCTGGTGGCTCAACGGCTCGAATCACGGCACACAGGTGGCTGCAGCGCAGACAAAGACTGTCACCATCGACGGGCAGCGGCAGCAGGTGGTGGCCTGGAATATGGCTACGAGCGGCCTCTACGAGAACTTCAGTGGCGATCATCCCAGCGTCTGCATCGGCTCCACTATCTTCGGACTGACATCGACAACGGGCAGGTCGGACATCCTCGACATCAACTTCACTGCCAATGTCGACGACTACATCAATACGGCAACGGCTGTCGTCGTGCCTCAGTCCTCAAAACTATACCCCCAAACCCGCTTTGACCTGGGCGGACGTCCAGCAGGCAAGTCGGCAAAGGGCATTCAACTGTCTGGCGGAAAGAAAATCCTATTGTAAATATGTGTAAGAAAACCTTATCTGTCTTTTTGTGTCTGCTGCTGGCAGTTCCGGCTCTGCCACAGATGCTGGTGAGCCATCCTTGGCAGGGAAAGCGTGTGGCCTATCTGGGCGACAGCATCACCGATCCCAATATCAAGGCATCGAAAGTGAAGTACTGGGGATTCCTCGAACAGTGGCTCCAGATCACGCCTTATGTCTATGGCGTCAGCGGCCGGCAGTGGAACGACATCCCACGTCAGACCGACAAGCTGAAGCAGGAACACGGGCAGGACGTAGATGCCATCATGATCTTCATGGGAACCAACGACTACAACAATGGCGTACCCTTGGGCGTGTGGTGGGATGAGCGCGTCACACAGGTGGAGTATGGTCACGGACAGACGAAGAGCATGGTCACACGCCGTCAGCGCACACCATCGATGGACCCCACGACGTTCAGGGGGCGCATTAATATAGCGATGGACTCGCTGAAGCGCACCTTCCCAACGAAGCAGATTGTGCTGCTCACGCCCATCCACCGCGGCTACTTCGGCCCGAACGACAAGAACGTGCAGCCCACGGAAGACTTTGCCAACAAGTGTGGCGAGTTCGTCGATGCCTATGTGGAGAACGTGAAGCAGGCAGGTAATCTCTGGGCTGTGCCCGTCATCGACTGGAATGCCTCATGCGGACTCTATCCCCTACTCGATGAACACAAGCAATTCTTCGCCAATCCCGCGACCGACCAACTGCACCCCAACGATAAAGGGCACGTGCGCATGGCTCGTACCCTTTTCTATCAGCTACTTACGCTGCCGGTGTTTTAGGTGATAGTGCAGAGTGATGAGTGAATAATTTATGATTTGCCTTGCTAAAGGCGGCTTATATGAAACCGCTACCAGAAAGAGTAATCATAACCTATTCACTCTTCGTTATTCACTCTTCACTCATTTCGCTTCACCACTGTTGCCTTGATGATCTTCACATCGTCAATAGGACGAGCATAGTCGTCGGTTTGCACCATTTGGATTTTACGGACAACATCTATACCTTCCACCACCTCACCGAACACCGTGTACTGGCCGTCGAGGTGAGGAGTGCCACCATACTTGCGATAGTGGTCGCGAATCTCTTCCGTCATCTGGTACTTGCCATCCGTGGCCTGGTCGATGCGCTCCTGGAACTTGTCGAGTGACATCGAGCTGTAGGTTGTTCCATAGACGATATAGAACTGGCTGGCCGACGAGGCTCGCTCGGGATTCTCGGCATCGCCTTCGCGAGCGGCAGCCAATGCACCACGCTTATGGAAGTACTTCGGATAGACAATCTCGGCAGGGATGGTGTAGTCGGGAGAATGCAGGCCTACGCTCTCACCTGGCTTAGCATGACGAGTGGTGGAGTCACCTGTCTGAATCATGAAGTTGAAGATGACGCGATGCCAGAGATTACCATCGTAAAAGCCTTCATCCACCAACTTCAGGAAGTTATCACGATGCTGGGGTGTCTCGTTATAGAGCACCAGGCGGATGTCGCCCATTGTGGTTTCAAGCAATACTTCGGGTTGCAGCTGTGGCTCTGAGTCGGTCTGAGCGAATGCACCCAGACCAACTACAAAGGCCAATAATGTAAGAATCGTTCGTTTCATTTTCTTTGGTTTTGAATGCGACCAAGTCGCATTATACTCTAAACAAGCTCCTGGGGCATTACACGATGCATAGTATCTTTACACGCCCGAATGGCCTTACACGACGCATAGCGTCTTTACTCGGCCGCAGGACCTTACACGATGCGAAGCATCTTTACACGCGCCGCAGGCGCCTTACACCTTGAACAGCGACTCCGTCGCTTAGTATGCTTCCCCGTGCTTGATCTCGTCTTTATCGATGGGCTTGCCGATGGCACGCCAGGCATAGGCGATGTAAGCCAACACGAACGGGATGAGCAGGCTCACCCAAGCCATTGTGCGAAGGGTGAACTCCGAGGAGCACGAGTTCATGATATGGAGCGACGACTGCAGGTCTTCGTTCGACGGATAGTAGCACGTGTTGTTCCAGCCGGCACAAAGCAGCAGACAGAGCACCACCAGCACCACGCCGATGCCGGCAGGCCAGATGCCACCACGCCACGTCTTCGAAACCACGGTGCGAATGATGCCATAAAGCACCAGTACCACACCGACGACGAGCACCAGCGCCACATACCACATGTCGAGAAGATTCTGCAGATACTTGCCTTCAACAATTGCGGCGACACCCGTCTCGGGATCGTAGGCATAGCCGTAGCCCAACAGCAGGTGGACGAAGAATGTAAGGAAGAAAACCAAGAACAGCGCGGCATTGCCCACGAGTTGCACGGAGGCGCGGCTCTCGAGGACTTCGTCCCGCACATTATTAATAATAAACAGTCCACCCAACACACGAGCCAGGAAGAATACAGCCAGGCCAAACACCACGTTCCACGGGTCGAGCAACGCATCAAGTCCGTTCGAGGCATTTGCCCAACGGCTAATGACGGGCTGCGCCATGTTCACGATGTTTCCCTTCTCGATTATGAAGTTCGAACCGGTGAAGAATGTTGCCACCGCACCACCCAGCAGCACCGGGCCTAAGATGCCATTGATGACCAGGAACGTCTGGAAGGTCTTCGTGCCAAGTAGGTTGCCGAGCTTGTTTTGGAACTCATAGCTCACGGCCTGCAACACGAACGAAAAGAGGATGATCATCCACAGCCAATAGGCACCACCGAAGCTCGTTGAGTAGAACAGCGGGAAGGAAGCGAAGAATGCTCCGCCGAAGGTAACGAGTGTGGTGAACGTGAGTTCCCACTTGCGGCCTGTGGAGTTGACAATCAGGCGACGCTCCTCAGCCGTTCGGCCCAGACTGAATATCATGGAGTTGGCGCCCTGCACAAACATCAGGAACACCAGCAGGGCTCCCAGCAACGACACCAGGAACCACCAATAATGTTGTAAGAATGCGTATGTCATACGATTTATGATTTACGGATTTACGATTTATTCAACACTTAACTCTCAACTTCGATGCCAGGTCCCTTCTTGATTTGCTTCAGCATGATGTTGATCTCAACGGCAAGCATCGTGGTGAAGAGGGCGAGGAAGATGAAGAATGTCAGAGCTACAGAGCCGCTGCTGATGTCGCTCACGGCAGCCCATGTGGGCAGCATGTCCTGAATGGTCCACGGCTGTCGACCCATCTCGGCTACAATCCAGCCTGCCTCGGAGGCGATGTAGGCCAGTGGCACGAGGGCGATGGCGAACCAATGCAGATACTTATGTTCGCGGAGCGGGCGGTTCTTCCACAGGCGCCCGATGCCCTTCAGCTTTTCCTGATAGACAATGGCGAGCACCAAAGCGAAGAACAGGATGAACAGACAGCCCATGCCCACCATGATGCGGAACGACCAGAAGCAGATGGGAATGCTTGGCACGAGCTGGTCGGCCGACTTCACATATCCATAGCCGAAGTAAGGCATGTTCTCCTTCAGCGTGGCCAAATGCCGTGCGGCGGTTTCCTCTGAGCCTGCCTTCTTCGCATTGCGATATGACATCAGCGAATAGATGGCGGCGCGTCCACGTTTGATTTTCTCTTCGGCGGAGAGCTCCGTCTTTCCATCGGGTGTGGTATATCCCTTCAGCAGATCGTTCACGCCGGGCACATAACCGTGGAAGTCGCGTGTAGCCATGAACGACAAGGCGTAAGGCATAGCGATGCGCAGCGGGGGTTCCTGCTCGTTCACGTAGTCAGGTTGCTTGAACGGGTTCACCCATGCCACTGCCGTCAGACTCTGGTCGACGCCACCGTTGTAGAGAGCCTCCATAGCAGCGAGCTTCATGGGCTGCGACTTTGCCACCTGCTCGCCCGAAAGGTGTCCGGTGCCTGCAGCCAACAACGAAGCCACAAGACCTACGGCAGCACCAATCTTGATGCTTTCGATGGCCATCTTCGTCTCGCGCTTCTTCAGCAGATACCACGAGCTCACAGCCACGGTGAAGACTGCTCCGATGATCCACGCCGAGGTCACCGTGTGGCAGAACTTACCCACAGCAAACGGCGAGAAGGCCACCTGCATGAACGACACCATCTCGTTGCGCATGGTGTCGGCATTGAACTCGCAGCCAACAGGATTCTGCATCCACGCATTGGCAACCAGAATCCACCAAGCCGAGATGGTGGCGCCAAGACCGGTGAGCCAGGTAGCAGCGAGGTGGAAGCCTTTCGACACCTTGTTCCATCCGAAGTACATCACAGCCACGAAGGTAGACTCCATGAAGAAGGCCACGATGCCCTCAATGGCAAGAGGTGCGCCGAAGATGTCGCCCACGAACCACGAGTAGTTCGACCAGTTGGTGCCGAACTCAAACTCAAGAATGAGGCCTGTGGCCACACCCATAGCGAAGTTAATGCCGAACAGTTTCTGCCAGAACTTCGCCGTGTCGCGCCAGAAGCGTTTCTTCGTGCGGTAGTAGCACGTCTCCATGATTCCCATGATGACGGCCAGACCCAGTGTCAGCGGTACGAACAGCCAATGATAGATGGCGGTCAGCGCAAATTGTGCACGCGACCAGTCGATCGTACCTGTTGTAATGTCTAATAACAAATTCTGCATAGTTTATAAGTTTATAAGTTTTGAGTTTCTAGTTTCAAGTTTAAAGTTTATAGTTTCTTATCTTTCGTTCGGCTGTCACGTATGTCAAAAAAAACTGTTCGTCTGTCAAATATGTCAAAAAAACATCTGTCTTATATGTCCTTCGTAAGTTCTGTTGCCACATACTCCGCCTCCTGTCCCTTTTCGGCGTGTTGCTTCAGGAAGTTCGGGAAGAAGAATATTTTCAGGATGACGAAGATAACAAATAGTTTGATGAGGATAATGGCCCACAGCGTCTTGCCGAGTGTCATGTGGCGGAACCCATCGTAGTACAGATCCCATGCGCGATACCAAAATCCATCCTTCTTCATGGTCGATGCGATAGATTAGTCAAACATTTTTGCAAAGATAGTGTAAATTGTTTTAACTGCAAAGAGAAATACCATTTATTTTTTATCAGAACATTGCATTTAGTGTCTCAGAGCATTGAGTTTGACGTCTCAAAGCATTGAGTTTAGCGTCTCAGAGCATTGCTTTGGGAGCCTCAGAGCATTGAGTTTGGAGTCTAGTAGCATTGCTTTGGGAGCCTCAGAGCATTGAGTTTAGAACCTCAGAGCATTGCTTTTAGAGACTTGGAACAATGCTTTGACACCACTTACCCAACCATCCTACCTTTTTTGAAAGCGATAAAGCAATAAAAGAAAGTTTTCTCCGCAAGGCTTGCGAGGTTTTGCGGTATCGGAAAAAAGTTGTAACTTTGCAGGCAAGTTCAAATGACAACTATGGAAGAAGCAAGAAATGAGAAGATGCCAGTACTGGACTTCGGTATTGTGGAGGACCAGTCACAGAATATCATCAAGGTGATTGGTGTTGGCGGCGGCGGACAAAATGCCGTTGGCAACATGTACTACGAGGGTATCGAGGGTGTGACGTTTGCGGTGTGCAACACCGATAGCGCAGCGCTGTCGAAGTCGCCTGTGCCCGTGAAACTACAGCTGGGCACGGTGGGCTTGGGAGCCGGTGCCAATCCCGACGTGGGCAGGAAGGAGGCAGAAAGCAACATCGAAGACATCGAGCGCCTGCTGGACGACGGCACGAAGATGGTGTTCGTGACAGCCGGCATGGGTGGCGGCACAGGCACTGGTGCTGCTCCCGTAGTAGCAAAGGTGGCAAAGGACCGTGGCATCCTGACCATCGGTGTGGTGACGATTCCTTTCTACTTCGAGCAGAAGCGAAAGATTGTGAAGGCCTTGCGCGGTGTTGATGAATTGCGAAAGCACGTAGACGCTATGCTCATCGTGAACAACGAGCGCATCTGCGACGTTTACAACGACACACAAGTGACGCTGAAAGAGGCACTGAAGCGGGCCGACGACATTCTGAAGAACGCTGTGAAGGGCATTTCGGAACTTATCACCATCAGCTCGGAAGGCAGCATCAACCTTGACTTCCGCGACGTGGAGACGACGATGCGCAACGGTGGTGGTGCCATCATGGCCATCGGCCGGGCATCGGGCGAGCGTCGTGTGGAGCGGGCCATCATCGATGCGCTGGACTCCCCCCTACTCTACGGCAACGACATTGGTAAGGCAAAGCGCATCCTATTTAATATCTATGCCAGCAAGGATGCTCCGTTCTTCGTGCCGGAGTTGTCGGAGATTTCTGAGTTCTTCGACCAACTGGATCCCAACATCGACGTGATATGGGGTACTGCCGAGGACGACACGCTGGGTGAAGATGCCAAAGTCATCATCTTGGCTGCCGACCTCGACGACGACCTGCAAGAAAAGGAGCATCGCGACGAGTTGAGGGAAGCCGCTGACGACACTGCTTACTACGAGAGTCTGATTCCGAAGCTCTACAAGCCGCTGAGGAAGACTGCTCCGACCTCAGCGCCAAAGGAGGAAGAGCCAGCAGCTGATGAGCAGGAAGAGCCCAAGCTCACCGTCGTTTACCCTCAGCAGGAAGAGAGTGGAGAAAGCGAGGAGGGTGTGTCCGACAAGTCCGAAATGTCTGACAAATCTGATAATTCTGATTATTCCGATAACTCTGATTATTCTGATTATTCCGAAAATTCCGACGAAATCAAAGAAGAGGCAAAGTCACCGAAGCCTGCTACCGAAGAGCCGAAGCCGCAGAAGCCAGTCTCGATGGTGGAGCGCTGGAAGCGTTGGCTGGAGAGAAAGGTGACGGAAGTAGTGATGGATGAGTAGAGAGAGTTTAGAGTTGAGAGTTTAGAGTTTAGTGTTGAGAGTACCGCAAATGGAGCAAACGAAAACACCTGAGGAGATGGCCAGCGAGTTGCGAAGACTCGTTTGCGAGCTACAGCTGCAGGACCGGAACGACCTGATCCTGCAAGCTCTTGGTGTGCCCTTGCTCGAGCAGTTGCGCATCGAGGCTGCACGCGGCAAGCTGAGCCGGTTGCTCATCACGAAAGACTATCGTCTGCTGCTACCCGACAATGGACAGCAGGAGGTGGTACTGCAACCCGTCCACAAAGCTGTTTACCTGCTCTTCCTGGCTCACCCCGAAGGCATTGAGTTCAAGCATCTGGCTGACTATCGGCAGGAGTTGCTCAACTACTATTTGCTCGTAGCACCCGAAAGTGTTGACCGTCAGCAGGTGGAAGAGAGCGTCGACCGACTCGTTGACCCGCTCGACAATGCCATCAACGAAAAGTGCTCGCGCATCAAGCGCACCTTCCTCGAACTCATGGACGAATACAGCGCCAGCTACTACATCATCAGTAGCCACACCACGAAGCGCTTTGCGGGTTCGTCGCGCATCTGGTATGAGCGGCTGAAAGTCGTCAACCTGCCCCGACAACTGGTGGTTTGGGAAACAGACAATCCATGAACCGCCCCAATAATATATTTACAAAACAGCTATTCATGGGACAATTGTTCTAAAATTCGCTAAAATTACAAAATTTAATTATATTAAAAGGTTGAACATCTGCGTTTTTTTGGTGTTTATAAAAATAAGGAGTACCTTTGCACGTTGAAAAATAATAAATCATCAAGAAAAATGAAGAAATATTTGATTCCACTTATTCTGCTCTGTCTGCTCCTTGCAGGCGGACTGGTTTGGCTGTATTTAAACCTCGACAAGCAAAAGCAAGAAAACAAGGAGATGCAGGAGCTGGCCGCACTCGACAAGCAGGAAATGGAAAATGAGTATCAGCAGTTTGCCCTGCAATATAGCGAGATGAAGACGCAGATCAACAACGACTCCATCGTCGCTCAGCTGTCGGCAGAGCAAGAGAAGACACAGCGTCTGCTGGCCGAGCTGAAGCAGGTGAAGGCCAACGATGCCCGCGAGATCACCCGTCTGAAGAAAGAGCTGGCAACGGTGCGCGCGGTGTTGCGCTCGTATGTCATCGAGATAGACTCGCTGAACCGCCTGAACCAGAACCTTCAGGAGGAGAACACTCGTGTAAAAGCTCAGTACCAGGAGGCTACGCAGCAGATTGAGGGTCTGAGTAGCGAAAAGCAGTCGCTGTCGGAGAAGGTGGCTATTGCCGCACAACTCGACGCCATCGGCATCACCATGCAGGCCAAGGACAAGCGCAACAAGAATACCGACCGCATGTCGAAGTGCAAGACGGTGCAGGTGAACTTCTCGCTGGCCAAGAACGTTACTGCTCAGAACGGAATGCGTACGGTCTATGTTCGCATCACGTCGCCCACAGGTTCGCTGCTGGGTAATGCCGGTTCGTTCAACTACGAGAACCGCACGCTGCAATGCTCCATGAAGAAGGCTGTGGAATACGGCGGCCAGGAAACACCCGTGACGCTCTACTGGAATGTAGACCAGTCGATGGTGGGCGGCAACTATCAGGTAAGCATCTTTGCCGACGGCCACATGATTGGCTCCAGAAGCTTCAGCTTCAACTAAAAAAGTGAACGTCTTTCTAAAACCAAATTATATGAGAAAGGTATTAACGCTACTCACATTTCTCGCCATGCTGGTTCCAAAGGAGGCATGGAGTCAGGACGACAAGGGTACACGACTGCTCACCCTCGAGGAATGTAGGGCAATGGCTCTGAGCAACAACAAGCAGTTGCGGACGGTGCTCGTGAAGCAGGACATCGCCAAGAACATGCGAAAGGCTGCCCACACGAACTATCTGCCGAAGGTCGATGCGATGGGAGGCTATGAGTTCTTCAGCCGCGAGATTTCGCTGCTGAGCAAGGACCAGAAGACAGCCTTTGCTAATCTGGGCACCACCGCGATGACGGGCATCGGCGAACATGCAACGTCTGTGATTACCAGTCTGATTCAGCAGGGCATCGTCACACCCGAGATGGGCCAGCAGATGGGAGCCCTCATCGGCAAGATGGGAGAGCCCGCTGCACAGCTGGGCAACCAGATAGGTCAGAAAATCAACGATGCCTTCAAGACCGACACCAAAAACGTCTTCGCAGCCTCCGTTATGCTTCGCCAACCCATCTATATGGGCGGCGCCATCACGGCAGCCAACCGCTTGGCTGAAATCAACCAGGAACTGGTGGCCAACGAAGAGGAAGGCATGACGCAGAACACGCTGAAGGAGATTGAAGACCTCTACTGGACCGTTGTCTCGCTGCGCCAGAAGCAAAATCTCGCCTATAGCTATCGCGACTTGGTGAAGAAGCTCAACGAGGACGTGCACAAGATGATCGGTGAAGGCGTGGCCACCAAGGCAACAGGTCTGCAGGTCGACGTGAAGGTGAATGAAGCCGACATGCAGGTGACGCAGGTTGAGAACGGAATGGCTCTGGCCAAAATGCTGCTCTGCCAACTCTGCGGACTGCCGCTCGACAGCAACATTGAGCTGGCCGACGAAGGAAAGGACGTGCTACCCTACTCTGCCGACACCAACGACACAGGCAACGAGGCCGCCCTTGAGAACCGCAGCGAGCTGAAAATGCTGGAGAATGCCATTCAGATGAGCGAGCAGGCCACAAAGCTGGTGCGTGCCGCCTATCTGCCGCAAGTGGCGCTGACGGGTGGCTACCTGCTCAGCAACCCCAGCCTCTATAATGGTTTTGAACGGAAGTTCAAGGGTGTTTGGAACGTGGGCGTTCTGCTCCGCGTGCCCGTTTGGAACTGGTTTGAAGGCGAGTACAAGGTGCGCGCCAGCCGTGCAGCTACCACCATCGCCAACATCGAACTCGACGATGCCCGCGAGAAGATTGAACTGCAGCTTGAGCAATGTCGCTTCAAGATGAAGGAAGCCAACAAGCGCCTCGCGATGGCAACGAAAAACCTCACTAGCGCCGACGAGAACCTGCGTTGCGCCAACGTGGGATTCCGCGAAGGCGTGATGGAGGCCACCGATGTGATGGCTGCCCAGACAGCCTGGCAGCTTGCCCAGAGTCAGAAGATTGATGCCGAGGTAGAGGTGAAACTCGCACAGGTGGCTCTGAAGAAAGCCCTGGGAACATTATAAACAGAAATTCTACAAAATAGATAACTGATAATTGATAACTGATAATTACACATAGCATCATGTCAGCAAAAACCCAACATAACAACATTCTGCTCGCCGTACTTGGATTCGTAACGGTGGTCATCGTCGTAGGACTCATTGGTTTCTTCCTGCTCGACCGTTCGCCTGACATTATACAAGGAGAAGTGGAAGTGAGCGAGTATCGCATTTCGTCGAAGGTGCCCGGACGCATTCTGGAACTACGTGTGAACGAAGGCGACTACGTGCATGTGGGCGACACCCTCGCCATCCTCGATGCGCCCGAGGTGCAGGCCAAGAAGACTCAGGCTCAGAGTGCTGAGGACGCTGCTGCTGCCTTGAGCGATATGGCTCAGGCCGGAGCCCGTCAGGAACAGGTGAGCGGTGCCTACCAGCTGTGGCAGCAGGCCAAGGCTGGACTCGAGATTGCCCAGAAGACCTACGAACGTGTGCAGCGTCTCTACGACGAAGGAGTGATGACTGCCCAAAAGCGCGACGAGGCGTTTGCCAGCTATAAAGCCCTGCAGGCACAGGAGAAGGCCGCCAAGAGCCAGTATGATATGGCTGTGAACGGTGCTCGCCAGCAGGAGAAGCGTGCTGCCCAGGCACAGGTGAATCGTGCCCGCGGTGCCGTGCAGGAGGTGCAGAGCTACATTCGTGAGACCGTACAGGTATCGAACGTCGAGGGTGAGGTGTCGAGCATCTACCCGAAGGTGGGCGAGCTCATCGGCACCGGTTCTCCCATCATGAGCATCTCCGTGATGAGCGACCTCTGGGGAACATTCAACGTTCGCGAAGACAATCTGAACGGCATGAAGATTGGCGACACATTCACAGCCTTCGCACCAGCCTTCAACAAGGAACTGAAGATGAAGGTGTTCTACATCAAGGACCAGGGTTCGTTTGCCGTCTGGAAAGCCACAAAGGCCAACGGACAGTACGACCTGAAGACCTTCGAGGTGAAAGCCCGTCCGGAGGAAGTCTTCGAGGGTCTGCGTCCTGGTATGTCGCTCATTATCAAGAAATAAAGGAGTTCAGTTGTAGAGATGTCAAGAAGGCTTAGAGCGTAGTCGTATGTTGACGAAAATATACAGAATAGCCTTGCGCGAAATCGGAATCATGCGTCGCAACCCAATGTATTTGTGTTGCATGCTGGCATTCCCGATTCTGGTGACCCTTTTCTTCACCACCATGATGAACGAGGGTCAGCCGCAGGAAATGCCTGTGGGTGTTGTCGACAACGACGACACGTCAACATCGCGTGCGCTTGTCCGCAAACTCGACTCTTTCCAGTCGAGCCACGTGGTTGCCCACTATCCCAACATCAACGAGGCCCGCAACGCCATTCAGGAAAACAAAATCTACGCTTTCCTCTACATTCCGAAAGGAACCACCGACGCTATGCTCTCGGCCCGTCAGCCAAAGATTTCGTTCTACTACAGCCAGGCTTCCCTCACATCTGGCGCGCTGCTTTACCGCGACCTGAAGACAGTAGCTACGCTGGGTTCGGCTGCTGTCGGACAGGCCACTATGCGAGCCAAAGGTTTTACCGATAAGCAGATTGCCACCTTCTTGCAACCCATCAGCATCGACCTGCACATGATAGGCAATCCGTGGGCGAGCTACAATCTCTATCTTTCCACGATGCTCATCCCTGGCATTCTGATGCTGTTCATGTTCCTCATTACGACCTATTCGCTCGGAACCGAACTGAAGTTCAATACTTCGAAAGAGTGGCTCTCGATGGCCGACAACAACATCATTGTAGCGCTTACAGGTAAACTGCTGCCGCAGTTCCTCATTTTCCTGAGCATCTTCTATGTCTACATGTACTACGTGTTCGGCTATCTGGACTTCCCGCATCCCGGTGGAGTATGGATCATGCTGATTCTCGGTTTGCTTGCTGTGATGTCGTCGATAGGCTTCGGCATCTTTGCCTACGGCCTGATGCCTTCGTTGCGCATGTCGATGAGTGTATGTTCGCTTTGGGGTATGCTAAGTTTCACAACCAGCGGTGCCACATTCCCTGTGTTTGCGATGCATCCTGCTATTGAAGCTATCGCACAGCTCTTCCCCTTGCGACATTACTATATGATTTATCAGATTTGCATCTTCAACGGATTCCCGTTTGTCGATGCGTGGTTCAACTTCATGGCCCTCGCTATCTTCGCTGCCCTACCCTTCTTCGTGTTGCTCAAGATTAAGCGATCCATGCTGGAGTATGTGTATATTCCGTAGGGAGGTGAGAGGTTTAGACGTTGAGACGTTGAGAGGTTTAGGAATTGAGTAATTTAGAAATAAGAAATATAAGAGTAAAGCTGAATGAAAGAAACGCTGCTACATAGAATCAAGGACGGACTCAGAGATATGTGCTATATCTGGGCCAAGGAGATGCGGCAGACCATCACGGACGAAGGTGTGCTCATCTTCTTCCTGCTCGTTCCTTTCCTTTATCCGCTGCTCTACTCGTGGGCGTACTCTGGCGAGATGGTACGTGAAGTGCCTGTGGCTATCGTCGACAATTCGCACAGCCATCAGAGCCGGCAATTCATCCGGGAGTTCGATGCTTCACCCAATACCAGAGTGGCCTATTATTGCCAGAATCTTGACGAGGCACGCGCTTTGGTAGGAAAACAAGTGGTGAACGGCGTGCTTTACTTCCCCTCCGACTTCCAAACACGCACCCTGCGTATGGAGCAGAGCCACGTGGCTGTCTATTGCGACATGTCGCTCATGCTCACCTATAAGGCCATCTTCCAGACTGCCCAGGCTGTAGCCAGCGATATGAATGAGAAGATGCAGATTGCCCTCAGCGGCAACTACACCGACCGCGAAGACGAGATTCAGACGAAACCGCTGGACTTCGAAGAAGTGCCTATCTTCAATCCCACTGGTGGCTACGGCTCGTTCCTCATTCCGTGTGTGCTCATCCTTATCATCCAGCAGACGATGTTGCTCGGTATCGGACTCGCTGCTGGTACGGCCCGTGAAAGCAACCGCTATCAGGACCTGGTGCCTGTGTCGCGACATTATAACGGCATTTTCCGAATCGTGCTCGGAAAGTCGCTGGCATACTTCATGATTTTCTCCGTCGTCACGGCTTATCTGACCATCATCGTGCCACGACTTTTCGGATTCACCTCGTTGCTCTCCGGAGCTCCGCTTCTGGCGCTGATGGTTCCGTATATTCTCGCCTGCATCTTCTTTGGTATGATGCTCTCTTGTCTGGTGCGCTATCGTGAAAACGTTATTCTGCTCGTCGTCTTCACCTCCATTCCGTTCCTGTTCCTTTCCGGCATCTCTTGGCCGCAAAGCAACATGCCCGGTGTGTGGCGCAGCATTGCCACCCTGCTTCCTTCAACGTTTGGAGTGAGAGGCTTCGTGCGCCTGAACACGATGGGGGCAACGCTCTCCGATGTGCGACTGGAGTATCAGGCCTTGTGGCTGCAGACGCTCGTCTACTTCCTCGCCACGTGTGCCGTTTATCGCTTACAGATCATCTCTGCCCACAAGCATGCCAACGAGCGCATTCAGATTCTGAAAGACAAGGCTC
>JAEEGG010012769.1_pt1 | contig 18055 bp, 24 predicted proteins | sample 9134161 | NCBI WGS metagenome assembly JAEEGG01 (sample SAMN16246543, study PRJNA631951) | gut metagenome | biome: gut microbiome; feature: rumen; material: CR-attached | host: Bos | place: Iran: Karaj | collected 2018-10 | reverse complement strand
CCCTCACTTCCCACACCTAACTCATGTTACATGAGACAAAGTTTAGGTGTGGGAAGTGAGGGAAGTGTGGGATAAAAAGTGAAAGAGACATCTTTACGCGCGTGCGCGCGAGCCAAATAAGGAATGAGAAATGAGCAGTGAGAAATGGGAAATGAAAAATGAGAAATGTAACGAGGCTACATTCGGGTGAATTCTCTCGAGAATTGGGAATTGAGAAGCCCACTCACTGAGCTGAGAAGCCCACCCACGGAGCTGAGAGGCCTTCTCACAGAAGCACATCAGCACTTCAGAAACTTGAATTATGATGTTATTATGACGTTAAATATGCGAAAAGCGGGCGGATATGCGCCATTTTAGCATCCTCGCCCGCCATGAATTTCACTTGTGCAAAGTTTTATTTCAAGTTCTCGCGGAAAAATCCTTCCAACTTGTCGTAGGGAATCACACCGGCACGATCGTCGTAGAGGGCGGTATGGACGGCTCCGGGGATGATGTAGAGTTCCTTGTTGCCGACAACGGTGCTCCAGTTCTTGCCTGCTTCGAGGGTATCTGGGATGGCGGGCTTCTGACCGGTCAAATGACTGGTGCTCACCGTCATTTTCTCAAAGGCGGTCTCGCTGAAGTAGCGGCTGTGGGCTTTCTCGCCGTGGATAAGCAGCACGGGGTTCGTAATCTCGTGGGCATAGCAGAGCAGGGGCTGGTTCAGGAACGACTGGCAACCGCTTACGTTCCATCCATCGTTGGAACCGCCGCTGCGCTTGTGATAGCCGCGAGGGGTGGTGTAGTAGTCGCTGTACTCCTTGACAAACTGCGGGGTCTCGTCGGTCAGCTGTTCCTTGGTCAGCACACCGCCGCCACGCTTGTAGGTACCGCTCTTGTAGTCCTCCGTGCGCTGCTGTGCAATGGTCTTGCGCTGTGCGTCGCGCTTCTCCTTCGAGTCGTCGCCGTCGAAGTAGCCGTTGGCCGTCACACGGGTCATGTCGTACATGGTCGAGGCAACGGTGGCCTTGATACGTGGGTCGAGGGCTGCGGCATTCACAGCCATACCTCCCCATCCGCAGATGCCCACGATGCCGATGCGCTCAGGATCGACATTCTCCTGTACGGAGAGGAAATCGACGGCAGCGAGGAAGTCCTCGGTGTTGATGTCGGGCGAGGCCATCTGACGGGGCTCACCACCGCTCTCGCCAGTAAACGACGGATCGAAGGCGATGGTCAGGAAACCACGCTCTGCCAGCGTCTGGGCATAGAGGCCCGACACCTGCTCCATGACCTGCCCGTACACGTCGCGCTCCTCGTCCTTCTCGGCCACCGTCTTCGTGGTGAAGCTCATCAGCGACTTCTGGTACGCGTCGTCCACCGCACGGAACTTGGTATGGAACTCCTGCCGGAGGGTCACCCACTGCACGTTCTCGCTCTCCACCTCGGCCATGCGCCCGTCGGTGGTGCGCATCGTTGCCACGTGGAATGCGTTGGGCATCCTGTCCGTGCGCGGGGCGTTGATTTTAGTTTTTCCCATAATTCTGTTCGTTTAAAAGTGATACATTTTTTCCGTATCTCCGTTTTGTCAGCCGTCACGACGCACTTTTCTTTTCGTTTCCCCGAGTTGTCACCCGACACGACGCACTTTTCAAAACTTTTGGCCGTTTTGTCAGTTGACAGGACGGGGTTTTCAAAACTTTTGGCCGTCGCGACCACCGGCGGAGGGCGCTCATCGTTATGGTTCGACATGTTTCTCATATTCTCGTCGTGGTTTTATTATTCGATACTCATTCCATCCTCTCCTTCCGACCTCGACAGAACGGACACCGCCGGGACTCCTGTGCAATGGAGCCTCGGCGGCGGATAATTTTCTTTCGGGGGTAATGCGAACTACGGCTTGAAGTCGTTGAACATCGCTATCTCGCTGTCGAAGCGGGCAATGATTTCGTCGAGCCGCGGGTTGGTGCGCTGGATGATGAGCGCCACGTAGTCCTTCATCGGCTTGCCCTCGGCATCGGTCGAACGCACGTCGTACGACTTGATGGCGTACCGCTTCTGCTGTTCGTAGCCGTTGAACCAGCGCAGGAACAGCCGTGCCCGCTGGGCTTGCTGCCCCTTAACGGTGCTGCACATATAGAGCATGATGTCAGGATTCACGCGGAAGAACTCCTCGATGATGCAGATGACCGTGCGGGGAATCTTTGCGTCGCCGGGCGAGGCCTTGCCGCTCTCGTTGGTCAGGTTCAGCCAGTAGGCCGTGAAGTAGGGGTTGCTGTCGTAGTCGAAATCCACGGCATAGTTGATGTCATTGTCGGTAGTGAAATGCACCACCTCGCCATCCGTCCACACCTTGTAGGGCGAGTTGACATTGATTCTGTTAGCGTCTAATGCGTTCATAGCCTACTCCCATTCCAAGTCATAGTAATGCTTGTCGGCTGCTTCCTTCTGCTGCCGGCGCTCCTCGGCCCACTGGGCTTTCATCCGCCGTGCCCAAGCCTCTTTGCGCTCGCGGGCAGCGTTGAACCACGCAATGATTTCCTCGCGGGTGCGCTGCTTGTTGGTCGTCGTTGCTTCCATTGCCTTTATTCCGTTTCAAGTCCGATAAGCGTGTCAAGTATGCGGCGGCGCTCCTCCCATTGGAACTCCACGTCCTTCGTCTTCGCCTCCTTCCGCGCCTTGGCGGCCAGGAACCATGCCCTCACTTCCTCGGGGGTGCGGCGTCTTGCGGTTGTCGTTGCCATATCTTCTTGCGTTTATATGATTACGGGTGCAAAGTTACGAAAACTTTTCCATACCGCGCACGATTTCCCCTGAAAAATGCGATTAAGCGAGAACAGAAGAGCTCGCTCATTCTGTCGAGCGTGAGCAATTTCGGCGAAGCCAAATAATAATATCCGTCTGTCTCAGTCTGTCGAAGAACACTATTTCTGTCGTTGAGGAAAGGAGGGCGGCAACCGTGCGCCGTGGCGACGGGGCCACCCTCCTTCGTTTGTCGCGCCTCACGCGGGGTGAGCTTGCGAGAGGATTATTTCTGTGTTACATTTGCACCGTCCTCAATGGTCACCGTGCCACAGGTGCCACCCTCACCCGCGCCGATGCTATTGGGAGCATCGCTGCCCATCGTGGCCGTCACGCTAGTCACGCTGCTGGCAATGGTGATGGTACCGCACGAAGACGACCTGCCGCTGCCTATGCCGGCCGCTTGCTGTCCGCCCGTGGCGGTGATGGTGCCGCCACTGATGGTGATCTTACCGCAGGAGGAGCTTGAGCCGTGACCGCTGCCTATGCCGGCCGCTTGCTCTCCTCCAGTAGCCATGACTTGACCGCCGCTGATGGTGATGTCACCGCAGGAGGAGCTTGAGCTACTGCCGATACCTGCACATTCGTTGCCGCCCGTAGCGGTGATGAATCCGCCTTTGATGGTGATGTTTCCACATTTGCCGCCAGAGTATGAGCATCCGATGCCAGCGCCATAGCCGTTGCTGCTGGCAGCGAGCGAGCCCGTGCCTGCGGTTTCGCCCTGGATGGTCAGCGTCTTGTCCTTAGGCACGTAGATGCCGGGATAATTAGCATAGAATCCCTTCACGGTGTTCGTCGTGTCGTCTTTCAAGATGATGGTGGCATTGCCCTCGCAAGTGAGACCTGCCCACATGTAGTCAACATCGCTCGTGCCGTTGATAGTCACGCCGTCCAGCGTCACCGTGGCGCCGTTGGCGATGGAGATCTTGTGGTCGCTGGCCAGCGTGCCTTTTATCTTGTCGCCGTCAATGGCGGTGATGTCCGCCGTCACGCTGGCAAGGTCGATTATCCTCGTCATCTTCCAGCTGGCGTTATAGCCGTTGCCTGCTTCGTAAGTCTTGCCGCTCAGGGACTTGGTGTAATAAACGGGGCCTGCATAGGCTGTTGTCACCGTGATGTCGGCCGACGTCGTGGGCAGGATGGCCACGTAGATGGGGCCTGCTACAGCCGAGCGGGTGACGGCGTACGAGTTGGTGCCGTCAGTTCGAAGGTGAACGTGGCCGACTTGCCTTCGTTGGTGATGTCGGTGGCTTCGAGGGCTGCGCTCACGGCTTTCACGGTCTCGTCGCTGGTGTTCTTATAGACCAGGGCAATCTGTTCGCCCTCGGCGAAGGTCTTCACGCCGCCGCTGGTCAGTGCACGGGTCTGTGCGCCGCCGTCGAGGCTGACGGTCGTGGTCAGGTGTTCTGTCCACGGTAGTCCTGCGACACGGCGAATCGTCCAATCTTCAGGGCTGGGTAACTGTTGAAGTGCTTCTCATGGGGGAACTTCTTCTTGAGTTTGCGCCAGTTGCTGTTGGTGGTGTCGCGCTTTGAAATCTTGTCGGTGAGCAGACTGAAATAGGCCACGGTCTTCCCCTCGTCGGTAAGGAGGAACGTGTTGGCAATTTTCTTCTGCATAAATGCCTTGGCGTCGTTCATGAGAAAGCCGTTCAGATCGTCGTCTCCACAATCGAACGGCTTGATGTCGGTCTGGGCTGTCAGTCTGTCAAGCTGCATAGGGCGTTCAGATGTTGATGGTCACCTTGCTGGTGAACGATTTGTACTCGGCATCCATCTCAGCGCGTCGCTCGCTGCTGAGTGGCTGCACGTTGCTGATGGCTTCCTCGAAGCGGCGGGCGTCGCTGCCGCTGAGTACTGGGGTTTCTGCAATGAGTCTTGCCATGATTTGTTCCTTTCTGTTGATATTTTACTTCTATATAACTAAAAGTTATTTGTCCGATTTACAGTAGCAGGCATAGCCTCTACTTGGACGCTGCAAAGGTACTAAACTTTTTGGAATTACCGCGCACTTCCCCCCCCTCCTTTTTGATATATATTAAGCAAATACGGGCGAGGATGCACCGTTTTTGCCGTCCCCGCCCGCCGTTTCCGTGAAACAATCCCTTCAAATGTGTTTTTAATTATCGTGCGATGATCTTTCTTCCGTTCTCAATGTAGATGCCGCGTTCAGGGCGGCTTGCGAGCGAAGCACCCGAAAGCGCATAACGTGCGATGGGACTCACACCAGTCCTGGCGTTTCCAACCACCTGGTCGCTGATGCCCGATGTCTGTGAGGTGAGTGAGAGCGTCACGCTGACGTTATCACCACCTGCATTCACCCACGTCTTGATGTCGGCTTGCGTCATGCCGTCGAGCTTGCCGATGCGGGTGAAGTTCCACGAGTTCGTGTCGTAGTAGATGCAGAGATTCGAGCCCTGATAGAGAATCAGGTCGCCTGGCTCGGTGGTAATCTGTTCATTGTTCCCGGGGAACGTGTAGCCCAGCGGCCCCACCTTCTCAAAGTTGCCGTAGTCGTGCGCCTCGTAGGTGATGTTGCCTTTTTGAAGTTGTGCCACCAAAGCCTCTGTAGAAGAGTTGCTGACGAGTGTCGCCGTCTTCGTCACGCCACCGATGGTAAGATAGAGTTTCTGAGTCATATCGCTGGATGTTTTGAAGTTTTGTGTTGGCAGCCAATTCTGAATCAGTGAACTGCGGTTGGAGTGGTTGGCGTTGTTAATCCACAGGGCATCGCCAGCCCAGGTCACGTTAGGGAGCAGTCGCTGGGCATCTGCCACTACACCGCTGATACTGCTACTGTAGCTCGACACAATCATCGCCACCGTCTTGCCCGCCATCTGCGCACTATTATTGAAAAGGTACGTCTGCATGATGGCCGCCATCTGGCTCCACCAAAGCGGAGTAACAATGATGATGTTCTGGTAGTCGCTGAGACTGACGTTCACAGGGTCGATGGCAGGATAGCTGCTCGCGTCGTTAGGATTCGCCTTGATGGCATTCAGCAACTGCGTACCGATAGCGTAGTTGTTTGCCTCGTACTTCAGTCCCTTCTCAGCAGGTTCTATACGCACCACGTCGGCCTCAATCTGACTGGACAATGTTGTCACGATCTCATGGCACTTGTTGGTGTAGCTGTAATACACGATGAGCGTCTTGCCCATATTCGCCGTAGCCTGTGTGGTCTCGGCCTTCACGTCGCTCTCTGAAGAGCAGCACGTCAGCAGCATTGCTGCCAGTAACATCAAAATCTGTCTCATTTCGTCTTGTTTTATAAATCCGCTGCAAAGGTACGACGATTTCCTGATACACCGCCTAAACAGATTTTGGAAAGAACTACCAATATTCCGGATAAGTGAGTACAAAGCCATGCTTGAATGAGTTTTGTCGAACGAAAGGAACATCGACGAAGTCAATTTTGCGGAATGTTACATCTTGTTCCTCATCACTGCCGTACTTTCGCCCAGCATGCGGATGAACTCGCGGGCAGAGTTCTTCACATAGGCATTCCTGAGCAGGTGGATGCTGCCTTCCATGCGGTAAGCATTGGTGTCGGCATCCTCAATGGGGACGGCCACCAGACCGCTCTCACCGATGACGGTGCCCTCGCTAAGCACGATGACGTAGTTCGACTCGCGAGCCAGTCGGAAGAGCTGCATTATTGTTACGGTACTCGCTGGGCGACTGTCCGAGGTGTTTCTTGACGTAGTTGGAGAAGTGGGCCAGCGAGGAGAAACTGAAGTCCTCCGAGATACGAGCCAGGGGCTTGGCGGTGTCGCGCAGTTGGTGCGACAGGTCGTTGCGGGTGTACCAGTCAATCCAGTAGGAGGCATTGTGGCCACTCACCTTGACGCAGGCCTCGGAGAGATACTTGGCTGAGATGCATAGCCGACGGGCATAGTCGGCGGGACGACGCTCACGGCGGTAGATGCCCGTGCCGAGCAGGGTTACGAAGCGGTTCATGATGGCCTGCGGCTGCGAGGTGTGCTGCGCCGTCTGTCGGCTGTGGCGGGCGTGGATGTCGTAGAGGTCGAACACAAGCCGCTGCACGTCAAGGCGCAACGTCTCCATGTAGAACGTGTGGGCAGTATCGAGGTAGCGGGCGTGCAGTGCCTCCACGTCGCGATGGCAGCGGTGCATGTCGGCAGGCGACATCGGCAGCACGGGGTTGTCCATCATCGAGAGCGTACCTGTGACGCTATACTGGCTCTGCGGGCTGTTGGCTTCGAGGTAGTCCATCTGTATCAACACGCCGAACATACGGAAGTCGGCAGAGCACGTCACGCCGTGAATGGGGATGGCCGTGGCCTTGATGATGGCATCGCCACCTACGATGTTGTACTGCGTGTCGCCAACGCTGAACTGTGCCCCGCCCGCCGTGCAGAACAGGTGCAGGCAGTGGTTCAGGTAGCGTTCGTCGGCAGCCTCCTCCAGACTGTCGGTGAACACCATCAGGTGCTGTAATATTCCTGTATCATCCATTTGCTTCATTTTAACTATTGCATCTTCATCGTTATCGACCGCAAATTTACAACTTTTTTCCGAAAAACCGCACATCAGCTTGCACAAATTGCGGTAAAACTTATAAGAATTGACCTGCAAGAAAGCCTGAAAGCATCCCTGAGACAGCAAAAACCGAAAATCTGGCAATTTTCACCGCAAATGGTGTAACGCCAGGATGGACTTTTCTGCGTACCTTTGCGGTGTGATTTCAAAACGTATAACCCCATAAAGACAGTCAAGAAGATGAAAGAAGTAGTACTGAACAACGGAGTGAAGATGCCGGCCATCGGGTTCGGCGTGTTTCAGGTTTTCGACCAGAAGGTGGCCCTGCAGGCCGTGAGCGACGCCCTTGAAGTGGGCTACCGCCACATCGACACGGCAGCGACCTACATGAACGAGGAGGCCGTGGGTGCCGCCGTCCGCGAAAGCGGTCTCAGGCGCGAGGACGTGTTCGTCACCAGCAAGGTGTGGGTGCAGGACCACGGCTACGACGAGACGCTGCGGGCCTTCGACACGACGATGCGCAAACTCGGCCTCGACTACCTCGACCTCTATCTCATCCACAAGCCCTACGGCGACTACTACGCCACGTGGCGTGCCCTGGAGCACCTCTACCACGAGCGCCGCATCCGTGCCATCGGTGTCACCAGTTTCTGGAACGAGCGCCTGCAGGATCTCTTCCTGCACAACGAGGTGAAGCCCGCCGTGAACCAGGTGGAAACCAACGTGTGGTACCAGCAGCGCGACACCGAGGACTTCCTGCGCAGCGAGGGCATACAGATGCAGGCGTGGGCACCCTTCGCCGAGGGCAACGGCGACGTGTTCCACAACACCGTGCTTCAGCAGATAGCACGGAAGCACGGCGTCACCACCGGACAGGTGCAACTGCGCTGGCTCAACCAGCGCGGTATCGTGGCCCTGCCCAAGACCGTCCACAAGGAGCGCATGCGTGAGAATCTCGACATCTTCGGGTTCACGCTCGACGAATCCGACCTGCAGGCCATCGTCACCCTCGACACCGGTCGCAGCACCATCTATGACGACAAGGACCTGGCCACCGTGCGCGGCATCGGCACCTTCAAGTTCCACGACTGATAAATCACTAAAAACAACGCGATATGAAAGCAACAAGACAACTGGGTTCCATCGCCGTATCACCTATCGGCATGGGCTGCATGGGACTGTCGCACGGCTATGGCGACATTCCGAGTGAGGAATACAGCATCGAGGCTATCCGCAAGGCTTACGATTACGGATGCACGTTTTTCGACACCGCAGAGGGCTACGGCCCGAACCTGCTGCCCGAGAACCTGGGGCACAACGAGCGGCTTGTGGGCAAGGCCCTGAAGGACGTGCGCCACGAGGCAGTCATCGCCACCAAACTGCACCTGCCCACCGAGGAAGCCCGCCAGCGGGGCATCTATCCCACACTGCGCAGTCACCTGGAGGCATCCCTGCAGCGCCTCGGCACCGACTACGCCGACCTCTACTACCTGCACCGCGTCAACTTGGCCTTCCCGTTGGAGGAGGTTGCCGAAGCCTTCGGACGGCTCATCAGCGACGGCCTCATCCGTGGCTGGGGGCTCTCACAAGTCTCCGTCGATATGATTGCCCAGGCACACGCCGTCACACCCGTCTCGGCGGTGCAGAACATCTACTCGATGGTGGAGCGCGGCATCGAGCAGGAGGTCATCCCCTACTGCATGGAACACGGCATCGGCGTGGTGCCCTTCTCGCCCATCGCCAGCGGCTTTCTCTCAGGCAAGGTGACGGCACAGACCGATTTCTCACATTCCGACGACGTGCGCAAATACGTTCCGCAACTCAACCGCGAGAACATCGACGGCAACAAGCCCGTGCTCGACCTGCTGGAACGCTACGCCACCGACAAGCAGGCCACCAAGGCGCAAGTGTCGCTGGCGTGGATGCTCCACAAATATCCCAACGTGGTGCCCATCCCCGGCTCGAAGAACCAGCAGCGCATCATCGAGAACCTCGGAGGCTGGAACGTCAGCTTCACTCCCGATGAGTTCCAGGCCCTGGAGCAGGCTCTCGAAGCCATCCCCATCCACGGCCATCGCGGCTTCGTCGAGGTGGAGGGCGGCTCAATAGCCGACTGGGGGAAGAAGAAGTAACTTTTTGGGGGCGGCATGGATGCTTTAGGCGGTCGAGGATGACAAGACGATGGTGAGCACCAATCGTCCGGTGCATCCTCGACCGTCTTTGCCTTAATATATATAAAAAGGTGGAGAAAAATGGAACAATTTAAGAAAAGATTTCGTACCTTTGCAGCAAACTTCAACGAGATATGGGTCAATTAGCATTTCTACGAATGTTCATCCTGGTGGCAATATCCATCGATGCGAACGACAATCGCCGGCACGTCCACGTGTTCTACAAGGGCAAGCGGCATCAGCGCTCACTGGCAAAGATCTGGATTGAGGCTAACGGGCGGCAATGCGTCGAGATAGCCGAATCGACCCTCTCGGCGAAGGACAACGAGATGCTGGTCGCCGCCATCAACCGCCACTGGGAGTTTATCAACGAACAGGTGACCAGGGCGTTCAACGGCGAGAAGACCATATCAATTGATATAGAGAAATAAAAGAAACAGGAGGACCAGATTATGTGTAAAATGAAAGACGTAAGCGTAGGCATCAAGGACATGGATTTCAAGACGTATCGCGGAAAGATGGTGGTGCGCCTCACCGACGGGCGGACGGTTATCGTGCCCGTGTCGTTCTTCCCCGACATCAAGCAGATGCCCGTGAAGGAGCGCGAGAAGTGGATGGTGCTCGACGACCAGTATTTCACCTTCGAGAACATGACGCGCGTTTACTCCGTGCTCGACTTGTTGAAAGCAGCCTAATTGTTCTGAACTACCCCCCCGACGCGATGCAGAAAGTGTGTGAGACGATAGGATTATTTAACGCGGAAGGGCAGTGCAAGCCGAGTGCAGAGCGGAGCTTCTTCGCTCATTTTTCTATTTCAAGCGGTGCTCAGGCGAGCAGGCTCGGAGCTATGCCGAGGCGCAGCCTGCCCTCGCCCGACAGGGCAATATTTGCAGATGTCAGATATTCCTATAAACACACACACAATTAGCGCTACTGGCGCAGACTACATTATTAATATTCGCGCAGACCCGCGTAAATATACGGCTTTCCATGCAATCGGGCAAGGGAGGCCGCATGGTTTTTTATCCCTATTCAGGAAACAGTCAATAACATTATATAACCAAAACAAACGAAAAAGCGACGAAGAAAACGATTCTAATTATGCTGGCGCTGTGGCTGACGATAGTGGCCACGGACGCATGGGGTGACAACGTCACCTATTCGTACAAGGGCGTGAGGTACACGTACCTGTCGAGCGACAACTACACGAGTTACTTCAACACCAGCGTTCACACGCCTGAGGACTACGGGTGGTATCCCGACGACGATGGCTGGTACGTGAATGCTGAGAAGGACTACATCACCATGGCCGAGGCCGATCCCGACGGCAGATACTCGGCCCCGAAGATGTCATCCCGGCGACAACATCTTCGGCGAGCCGACGAAGACCTCACCCATCCATCACCATTTAGGCGGGCGAAGATGACAAAATGATGCATCCTCGCCCGCTTTTTGTTAGTTTAACGGGGAAATCGCACGGAATTACAAATAAATTGCGTAACTTTGCCCCCACAGAACATAAATTAATAAGAATATGCAGGTAAGATTCGACCGCTCGAAACATGTCTACCATTCTGACGAGTTCGCGGAAATCATAAAGGACACCATCCGTTTCTTCAATGGCACTCCAGTCCATCAGTTACCACCGCCTGAGAATTTCGTCGGAGCCGGGGTATATGCGCTATACTATATCGGCAAGAGTCCGCTGTACAAGCATCTATAAGACCTCAATCGTCTGAACTTCGTGCAGCCTATCTACGTTGGCAAGGCTGTACCGCGAGGCTGGCGTCAGGCACGACTGCAACAGGCTTCCAATGAGCTTTATGCCCGACTATGCGATCACGAGAAAAGCATCAGTCAGGCAAAGAACCTAAAGCATGACGACTTCCGTTGCCGCTTCATGATTCTCGAAGATGCTGCCGCAGACATGATAGGTACTGTGGAGGCGGCTCTGATTCGTCAATACACGCCCATCTGGAACAGTTGCATCGACGGCTTCGGCAACCACGACCCAGGCAGCGGCAGATATGACCAGGCAAAGTCTGACTGGGACATTCTGCATCCCAGTAGGCAGTGGGCAGAACGATTGAAGGGCGAGCATCCTACCGAAAAGGAAATTAAGGAAAAAGCCATTGCATACTATAACCATGACGATGAATAGCATAGAGATTTTCTCCGGAGCAGGCGGACTGGCCAAGGGATTGGAATTGGCAGGAACGAAGCATCAAGCCTTCATAGAATGGAACGCCGATGCTTGCAACACCCTGCGCATGAACTACGACAATGCCATCATATTTCAGAGCGATGTCCGCGATTTCTCTTTTGTCGATTACAAGGAAAAGGGCATCGACATCATTGCCGGTGGGCCGCCATGCCAGCCGTTCTCCCTTGGCGGTAAGGCCATGGGGTCCGACGATGAGCGCGACATGTTCCCCGCCGCCATCTCGGCTATCCGAACACTAATGCCCAAAGCCTTTATTTTCGAGAATGTCAAGGGGCTTCTGCGTGACTCATTTGCCGAATACTTCCGTTTCATCATCCTTCAGCTGACCTATCCCGAAGTCATTCTAACTGACGACGACTGGAGGATAAACCTTGCGAAACTACAAGACATCGACAAGGCGAAATCCTACGACGGCATGAGATACGACGTGACCTATCAGCTCGTCAACGCCGCAGACTATGGAGTGCCGCAGAAGCGCGAGCGCGTCATCATCGTAGGTTTCCGTGGCGACTTGCATGTAAAATGGTCGTTCCCCAAGCAGACGCATAGCGAAGACGCACTTCTTTGGGATAAGTATGTTACGGGGGAATACTGGAATCGTCACCACATCGCCAATCCAGTAAGCAAAGAAATTTGCAAAGCCCTCCGCAATCAGCTGAAAGAACGCTATGGCATTTGGCCGCCCGAATTGAAGCCGTGGCAGACCATGCGCGATGCTTTCCAAGGGCTTGGAGAACCAAACGGACATGGTGAGCACAGTCTGCGCGAAGGTGCCAAAGCCTATCCGGGACATACGGGCAGCGACATCGATGAGCCATCGAAAACCATTAAGGCGGGCGGGCACGGTGTTCCCGGTGGAGAAAACACCGTCCGCATGGCCGACGGCTCAATACGCTACCTCTCAGTTCTCGAAGCCAAGCGAATACAGACTTTTCCCGACGACTATGTCATTACAGGCGCATGGGGAGAGGCAATGCGCCAGCTTGGTAATGCCGTTCCCGTCAGGCTCGCCTATATTGTCGGCGATTCAGTAATGAATGCCGTCGCCACAACATAGACGAACTCCGTTGAGGCATAGCAGCGACAACAGCAGCAAACAAAAATATGGGTAATGTGTCACATCGCAAGAAGGGGCGCCCTCCGCCTGACTCCATTCGGGGAGTGCGCCGCCCGGAAATGTGCTCGCATAACCCCTATGAGAGCACCGCGCAGGCCGGAAATGCCCTCCATATACCCCACATGGAGCACCGCGCCGCCCAGAAAACCGCTCCATGTACCCCACATGGAGCACCGCGCAGGGCAGAAATGCTCTCCATGTACCCCACATGGAGCACCGCGCAAGGCAGAAATGCCCTCCATGTACCCCACATGGAGCACCGCGCAGGGCGGAAAAGTGTTCCACAGGGGGGTGGGCGACGAGGTTTCCAATTGGAAAAGTACACGAAGTCAGAACTTGGAGCAGGTTTCCAAGCGGAAAAATACACGAAGTCTGGTAGAGCGTCCCAAACTTTGATGCGCCATTTCTCTTTGCCGTTTCGAGGATAGAATGAAAACACGCATACTGGTCAGCACCTGCCTGTGTCCTGAATCCGCCTGAGACCTTGGTCTTTACCTTCAGGATTCTGATAGTTCCCTCGCTACTGTTATTATGATGAGGTACGCCCTCATGGTCGAGGAAGGTAAAGAGGTATTCCTTGCACAGAATGATTCCGTTCTGCAGAGTCTGGAACTCCTTTCCGTAGTGTCCTACGTCCTCGTCAAGCAGTCTGTCCATCCTGTTCTCGAAGGACTTCCTGACCTCCGTCCCTGGCACTCCGCACTTGCTTTCATTCCATGTGTGTATGGCATCACGCAGCACTTCCTGCACACTGCCTGCCCACTTCTGCTCCTTGTTGATATCGCAGAGATACTGCAGGTTCCTAAGCAGGTGGGCAAGGCATACCTGATGGCCGCTGACCTCCAGCGTGAAGTAGGTGCTGTGACGGTCTGTATAGAGTATGAGCCTCTTCAGGTACGGCAGTATGCCGTGTTCCTCCAACGCCTTGATGCCGCGCGAGCGGTCGGCAAACACATAGCAGTACTTCTCACACTGAAGACACCAGAACCAGCACAGCAGCTTGTTGATGTAAACGCCTGTCTCGTCCATGCCTGCGGCATCCTCCCCCGCGATGTACTCCAGCAGGGCGGTATATACTGGCAATGCCTTCTTGGCATTCCTCTCCAGTATGTTTTTCACCGTGCCTTCGGAAAACGACTTCACGCAGAACACGTCGCGCATGGTCTCGGCAATCCTGTCAAACGTCACGGACTGGACGACGGAAAGGTATATAACCAGAGCCTGCAGTTTCGGGCCATAGGAGGTCTTCTTGCTGCTGCCGCTGGGCAGTTTTGCATGGGCCTTTCTGTGGCAGTGCGGACATACGGCGGTATAGCGCCTGTGCTCCGTCACTTCCGGCTCGACCAGGATGCCGGCGATGTCTATTACCTGTGTCGGCATCGTGCATACCAGCTCGGCATCATCTGGGATAACGGCTCCGCAGTGGGGGCATATCTTCACGCGGTGCTCTTCCGTCTTCGCAGGATTGCCCGTCCTGGCCAGTTCATGACCGGGGTGTCCTTTCTGCCCGCCGCTCGGCCTGCCGGAAGGCTCACGCAGCGAACGGGTGCGCAGAGCCGCCTGACCCGCTATAGACTGCTGCGTGGGAGGAACGCTGGAGTTGGTGCTGTCCTTCTCCACCTTACTGCCACCGAGTTTCTCTATCTCTGCCTTGAGCCGTGTCACTTCTGCCTTGAGGCTCTTGTTCTCCACTACGAGATGGGTGTTGTTGCGGTTCAGACGGGATACCTCACCCTTACAGCTGGACAGCTCGTCTTTCACGCTGGCCAGCTCCTCACGCAAGGCCCTGATGGCCTCCAGTGCATCGGTTACAGTGGGTTCCTTGTCCAAACTCATGCCGCAAAGGTACAATTTCCACGGCATTCCAGCAAACCCTTAAACGTAGTTTAACATCTTGAAATCCAACGGATTAAGCGCAATACGGGCAACACCATTAAAGGCCGTACCCCCCTATGTCTTGCTCTGCCAGAATGGAGTGTGGGCAATTGTATAGAGTGTACAACACGCTGACAATCAGATGGTTGAGTTGGTTTGATGGCTATTTGCGTGCGTCTTTAGCCTGTTCCTTATCCTATGCTCATTAGGCTTTATTAACGGCAATGATTTCCATTTCAACAGTTGATTACGGAGCCTGTGATGATGACTGAGTAGTTACCAAAGGCTACAGACATACGGACAGAGAAATCCCCCGCACCGCCGTCGGCGTTGCGGGGGAGAATGTCGCGTTCTGAGGATACAGGATGGCTACTCGAAGTCCTTCAGGTCGAAGTACATCAGCCGCGTGTCATCGTCCTTGTCCTTATCGGTGAAGAAGCGGAAGTTGCCCTTTGCCTCATAGAAGCCTGTGGCCGAGGCCAGCGCATCGACGGTCAGGAAGCGGCAGCCCGTGCGGTTGCCATGCCTGAACATAGTGCGTAGGTTCTCAGGATGAGTTCACCGAAGCCCATTCCGGCATAGCGGGTATCAACGGCCAGACGGCCAATCTTCAGGGCCGGGTAGTGCTTGCGCCGCTTGCTGTTGGGAATCTTGCGGTTGATGCGGTTGGCCATCGACTTTTCCGTGTCCTCCAGCCGGACGGTATCGTTCAGCAGGCTGAAATAGGCTATCAGGTCGCCGTTCTCCTCGTTCACCACAAGGTAGGTCTTGGCCAACAGCTCCTTCTCGTAGTCCTTGGCCTCATCCGTCAAGAAATCGTTCAAGTCGCCATCGGCGCACTTGAACGCTTCCAGATTAGTCTCAAGAGTCAGCTCCTGATAAGAATACTTGGGCCTCATTTGAACAGCGAGCAGTTAGGTGAGTTACGCTTAGCCTCCTCGTATGCTTCCCATGAAAGCCTCTTCTCCTCCTCCGACAGTGGTGTCGGATGCTCCATGTGCCAGCGGAATCGCTCGGCATCCTTACCCGTCAGTACGGGCGTGTCTTTAATCGGTCGTGCCATAATCGTAACTGTTTTATGCGTTTGCGCGTGCAAAGGTACGAATAATAATTGAATAAACAGAATAATATAATAAAAATCAATCAAAATGAAAAGAGAAACAAGCATTTCATTGTTTGCGAGGGCGGCGGCGACGCTGCCCCTCATGGAGAGACGGGCGGCCACCGCGCTGCTCCTCATGCTGCTCACGACCGCCACGGCGTGGGCAGACGGCTACGACTACATCGACGCCGACGGAAAACTGAAGAACACCGCCACCGACGACAACACCGCCAACGACTGGGTAAATAATATCGGTGGCGGCGACTTCACAATCTTAAATGGCTGGAACATCGTCACTTCCAACGGCCTCCTAAGCATTGGTGACCTTTACATTGATAGCGACGTCCACTTAATCCTCAGCTTTCCCTTACGTGTTCGCGCCTGCTTCGCTTTCTGACCTATTTATGCTCACATCAAGGAGGGTGGCTCCGTCGCCACGGCGCACGGATGCCGCCCTCCCTTCCCTCAACGACAGAAAACAGAAGCGTCTTTGACAGACTGAGACAGACGGATATTATTTTTTCAGGGGAATTCGTGCGCGGTATGAGAAAAAAGTTGTTACTTTGACTTCGTCGAAGATAGGCTGCATCTCTTTTCCTGACTTCGTCAATGCGACACCCAAACGTCAAATTTTCCCCAGCTCCACTTCAAAGAGGGGGCGTATGGCCTTGTGGTCATCGGTCAGGAACATGGTCTTTGTGTAGAAACTCCTATTGTTAGGCATGTGCACCCTCAGTGTAGTGATGGTCTTGGCTATGTCAAGCACTTTGTCCACACTCAGTTTGATGCCAAGGCTGGCGATAACTCTCTCCAGTTCCTTGTAAACCTTGTAAGCAACGAAGCAGATACAGACGTGTGCCTCTATCCTCCGCTCGGTGAAGTGGAACATGGGCCGCATCTCAAGCGTTCCCTTTCCTACGCGGAAGGCCCTTTCCACTACCCAAAGGCCACGGTATTGTGCGACAGCTTCCTCCGCCGGGAGGTCTGTATTGGTCACATATCCCTTCAGACCGTCCCACTTTTCATCCTCTGCGATCTTACCGTCGCTGATGGTCACCTCCACGTCCTTGCTGATTTCGAGGAACTTGTTGTAGCCGCGCCTGTTCACCTTGTCCTTGGTGAGTTTTCCGCTACCGTATGCCTTGCGCAGCCTCTCAACGCCTCGGCTCCTGTTGTAGGCGTCTTTCTTCGCCCTCGCCTCAGAGTACCCCACGATGAGCCTTTCGCCGTTTTCACGCTTCAACTCGAAGAATTCGCCGTTCTTCTTCTCCCAATCGAGAATCTTCTGCTTTATGGATTTCTTCTCACCCTTGATTCGTGCGCCTATCACATATTTATACTTGGCATCCCGAAGCAACTTCACATTCTCTGCGCTCATCAGCCCGGAATCTGCCACTACAATGAAGTCGTCACTGAGGTTGAAACGATGCTTGAAGTCATCAATTATCGGTATCATAGTGTAGCCTTCGTACTGGCTTCCGTTGTACAGCGAGTAGGACAACGGGTATCCGTCCCTGCTCACCAACAGGCCAAGCACTACCTGCGACTCCGCCGTCTTGCCATCCTTTGAGAATCCCGGCTCGCGCAGCACGTCTGTCTTGGAGGTCTCGAAGTAGAGTGTGCTAACGTCATAGAACAACAAACCGATATTGCCACCCAGAATCTTGCGTGTGTGCTCTACGCTGATCTGCTGCACCAGTTCCTTCTGGCTATTGTATAGCTTATCCATGTAACGGTAGATGTGGTTTAGGTTTACATCCTCGTCGTAGTATGACTTCAGATAGGCCACCGTCGCAAGTTTGCTCCTCGGCTGTGACACTCTGGCGATGACCAGATGGCGGAGTATCTCGTCTGGAATCAGATTGAAGCCAATGCTGTCGTATATGCGGTTTAGGAGCAACTGGGTACCGTTGATAAGGATGGCGTCCATGTTGTCAAGTACACGGACAGTATCCTCCTGCTCCTTGCCACACACATCCTCGAAGTCCAGTTCCTGCTGGCCACCATGACTTCGAATCCATTGACGGGCTTTCTCCATCAAGACGTCTGCCTCCTCATCGGTCTGGGCGGTGCCGAAGTTATGAACATATCTGGTCTTGCCTTGCGACTTGCTGACCGCGACTACGCTAATCGTGCCGGATCGGTTGGGTTTCTTACGTGGGTACATGGTGCAAAGGTACACATTTTTTGCCTTGCGACACCCAAAGACACCCGAAAAATCCCTCAAAACCCCAGTAAAACCGTGGGTGCCATCATCTGGCACGGAAAAGTGATGAAGTCAGG
>JAEEGG010012768.1_pt1 | contig 18056 bp, 9 predicted proteins | sample 9134161 | NCBI WGS metagenome assembly JAEEGG01 (sample SAMN16246543, study PRJNA631951) | gut metagenome | biome: gut microbiome; feature: rumen; material: CR-attached | host: Bos | place: Iran: Karaj | collected 2018-10 | reverse complement strand
GTCATAACTGGGAAAGCCGCCATCTTGGCGGCGGTGCCGAAGGGATTCCTTTCCCCCGACTGGGCATGGATGGCGTTGCGCGCTTTGCGTGGTCCCTTGACGGCAAGGAGTGGAAGGAAGCGGGCGAGTCCTACAGAATGACTTGGGGAAGCTACCGCGGCAACAGAACGGGTCTGTTCACGTATAACGAAAATGGTGAGTCTGGCACCGCCGTATTCCTGTAGCGCCTTTTCGTATCCGTCAAATGATAGAATGCTGATGTCTCCCCCTCGCGGGGGGTGTTGCGCTTTTGCTGGAATTGATAGAATACTTGCGTCAAGACAAACCAGGAGTGACGCATGAAGACTATTACACTATCCACCATTTGCGCTGTTATCGCCCAAATTGGAGTTGCAGCTACCATTAATGTGGCGGTAAAGGGCGAGAAGCTCGATCACTACTGGAGTTTCGGAGTTGGCGCGGGGCGCGTCAACGAGGGACTCCGCTGCGGCTGGCAGGAGCATCTTGCGCGCTCGCACGAAGAGTGCGGTTTCCGCTATGTGCGCATGCACGACACCTTCAACGATGACATGTTTGTGTGTGTCGGGGGAACGGGGAATGGGGAACGGGGAATGGTGTATAACTGGCAGTATATTGACGACGTGTATGACAGAATGCTTGCGAAGGGTGTTAGGCCATTTGTCGAGTTCTCGTTCTTTCCGAAGCAGATTGCTGCCACAAACACCATGACGCAGATGTGGTACCGCAATCGCGTGACCGTGGATCCTGCGAAGTTCGGTGCGTGGCACGACCTTTGCAAGGCGTTTGTGCAGCATTGCGTGGACCGCTATGGCCTGGAGGAAGTGCAGAAGTGGTACTTCGAGGTTTGGAACGAACCCAACCTCTACAAGGCGTTCTTTGATGGTGCAAAGAGCGACTACTTCCGCCTCTACAAGGAGAGTGCAAACGCAGTCAAGGAGGTCCATCCTTCATTAAAGGTGGGTGGTCCCGCTACGTCCAATTTTATCGCCGACCATCGTCACGACGGCGAAACACAGGACAATACTAAGAGCGTGTTCTATCCGCAGGAGACCATTAACCAGCAGCAGTGGAAGGGCGTCTGGATCGAGGAGTTCCTTGCGTTCTGCAAGAAGGAGAAGTTGCCTGTCGACTTCGTGTCGTGCCATGCGTATCCAACGGACTACGCGCTTGACCCTGTTTCAGGACGCGGCAAGGATGCAATCCGCTACGTCCATTCGCTGCGCGACGACTTGACGTGGCTGAAGAGGACTGTCGCGGCATCCGCCTATCCCAATGCCGAAATCCACATTACCGAATGGTCCACTTCGCCCAACAGCCGTGACGCGATGCACGACAATCTGCCTCCCGCCGCTTACATCGTCAAGGCGATGTGCGAATGCACAGGTCTTGCCGATTCCGTGATGTATTGGACGTTTACCGATATCTTTGAAGAGAAGGGCGGCGGCGATTCGATCTTTCATGGCGGATTCGGAATGCTCAGTTTCCAGGGCGTGGCAAAGCCCAGCTACCACGCCTACAGGATGCTCAACGCACTTGGCGATGAAGTCATTTACAATCAAGACCCTGTGATAGTGACAAGAAGGGGAACGGGGAATGGGGAACGGGGAAAGGGGAAAGTAGTGGCGCTGGCGTATGCGTATCCGAAGGAATACGAAAGCCATGTGCCGGCACGGCAGAATCTCAAGGATTGTATGTCGACTTCTTCTACGGAACTTGATCTGGCGCTTACAGGTCTTTCGCCAAATGCCGCGTTTGAAATGGAAACGCTGGACGATTCGCACGGCAATGCCATCCGCGCGTGGGAGGCGATGGGCAAGCCGCGTTCACCGTCGATCGCCGAGACCGCCGCACTCAAGGCGGCCGGCGACGCGACGAAGAAGGAAATTGTCCGCGCGGACAAGAACGGCACTCTTGCCCTGAAGCGCACTCTCGCGCCGTGGTCGCTATTGCTCATAACGGAGCTATAATCATGAATCATATTTTGGCGTATGCTGCGCTTGTATCCTTTGCTGCAACTGCCGCACCTTTGGAGTGGCGCGAAAACGCGCCTGCCGCAAATTGGCAGGAGTCGTCGCTCACGGGCAACGGCACCATAGGTGCGATGGTCGAGGGGCGCATCGAGGACGAGAAGATTCACTTGAGCCACTGCAAGCTCTATCTTCCCGAACCCGGCACGAACGCGCCGTCTCTTCAAGGACGCGCAAAGCCGCAGCCCGGCGACTATACGGAACGCGATGGATACATGGCCGCGTGCGATTTGAAGATCGGCGGACGAGTCCCCGGCTGGAAGGACTATAGCCGCCGCACTGACTTTAGGTCTGGCGAAGTAATCGTTGAGGCGAAGGACGGCAAGGACAGGCGATACGAGCGCAGAGTATGTGCCGTCAGGGGCGCAAACGTCATTGCAGTGAAGATTGTTGACGAGGGCAATCACAATCAATCAGCAATGTTATGCGGTATCGAGCCGCAGGGACACGGCGACATAAAGGCGTTTGAAAAGGGCGTCAAGGAAATCGTTTCGCGTCCAGACTACTACCGCTGTGAGTTCGCGAATAGCAATCCTTGGAACGCGCTTAAGGGGTATGAGGTATTTTTAACGCAGAGGCGCAAAGGCGCAGATGTCTCAGAGTATTTCGTGGCGATAGTGCCTAAGGGGGCGACGTCTATGGAGACGACGCTTCCAGCGTCGTGTAAAGAAGGGAAATCTCATCCTCATCACGACGCAGGATGCGTCGTCCACATAGAGCTCTCAGCTGCAGCGGAAAAGGGGTATGATGCGCTGGTAAAGGAGAACGCCGCGTATTTGTCTGAAATGATGGGGCGCGTCGAGTTTGAGTTGGAAGGTCCAGACTACGCGGCGGAAACCGTGAAGCGTTTTCAGTCCGGACGCTACAACATCATCTCGTCCATGGGCGGCGACCATGTGCCGAATTTACAGGGGCTCTGGGCGGGAACATGGAGCGCGCCGTGGAAAGCGTCGTTCACGGTGAACGGCAATCTGCCATGTGCGATTTCGTTCTTCGACCGCGGCAATACGCCCGAATTCAACGAATGCCTTTTGAAGTGGATTGATAACCGTCTCCCCGCCATGCGCGAGGGCGCGCGCAAGCACTACAATGCGCGCGGGTTTCGCGCCGCTGCGCAGACCACTATTGCAGGTGTCGAAACGGATTTCAATCCGCAGTATCCTCACCTCTACTGGCATGGCGGCGCGGCGTGGCTCCTCTCGCGCCTCTACGACGGCTATCGCCACACGCTGGACAAGGAATGGCTGAAAAAGATATATCCTCTCATGGTCGAAGTCGCGGAGTACTACGAGGATGTGCTCAAAGAGATGCCCGATGGCACTCTCGGTTTCACTCCTTCCTATTCGCCCGAAAACTGGCCGAAGGGGAAGAGTCCGACATCCGTGAACGCGACAATGGACATCGCCATCTGCAAGCAGTTCCTCGGCGAAGTCATTGAGGCGGCAAATGTTCTTAGACAGGATTCACAGGATTCACAAGATTCTGCAGGAAATAATAATCCTGTAAATCTTGTTAATCCTGTCAAAAAGTGGAGGGCGATGCGCGATAGGTTGACGCCCTATGCGGTGAGCGAGCGGGGCTTCTTCGCCGAATGGCTTGCGCCGAATCAGGATGACAACAACGAGCATCGCCACGCCTCGCATCTATACGCGCTTTACGACAACGCTCCCGAGGAGATCGTCACCAACGAAGCGTTCGTCGCTGCAATAAAGAAGACAATCGACGCGCGAATGGACTTCAACGAGAATCGATCCAGGACGATGGCGTTTGGTTATGTGCAGAACGGACTTGCCGCGTGCAAGTTGGGCGATGCCCAGCGTGCCGAGCGCGTGTTGAAACTGCTCAACGCGAAGAACTGGCTCAAAGGAGGCGGCAGCTGCCACGATTGGAAGAACTGCTTCAACACCGACATCTCTGGCGGATATCCGTATCTCATTTCGGAGATGCTAGTTCACTCCGAAGACGGCGGGGAACTGCGTTTCCTGCCCGCGAAACCGGAGAGTTGGAAGAAGGGAGCGATTAGAGGCTTGTTGTTGCGCGGCGCGATAACGCTTGATGAACTTTCATGGAACGGCGACGACTGGAAGGCGACGCTGCGCATGAAGGACGGCGTGAAGCGCAAACTCTCAGGCAAGGGCGATACGACGGTGGTGCTGCCGCCGTATTGGGAAGATGAACAGGTGAACCGCGTCAACACGCTTGAGGTTCGTGACGAATTGATTCCCTTTGCGAGCGAAGCGGATGCTGTGAAGTGGTCGGACATGGAGGCGGAGCGCGAAGCATCGCCGTTCGTGATGTCGCTCAACGGCGAGTGGGATTTCAAGTGGAAGAAGCGTCCCGACATCGACTGGGAGAAGTCAGCAAAGATTGCTGTGCCCGGTTGCTGGCAGCTACAGGGCGACTACGATCCGCCATTGTACACCAACTACAACTACCCTCACGTCAACCACGCCCCTCACATAATGGAAGCACCGCCGACGAATTTCACGCAGTACGTTTATCGCAATCCTGTCGGACTCTACAAGCGCGAGTTTACGGTGCCGGAATCGTGGAATGGCAGGCGCGTCGTCCTTCGTTTCAATGGCGTCGCGAGCGCGTATTACGTGAGGATAAACGGCAAGGAAGTCGGCTATGCCGAGGATTCGCGAATCCCCGCCGAGTTCGATGTCACGGATTTTGTTTTTCAACGCAGAGACGCAGAGGCGCAGAGAAATGTAATCGAGGTGGAAGTTTACAGATGGAGCGACGGAAGCTATCTTGAGGATCAGGATTTTTGGCGCCTCTCCGGAATCTATCGCGATGTCTGGCTCGTTGCCGAAGGTCGCGACACGCCGCATGATGTCAGGGCTGAGGCTTTAGGTTTGAGGGCTGCGGATGTGGAGGCGTGGTCGCCGGAGAATCCGCATCTTGAAACCCGCACATGGCAGGCTCCGAACGGCGACTGGTATGCGTGGAAGGAAGGCCGCAGCAAGATCGAGATAAAGGACAGTGTCGTTTATGTGAACGGAGAGCAGCTGATCGTCAAGGGCGTGAACCGGCACGAGATGTCTCCTTATGGCGGCTACACGATGACGCACGAGGAGATGGAGCGCGACGTGAAGCTGCTCAAGGAATACGGCTTCAACGCCGTGCGCACCTGCCACTATCCGAACGACTCGTATTGGTATCGCCTTTGCGACAAGTATGGCCTGTTGCTCGTTGCCGAGGCGAATGTGGAATGCCATGGTTCGGGACAAGGCAATCCGAAGCGGTCGCTCGCAAACAATCCCGCATGGAGGCATGTATTCATCGAGCGCGGCGTCAACATGGTCAAGGCTTATAAGAACCATCCCAGTATCTACTTCTGGTCTCTCGGCAACGAGTGCTGGGACGGCCCGGACCTTCAGGCGGAGTATGACGCGATGAAGGCAATCGATTCCTCGCGCACGATTCAGTATTCGACAGGTAAGCCAATGCCGTATACTGACATAATGGCACCGATGTACTGGACCGTTGCCCAATGCGAGAACTACGTCACGAACGCGCCGCCCAAGCCGCTCATACAGTGCGAGTATCTCCACGCGATGGGCAATGCCGGTGGCGGACAGAAGGAGCATTGGGAACTCATCGCCAAGAATCCGCACTATCAGGGCGGCTTCATCTGGGACTTCGCCGACCAAGGGATAGTCGGAAAAGACGGTAATCTCAAATACGGCGGCGATTTTGGCGACGTCCCCAATGACGGAAACTTCTGCTGCAACGGTATTTTCGACGCGTTCAGAAAACCGCACGGCAGCGCATTGGAAGCAAGAGCGATGAATGGGGCCGCGCCAATTACGCAATCGACTGCAATCGGCAGCAATCGACCGCATTCGTTTGCTGTCGGTAAAATAACCCCCAACTTCCACCGTGCCCCAACCGACAACGATCGCGCGTGGCAGAGGAAGGTGCGCGGCGTGTGCGGCGCGCCCGCCCTACCTGCGATTTCGACTCCCAGTGTCGTCCGTTTACCTGACGGCTCGCTCAAGGTTGATTGGTCGTTCATTGCGCCAAAGGAGCTCATCGAGCGCGTGGGACTTACGTTCACGATCCCTGGCGGAACGAACAGCATTGTGCGCTGGCACGGACGGGGCCCGTGGGAAAACTACTGCGACCGCATTGCCGCCACACCAATCGGCGACTACGCGATGAGCGTATCGGAGCTTAACCCCAACAACTATGTCATCCCTGGAGAGCAGGGCTATCGCACGGAGACGACGAAACTTGAAATTGATGGCGTTGTCATTGAGACATGTGGCGAGCCGTTCGGCTTCAATGTCTGGCCGTGGACTCAGGACGACCTCGAAAATGCAAAGCATGTCGAGGAGTTGCCGATCCGCGATTTCCTGACTGTCAACATTGATGCGGCGATGATGGGCGTCGGAGGAGACGACAGCTGGTCGCCCTGCGCGATGCCGCTCCCGCAATACCGTATCCAGCCCGGCAAGACATACAACCTTTCATTCACTATCAAAGGAGCAAGCAAATGAAGCTCGCCAAAGCATTCTTAATTCTTCATTTCCCGGCCCCGCGATACGCCGCTAACTGACGCACCCCCCGCCGGGGGGATGTTGCGGGTCGGCTGGGAAATGATAGAATGTAGGCGAAACACGAAAGGAGTAGTCGCAATGAAAACAACCCGCGCCCTGACAACAATGCTCGCCGCCATCTGCGGCGTCATGACAATTGAGCCTACGCTCGCCGACTCGTACGAGTTTGCGGTTGGCGAGGCAATCCCGCTGTATGTGAACGATGCTCAGGCATCGTATGTCTCTGTCAATGACGGTTTTACGGTGTCTTCGTCCGACAAACTTGACGGACAGCAGAAGAACACAGCCACGGCGACGCTCAGTTTGACAAACCCGACGGCAGGTGACTATCTGCTATCCATAAGTGGGGCGCACAACAACGCCAATATGAATCTTTCCGTGGCGGTATCGGGTGTAGGCGGTTATTCCACGACGGCTTCGACGATTATGCCTTCGCCTGGGAGTTGGTCGACATTCCGCGATAACCTTTTCCTGTTTGACAATCTGCCTGCTGGGGAATTGACGCTTGTGTTAACCGTCACGGGTAATGGCGGAGGCTGGAAAGGCCACTACAAGGATTTCACGTTCAAGGCTCTTGACGGCAACGCATTCAATCTCTTGACGCAGGATAGTGAACCTTTCACTACGGCAGAAGGAACTGCGTACGTATCCACTTCCGGCAACAGCGAGATTAAGCGCGGAAGCAATTCGATCGGCTCGACGAAGAGCGGCGCGAAAATGTCATTTGTCCTCTATTGCCTTGAAGATACAAAGCTTGTGTTTTCGTATTCTGCGTCGATGAAGGATGCGTCAGCGACTGTTAGCTGGAAACTCAACGGAGAGAACTGCAACCAGTCCGCTTCCGATACGCTGGAGTACTCGGCAGACTGGGACACTTACAATGAATACGAACATGATTTCGGGATTCTAAAGGCCGGCGTATACATCTTGACCGGCACAACATCGCGCAGCGGCGGCGGATGGTCGGGGAATTACAAGGACTTTACGTTTGACATTGTGTCCGTCGTTGACATAACAGGGGACTACACGTTGGCCGATGGCGTGGAGACGATAGTGAATTCCGTGGCGGACGGCGTGATGATCGACCTGCACGGCAACGACCTCGAAATTTCGTCCGCCTGCACATTTGAGGGCAAGGCCATTTTCACAAACTCCGTCGACGCGACGCTTGCAAATCTAACCATCAGCGGAGGGAATAACAAAAATCTGACTTTTGGCGGCAACCTGCGTTATGTTGTAACTGGCGCGGGCGGTCCTAGTGCGTATTTCCGCGATTCGAATGATGTTATCGATGGTGAAGTCGCGCCTAACACTCACACGGGAGGTACTGTATTCAGGGATCTTACATCTGATGTGCGCGTTTACAGCTTTGCCACCAATTGTGGACCCGGGACGCTTGTTTTCGCAGGCAACGCAAGCGTGACTATTCCATCCCAGTATACATTGCCGGGTTTTGAATCAGTTGAGAACGCCATTTTCGTGAGCAATGCGAACAACAGGCTCGCCTTCGACCGAAGCGGCGGTACGTTCACGCTTTCCGGAGCGCTGAACGGCGATTCCGACGCAGCACTTACGATTTCCATCGGTCACAACCCCAATGTTGCGCTTACTGGCGAGCTTTCCGCATACGAAGGAACGCTCGGCATCAAGCACTCCACAGACAATGGATACTACGCGATGATAACAAAGCCGGATGAATCCACGGGCATGCCCAATGGCACGATTATGATGTGTTCGACTGCGGCCAACAACAAACTCCAATTCACCAAGGCGGAGACATACGAACTCGGCGCACTTGTCACTGAAGGTGTCGTTGCGACCAATGCGTATGTCTACGGCAAGTCGCTCCTCAAGGTCGGTGCCAAGGCTGGCGGAACATTCGCCGGGAATTTCCGCGATCTTGACAGCACGGCACTTTCCATTGAAAAAGTCGGTGCAGATACGACTTGGACGTTGACCGGTACGAACCACAACTTTTCCGGCACGTTCACGGTGACGGGCGGCACGGTTGTCTTCGCGAATGAGATAGCGACGGCATACGGTTCTGGCGTAACGGTAAAGTCCGGTGCATATATCGCCGGCACAGGAGTGGTTTCCTCGCCTGTGACGCTTGAGGATGGCGCAAAAGTAAAGCTGACAGGGACTCTTGATGCGGAGCAGACGTACTCCTTGATCACGGTCGCCAGTGGAGTTGCTGTTTCTGGAAAGGCGGAGGTCGAAACCGATGGTACGTACACATCGGGCACGTGGCGCACGAAGTGGGTGACGAACCAGGACGGGTCGAAGACTCTCACGGGATACTTCGCTAAGAAGGGTCTCATTATCACATTCCACTGACATTGACGCTCCTTATGCGATTTATTGTCGCCATCATAATTGCCGCGTGTGCGCTATCTGCTGATAGCGCACCGCGTTTGTCGCATCCGCGCGTGTATTTCACAAATGCGGATGTGCCAGCGTTAAGGGAGAAGGCGAAGAATGTCGATTGGGCGAAGAAGATCGTTGCGGACTGGCACAAGGCCGTTGACCGACATGTCGAGCGGCACGCGAAGGACCCCGAGTTCATCCTTTCGCACCTCCAGATGCACTGGGAGAAAGGCAAGCACTACACGCACCACTACACCGATGGCAACTACATCCCGCGCCGCGAAGGAAACGCAAAATATCCTACGATCCGCACGCCTTACGCTCGCAGCTGGGGAAACGGAATAAAGTCCGGTGATTGGGAAAACGATCCGCCGTATTCGGATGGTACGTTGAGGGCGAAGGACGGTACGCCAATTCCGTTCGACCGCACCGGCCAGGCCTACGAGAACCTCAACGACTGGTTCCTTTCGCTCGCGTACAAGGCGGCGATACTCTACCATCTCGAAGGCGACGAGAAGTATGCGAAATTCGCCGCGGACATAACGTGGATTCTCGTCCGCGGCGGATCGCAGCAGGAATGGGTGAACCCAGATCAGAAGGGCGGCAACAACGGATTCCTCTCGTGGGAGACCCTTGGCGACACGCGCCACTACTGGGCTATTCCGCTTATCTGGGATATGCTCTACGACTACTACAACGGGAAGTACTTTGAGGAGTTAAGAGTTAGGAGTGGGGAGTTGGGCGTCTCACGCGGCGACAGGTTGATGATAAAAGCGTCTGTTGCGGAAGGCAAAGAAGCCAATCTCGAGCGCTTCCATGTCTTCTTTGAAAAGATGATCGACAACAAGCTCGAACGCGGCGGCGGGCTCATCGGCAACTGGAACATGAACGAACAGCAGTCCGCGATGCTCTACGCCCTCGCGCTCGACGACGACGCGGCTTATGTTGACGGAAAGGGGCGCAAGTACTACGTCCGTAAGATCGTGAAGGGTCCGACGACGGCGAGCCACGGCGCGTACATGGACGTCCTTCGCGCAAACATCGATCCTGAAAGCGGACTTTGGCCCGAAGCGCCAGGCGGATACGGACAAGGCTCGACGGCGCAGATAGTCAAGTTCGGCTTCATCTACTGGAAGAGCGGACTCAACCTGCTATCGCGCGATCCCTTGCTGAAGAAGGCGGCGACGGCCATATTCCAGATGGTGCACCCGAATGGTTATATCGCAAATGTCGGCGACTCGTCATATCATCGCATTTGGACGGATTCGCTGGAACTGCTTTGTTCTTATGCAAAATCGACCGGCGACGAAGAGATGCTCTCTCAGTGCGCTGGTGCGATCAAGCAGACGGGCGGACGCTCCCTCAGGGACGACATCGCGTTCTTCTTCTATCTGCCGGAGCTTCCTGATGTCGCTGTGCCTAAGCTCTCGCGCGTCTCTTACGCACCTTGCTTCCCGTGCATTGTAGAGCGCAATTTTGCGAAGTCGGGTGATCCTGTCGACGCGCTTTCGTTTTCGCTCGCAGGATTCAGCAAGAAGATGGGACACCGTCACGCGAACGGATTGACGCTGGAACTGTGCGGACGCGGCGAAATCCTTGCGCCCGACATTGGCGCAGGCGGAGACTACTGGTGCCGCGAGACGCACCAGTACTATCGCCATGTCGCCGCGCACAATACTGTAGTCGTGAACGGCCTTGGGCTTGACGACAACCGCGTCGAAATGCTACTCGACATCAAGGCTGCCGAACCCCAGATCGTCGCGGGTGCGGATGTCTCGAAATCGAAGTCCCCGCATCGTCAGTTTGTCGATGTCGAAAGCATATACGACGCGAAAGAAGTAAAGGCGCGTCAGCGCCGCACGGTCGCAATCGTCCGCAGCGGTGCGAAGACTGGATATTTTATCGACATCTTCCGAAGCAAGGAGGCGGAAGGAGATGTGAAGTATCAGGACTACATTTATCATAATGTTGGGGAATGGGAATCCTCCTTCGCCGTGGCTGCGGAGGACAAGACGGAGAATGGTGAGCTTGACCCGAAGAGCGGGAAGGGGTATGAATATTTCAAGACGATTGCATCCTGGAAGGGAGGCACTTCAGTGCGTCCGCTTGCCGTGGATTACGATGGCGACTTGAAGACGGGCATCCACCTCGCGACGCAGAAGGAAGACGCGATATATCAGCTGGAAGGGCCGAAGGCCTTCCGCCACTACAACAGGGAAGTCGGCGAGAAACCGTGTCCGACGCTTCTTGTTCGGCGCAAAGGCGGCAATGCGTGGAATGCGCCGTTTATTGCAGTGTATGAGCCGTATGGAAGGGGTGTGTCGGAGCAGATTGCCCATGTAGAGCGCGAGCCTGTCCAAGGAGATGAGGAAGGAGTCAAAGTTACGGTTTTCTACAAGGACGCGTCGCGACGCGATGAGATAGTGCATTCTCCGAACGTTGGCTTTTCAGTGAAGGCGTTTAAGGACGCCGAATGTGTGAATACATATAAAGCCCCTGTAGAATAGGAAATAATGGTATAATTATTGCATGAAACTTCTTTTGGCAGCATTGGCCCTCGTTGTCGCCCAAGTTGCCGCCTTGGCTGAAGGCGAGGCGACGGTTGTCGGCTACAAGCAGAATTCCGTCCACAACATGCCGTTTGCGGGCGTAGTCACGTATATGCGAAAAGGCGACGACTATTTCTTCATGAAGGCGGCAGATGGTTCTGGCGTGTGGCGCGTTCAGGTGGACGACAAGAAGTCAATTGGTGCCATTAAGTCAGGTGCCATGATCGTTGTCGCGCAAGGCGAGACGCGCGCCAATTCAACGACGAGACGCGTTCTACACGCGACGCTGCGCGACTGGAGCGTATCGGACGGCGAACCGCTGGAGATGCCGGATTATCGCCGCGTGACGTTGATGGATCTTTATCGTCATCCGCTTAACGACCCTGCCGCTAAGGATCTTTGGGGCGAGATTGTTGCCTGCGAGGGAAACGTCCGCGACATCAACAGGCGTCAGTCATTTACGCAGATTCAGCTAGGCGAGGGCAATCTCAGTTTTCAAGCAACTGTTCGCGTCAACATCAACACCCCGTTGCCTGATGGACTCAAGTTAGGCGCGAGGCTCCTTGTGCGCGGCGTTATGCTCTATACGCCAGTGGACGACATTTCCAGACACGTGATGACGGACTTTACAGATGTAAGTGTCATGCCTGTTGGTCCAGATGACGTCGAGGTTGTGTCGCACGCTCCGTTCTGGACTCCGGGAAGAATATGGTCCGTGACGGGGGTCATGCTTTGCGTGGCTTTGATTGTAACTCTCTGGGCGACGGTGTTGCGGCAGAAGCTTTTGGAGTCGATGCGTAGGCGCGTCCATGACGAGGTGGCGTTCGAGGCGACGCACCGCGAGAGGCTGCGCCTTTCGAGAGACCTTCACGACGATTTCCAGCAGCTTCTCGCGGGCACGATGTTTCGCATAGGCGCGGCGCAGAACAGGCTTGAGGAAAACGACGTCAAAGGAGCATCGGAATTCCTCAAGAAAGCGACAGATTCGCTGAACTACACCCAGACGCAGCTGCGGACAGTCCTTTGGGGCTTGAACGAGGAATCCGAAGGTCCGGCCAGCCTCGTAGGACTCTTCCACTACGCGTCAGAGCGCATGGCGCATTGGAAGAACATCGTTTCTATCAAGTCGTCTGGTCGCGAGCCGAAGCTGGCGAGGTCCGTCAGCGGCTCGCTTCTGATGGTGCTTCAGGAGGCGGTCGGCAACGCGCTGACGCACGGCTATGCGACAAAGGTCGAAGTCCATGTAAAGTTCGCGAACGATGCGCTCACGATGACTGTGCGAGACAACGGCGTTGGATTTGATATGGACAAAATAGGCGCGGTGGGGCATTACGGACTGCAGTCGATGAAGGAGCGCCTGACGCATATAGGCGGCACTTTGGAGATTTCATCCTTGCCTGAGCTCGGAACTACGGTTATCGCCGCTGTCCCGCTCGATAGAAAGATTGGAGATGCAAAATGAGTGAAGAAAAGACGATTTCAGTTTTGGTCGTTGATGACCATCCGATAGTCAGGGATGGTCTGGAATCCTTGATATCCACGACAAATGGACTCTCCTTCTTCGGCTCCGCCACAAACGGCGCGGAGGCCGTGAAGATATGTCGAGGCACGAATCTGCCAGATGCAGTGCTTATGGACATTCGCATGCCGGAGATGGATGGATTTGAGACGCTGAAGGCGCTCAGGAAGATCAATCCTTCGATCCGAGTCCTGCTCCTCGCAGGAATGCCGCTTCAGGTCGAGGTGGACAAGGCGAAGGCTCTTGGTGCGGCGGGGTACATTCCGAAGTCCTCTGATCGCAATCGCATCCTCTCTGCCTTGCGGACAATTGTGAAAAATCCGTCCGTGTTCGTTCAGGACGAGGTTCCGGCGGGGACGGGTTCGATTTTGTCTCCGCGGGAACTTCAGGTCCTTACGCTGCTTTCAACCGGGCATTCGCGCGAGGACATTGCGCTTTGTCTCGGCATCAGCGAGGAAACTGTGAAGAGCCATGTGAAGAGCATATTCCTCAAGCTCGACGCCCCGTCGTCCGTCGCAGCCGTAGGCCGCGCCTACGAACTCGGTATCCTGCGCCCGTAGTTTTCTCCCCTGGCGCATTCAGTGCGCGGCGGAAGACGGCGACTGGTATGCGCGCTATCTCTACGACCCGAAGCACTGGCAGGGACGCAACCACCGCGAGCGCTTCGGGGATCCCAAGGACTTCGGCTCGAAGGACCTCGCGCGTGTTCATCCCCCCGAAAGAGGGATATTGCCGGCGCGCGTTTTCTGCTATCATATTGGCATGAAAACGAAACTCTCTTACGTCAAGTCGTCCGCAATGGTGCTCGTCTGCGCTGCTGCGCTCTGTGCGCAGGCGGAATGCATGTTCAATCCCGTCATCCCGGACTGGATAGCCGATCCGAGCGTGAGCAAGTTCGGCGACACGTTCTACCTCTACGGCACGACGGACATCGACAAGGAGCTTTCGATGGCGGGCGTGCCGGTCGTCTGGAAGTCGAAGGACTTCGTAAACTGGTCGTTCGAGGGGCCGGCGGTCGAAGGCGTAGACTGGCGCAAGGGCGTTGAGACTGGAAAGGACAAGGACGGCAATCCCCGCTTCGGCTACTGGCGCTACTGGGCACCGGGCAAGGTGATTGAGACGAACGGACGCTTCCATCTCTATGTGACGCTCGTCGACCCCAAGGGCAATCCCGCGCCGACGGTGCTGATGGTCGCGGATCGTCCGGAGGGGCCGTTCTGCTTCGCCGAAAAGATCGAGAGCGAAGACGGCGCGAACGGTCTGCTCAACCGCGAACAGGTCAAGTCCGCTGCGGTTGCGCCGGACATCGACGGCGATCCGTTCGTCGACGACGACGGCACGGCCTATATCGTCTGGCGCAAGCGCTGGATTGCAAAGCTCAATGCCGAGCGGACAAAGACCGAGGGGCGTCACATCGAACTCAAGACCGCGCTTCAGGGCTACTCGGAGGGGCCGTGCCTTTTCAAGCGCAACGGAATCTACTACTACTTCTACACCATCGGAGGGTGCGACGGATACCACTACGGCTACATGATGTCGAAGGTTTCGCCGCTGGAGGGCTGGACAGATCCATCCGATCCGATTGCCATCGCGAGCAACTACCCCGGCAATGTCTGGGGACCTGGTCACGGCAATGTGTTCGCGTGTGACGGCAATTACTATATCGTCTACCTCGAATACGGTGAAGGGGGAACCACGCGGCAGGTGATGGCGAATCGCATAGAGTTTGACGCGGAAGGACAAATCGTGCGCGTTGTGCCGGACCTCAAAGGCGTCGGCTATCTCGGGCCAAACCAGGAGACGCGTCCCAATCTCGCGCGAAAGGCGTTCTGGACTGCGTCGTCCGTTCGCGGTCCGCGCATGACGCGCGGCCGCACGCACCGCGACTACACGCGCACCTTCGCATACGACGCGCAGCTTGCGGGCGACGGAAACAACGGCACGCGCTGGGCGGCCGACGGGCGCGACAAGTCCCCGTGGATTCAGGCGGACTTCGGCGCGGAGACGTTTGTCGGCGAAGTCAAGATGTTCTTCACGCAGCCAGCGTTCGGACACAACTGGAAACTCGAGGGCAGCCTCGACGGAAAGGAGTGGATGCCGGTCGCGGAAGAGCGCGGCAAGCCCTGCCGTTCGCCGCATGTCGCGAAGGTCGGACGGAAAGTGCGCTATCTTCGCATTAGCATTCTCGACGGCGATCCCGGCCTTTGGGAGGTGAAAGTCTACGAATGAAACAGATTCTGCCGGATGGCGTGGAGCCGTGGAAGAGTTTGTTCGAAGACCTTACGAAGCACAACCACGCCTTCTCAAAGAACCCGCGCATGCTTTCGCGCGTGCGGGCTTCAGTAAATCGCTACCCGAAAGTGGGATGGCCGGACAGTGTGCGTTTTGCTATGCTATCCGGCATGAAAATCACGCTGTTGTCAGTCTTTTCCGTTGTCGCGTCCGCCGCTTTTGCCGTGGAACGCGACGTTGTCAATGTCGTCGCGCCCGACGGCGCCAGGGTGTGCGAAGTGTCATTTCCGCAGCTCGGCGCGGGCGCATCGCTCGAGACGACGAACATAGCCGGTGGAGTCGCATGGCGCATCAGATACGAAGGCCAGGGCGAGCGCACCGTGGCCGAGGAGACCTGGACAATCGACTTCGGCGACGACCTGCGCTGCTGGCCGGTGAGCCACGCGCAGGGCGAATACGTGCCGAAGACCATTTCGACGATCGCCGAGATCGCGCCCATGCCGGACCAGTACCGGGGCGACGGCGCGGGCAAGGGGCGCAGCTACGAGCATCTCATCGAGGGATCGGCGGAGTCGCCGCTTGTGGTCGAAGGAAAGAACTTCACCGCCGTCATCGGCGATGCAGGCGTCGAGGATTATTCGCGCATTCGCTTTTTGCCGGGATCGAAAAGAGGCGTCGTCCGGGCGGTCCTGGAAGGGTCTTCAACCGTGACGCTTCCCTGCACGACACCGTGGCGGTACGTCCGCGCGGCGGCCGACTGCTCCGCTCTCGCGCAGGGACAGGACGCGGTGCTTCGTGCGCTCAATCCGCCTTCGCGCATCGCGGACGCGTCGTGGGTCAAGCCCGGCAAGACAATCCGCGTCGCCAAGCTGACCACGAAGATCGCGCTTGACACGGTGGATTTCGCGGCGCGCAACGGCTTTTCCTTCATCGAGCTTGACAGCGGCTGGTACGGGAACGAGCGGACGGCCGATCCTCTGAAGCCCGGCCTTGCGCCCGAGAATCTTGCGAAGGGCGAGGAACTCGACATCTTCAAGGTGATCGCCGCGGCAAAGGAGAAGGGGCTTGGCGTAATCCTCTACGTAAACCGCGAGCCGCTCAAGAAGAACGCGGAGGCGATATTCGACAAGCTGGCGGAATGGGGCGTTGCGGGCGTCAAGTTCGGCTTCGTCAACGTCGGCGGCCAGAAGTGGCGCAAACAGGTCGTCGACTGGATAAAAATGTGCGCCGACAGGAAACTGATGGTCGATATCCACGACGAGTTCCGTCTCGCGGGGCTCCAGCACGCGTGGCCCAACATCCTCACGGCCGAGGGCATCCACGGCAACGAGGAGATGCCCGTAGCGAGGCACAACGCTGCGCTTGTGTACACGCGCTTCCTGGACGGCCCTGGCGACTACACGCCGTGCTGGAAGAACGGACGCGTCAAGAACTCGCTAGCGCACCAGCTCGCATTGCCGTGCGTCTACACGAGCGGATGGCAGTTCCTCTTCTGGTATTCCCGTCCGGACCAGATCGACGAGAAGAACCCTGCGCTCGACTTCTGGCGCGAGATACCCACCGTCTTCGACGAGACCCTATTCATAGACGGCAGAATCGGCGAGTTCGCGGTCGTGGCGCGACGCGTCGGCAAGAAGTGGTTTGTCGGCTGCCTCAACGCGGGCCAAAAACGCGAATTCTCCATCCCGCTCGATTTCGCAGGGAGCGGCGCGCTCAAGGTGCGCCTTTTCCGCGATGCGAATCCTGACGACGCGAAGCCTCTCGGAGCGATCGCCATCGACGTGCTTGCGCTTTCAGCAAAGGACAGGCTCAACGTTGCCGCCGCTTCAAACGGCGGCTGGGCCGCGATTGCGGAGGAGCAATGACGATCGGCGCATTTCTGCTTGCCGCGACGTTTGCGAATCCCGTTCTGCCGGCGGATTTCAGCGACATCGACTGCATCCGCAGCGGCAACCGCTTCTATGCGATTCGTGGCGGAATGCGGCGAACGAGTTCTCCGTCTGCCTGTCGACGGCGAAGATGTCCGACGGACAGCGCGCCGGCATCTGCCATTTCGGCGGGACGGCGTGCGAGTTCGGCGTCAAGATGGAAGGCGGCGTGAAGTCGCTCTACTGGCGTTCGGGAAGAAACGAAGTCGCGATTGGTTCCGTGCCGTGTGAGAAGATACGGTTGCGCACGATGTGGGGCGTGGATGGCGTTGCGCGCTTCGCGTGGTCCTTTGACGGCAAGGAGTGGAAGGACGCGGGCGAGTCCTACAGGATGACGTGGGGAAGCTATCGCGGCGACAGGACGGGCCTATTCACGTACAACGAAAGCGGAGACGCTGGTACCTCCATTTTCACAGACTGAACCCAAGGAGTCCCACCCGAAAGTGGGATGTTGTGAGGGGGTGTTTTCTGCTATTATACCGTCATGAAAACTAAATTCCTTGTGACGCTTGTGTTTTTCGCGGGCCTTTGCGCTTTTGACGCGACGGCTACGCAAGGACGTTTTCGGCATCCTGGCATCGGGCTGAACCGCGAGCAGCTCGACCAGCTGAAGGCGAACGTTCAGGGCGGGGTAGAGCCGTGGAAGACTCTCTACGATTCGCTCACGAAGCACGACCACCGATTTTCCAAGAAGCCGCGCATCTTCGCGCGCCGCGGCGAGGGCATCACGCAGATCGACAGTCCTGACTTCGACAACCGCTGCGCATGGGATTCGCAGACGGCCTACTACCAGGGCATCATGTACGAAATCACCGGCGAGGCGGAGTACCGCGAAAGAGCGCTCG
>JAEEGG010012760.1_pt1 | contig 18064 bp, 10 predicted proteins | sample 9134161 | NCBI WGS metagenome assembly JAEEGG01 (sample SAMN16246543, study PRJNA631951) | gut metagenome | biome: gut microbiome; feature: rumen; material: CR-attached | host: Bos | place: Iran: Karaj | collected 2018-10 | reverse complement strand
GAAGCAGAGGCGCAGAGAAGCAGAGTTTTTTAATGGCCTGCGGCCCAAGCCATTTTCCCAAGTCGCGCGCAGCGCCCTCTACACGCTCTACACGCTCTACACGGCTAAAACCTCTCTGCCCCCAACCCCAAAAACTATTTTGCAATAATAGGTTTTGTGATGTGGCTGTGGGGTGCGAAGCATGGGCGAAGCGGTAGCGTAGCCTGTTTTGATAGCCATCGGAGTTAATAAAAGCGCAGTTGTTAAGGAACTCCGACGGTTGCCAAAGAGCCTCCGCTACCGCTACGGCTTGCGCTCTGCGTGTTCCACCCGCCCGCGGAATCACTGAATACTGGATACTGGTTGCTGAATACTGGATATTAAGTGTTCAGTATCCAGTATCCAACAGCCAGCAGCCAATGTTCGGTCGCGCCGGGTGGTACTTCGATCTGCGCCTGCGGGAGGGCCGCGCTCCCGCGCGGCCGCATCGTCCTTTGCCGGAGCGCGGACGGCTCGTCCGCCTACCTCAAGGCCGTTGTCGAGTGGATTGCTTTTTCTGCTTTGGCGCATCGTCCACGGTCAGCGCGTGGCGGACGGGCCGTCCGCGCTCCGGCATCCTCTCCCCAAGGGTGAGCGCCGTAGGCGCGAACAAATCCGTGTGTCAATTTTCCCATCCCGCTCCTCCACCCGTTTTCCAAGTCGCGCGCAATCGCCCTCTACGCCCTCTACACGCTCTACACGGCTAAAACCTCTCTGCCCCCAACCCCCAAACCTTTTTGCAATAATAGGTTTTGTGGTGTGGCTGTGAGGTGCGAAGCATGGGCGAAGCGGTAGCGTAGCCTGTTTTGTCAGCCATCGGAGTTAATAAACCGCGCAGTTGTTAAGGAACTCCGACGGTTGCCAAAGAGCCTCCGCTACCGCTACGGCTTGCGCTCTGCGTGTTCCACCCGCCCGCGAAATCACTGAATACTGGATACTGGTTGCTGAATACTGGATATTAAGTGTTCAGTATCCAGTATCCAACAGCCAGCAGCCAATGTTCAGTCGTCCGCTCGCCAAATCTCCTATCTCCTATCTCCTATCTATTTTTTCGCGCCCCGCGCGAAAAATCACCCGCTCGTCCCGAAAATGTGCTACACTATATACGATGCAAATGGTCCCGTTTCCGGGTGGAAGCGGGAATTACGAACTTCAACCTCCACAAAAGGAGACAACATGAACTACAGAACATTGGCGAAGGGAGCGCTTGCGCTTTCCCTCAGCCTCATTGTCGGCTCTGCCATGGCCACGACCACGGTTACCGACGTACAGAAGTACGGCGCGACATTCGAGTCGACCGTAAACACGACCGCAGGCCAGTTGAACGACTTCGCCTACGAAGAAGGCACGAACGTCACCAAGTACGCCGTTACTGGCGGCGATCCCCGCGGCTGGTTCGGCGCGGCCGAAGACGAGTCGAAGATCATCGCAGCGAACGGTGGCCAGGCCCTCCAGCTCAACACCGACGCCGCGACGCTCACCAACAAGCTTGCGACCACTATTGCCGCCGACATCAACGACAACGGCATCGCGGCGGCCGGCGCCTACATCGAGACCGAGGCTAAGTTCGTCGCGAGCGACACGCTCGACGCCGGCGTCGTCGGCGGCACCGACGACACCAAGTTCGCCATCTACGCCTACGCCGACGAGAACGCCTCGCCTTGCACAACGAACCTCGTCGTATACCATGCGTACTATGATGGGAATGGCGAAATCGCCTATACAAATGAGATTTTCGACACACTTGTCGATTGCGATGTCTACACCAAGCTTCGCGTCGAGATGAAGCAGATGAAAAACCCCTCAAGGCAAAATGTAAACGTGTTTTCCGTTAAGGTCGGCAATTCCGCTGCCCTCGCATCTGAAAACGCACTTGACGCCTATCTTGACGAGGAGCTCAATGAGGGCATCTGGTTCCTTACAGTTGAAGATCAGTTAGGGGGAAATGCCACTAAGCAGCTTGCCACCATCAACTTCAAGGGCACGGGCGAGGTGGACAATCTCGCGGTCGGCATCATCCAGGAGACCACGACCTACGCGATTGACTGGAGCGCCAGCCAGAACGTGATTGCCTCGAACCTCACGGCCAACGCCCAGCTCGCCGCCGGCGAGACGAACTTCGCCAACAACGTCCAGCTCGCCTTCTACCCGACCGAAGGCAACGTCATCACCAACGTCCTCTTGAATGGCGACGCGATTGATGGTGTAATGTTCCCCATCGACTCCTACTCCTACACCGTCAACAGCACCGACGCCACCCTCACCATCCTCGCCGGCACCCAGGCCGCACCCGCGACCGTCATCTCCGTCGCCACCGTTGGCAATGCGACCGTCACGGACAACCAGGACGGCACCTACACCATCTCCGTCCCGCTCGACAACGGCCTCTCCTCCGTCTTCGTCAACGGCGCGGCCGTCGATCCTTCTCTCCTTACGGAGGGCCAGGGCGGCACCTACACCCTCGACGTCTCCTCCCTCTCCGGCAACGTCAACGTCGTCATCGCGACCAAGAAGGTCCGCACTCCGATTGGCCACAAGTGGTTCGAGAACCCTGGCGTCATCGCCACGAACCTCGCTGGCAAGGGCGGAGATGCTGGTCCCTATAAGTTCTCAGTAGGCTCAGATTTCGCAGCCATATCTTATGGTAACCACGATAAAACGGGCACGGGCTTCAAGCTCTTCAGCGTTGACGATCTTCTTGGTAGCGATGCGACGCCCATATACACCGAGACTAGGGCGGATGCTCAAAGCCTCAACATCAACTCGATTCGCGGTGCTGCCATCAGCGAGGCTCTGGATGTAGCCCTAATTACCGCCTACAATGGCGGAAAGGCTTATTCGCTTCCGCTGTCGGCAAACACCCTTGAACTTGGCGTCAACGCTTTCGAGATTACCAATGATCGGGGCATCACCTTTGATCGCGCCTACTTCTCCGCTGACAACCAGTATCTCTACACAACGGAGGTTGATGGTGGCACAAATACCAAGATTGCCAAGTGGGCAATCGCCGACGGTCTCAAAGGCTCAGGACAGAAGCTCACACTCGTCACTGAATACACAATGCCATCGCGCGTCCGCGATTTCGCCTACGCTGTAATCAACAACAAGGAACTCTTCTATGTCCTTAAAGATGGAACGGCCGGCGTGTGTGTTTACGATGTCGCAGGTGGCACGAACGTGCAGTTAACGGCGCAACTTTCCAATGGTGGCAACTATGGCTCCGTTGCAGTCTCGATGACTTCGACTTCGACACCTACGCTCACAGTTCTTCCTTCTATGAATAGTGGTACTCCTGACCCGATGGCGGTCTACCAGCTTGCGGCTGATGGCCTTTCCATCGCCAATACGCTTGCCACCTTCACAGTAGCCGAACTTACGACAGCCGGCGTCACAGGCGGAAGCTATATCCGTTCTGCCTGGCCTTCCGAAGATGACGAAACCCTCTACCTCGGCTATGGCAGCGACAAGCTCTACGTACTCCAGTACGTCGAGCCGCCGACACCGACGGTCATCTCGATCGCCCTCGTGAACGGTGCGACCTACACGGATGCCAACGGTACGCTCACCTTTGCGGCTCCTCCTGGCTACACAATCAGCTCGATCTTCACAAATGGTGTCAATACTGGCTCCACGACGACCTTCACGACCAACGGCCTCACCGGCACGGTCAAGATTATCGCCGCCGCGACCAAGACCCGCACCGCTCCCGAACACAAGTGGTACGAGAGCCCGGGAGTCATTGGAAGCACAGAATGGGGTATTGGCGCGATGGCGTCTGGTGAAGATAGTCACTACTATGGGCCGTACAACATGGATGTTGACGGAGACTTTATTGCTGTTCCTACATGGACGGGGAGTCCTTCATATCTTGAGCTTTACAACAGGGATGCTGTTGATGCCGGCAATGCACCGTATCTTGCAAAGATTGACCGGGCCGACTATGATTATTCCTTCATGGGCTCGGGAATATGCGTCCCCCTGAATGTCGCCATAGCAGGGGCTTATTCTGGTTCCCATGTTGTTGCATTCCCGCTCAACAATCCGAACCCCGTTCTTGGTGAAGATGCGTTTGTCATTTCCAACAGCCTCAATGCAACGCTGATTCAGTTCAAATTTACGGATGATGCGCAGTATGTCTACGCGAGGCCTTATAGCGGAACCGTAGTATACAAGTTCAAGGTACTCAATGGGCTTAAGACCACTGGTGTCAACCTTGTCGATCCTGTAACGTATGAATTTAATCAACGCGTTCGTAGCATTGAGCTTGCCCAGATTGGAGGCAAGGACATCGTATATGCGTTGTTAGAGGACAAGACCATTAGTGTGGTCGATACTTCGGTCAACGCACCGACGGCGACTAATCTAGTTTCTGATGTTGCGTTGAGCAAATACATCAACATATCTGTTTCGGGAATCGCCGATGGTACGCCTCACCTCACCGTCGCGTCATGCACACAATCCGCAACTCGAGTTGATGTTTACACGCTGAATGCGGCTGGAACCGCAGTGGACACAAGCATTGAGAAAATGTCCTTCAATACCGCTGCGGTTACAGCGTGGGGAGTATCAACGGGTGGTGCCACTGGTGCAGATGCTGTTGTAGTTGATGACGAAGGGACGCTCTATCTTGGATATGGCAGGAAGCTCTACGCCATCCAGTACGTCCTTCCGACCTACGCGGTCGACTGGACCGGCAGCACGAACGTCAATGTCACTGTCGATGGTCTCGCCCACGATGGCGGCACCTCCGGCAGCTTCACGAACGGCACGGTCATCGCCTTCACGGCTGACAGCGGCATGATGATCACGAATGTTGCGGGCGAGGCTTATGGCCCGGCCAGCACCTTCACGCTCACCGTCACCGAGGCCACGAACATCGTCGTCAAGGCCGGTGTCTCGCAGCCTATTGGTCGCATCAAGCCCGAATGGGCGGAGCAGGCCGACACGACCAAGTTCTGGGCGTGGGTCGATGATAACCACGTCTCCGACTACGCGAGCGTGGACTACACGACTGAGTATCTGCTCAATATTGCACCTCAGGCCGGTGTAACGCCAGAGCTAAAGATCGTCAGCATCGCGGTCGGAGCTAGCGCCACCACGATTGAGGTCACCTGCACGGCTGGTCGTCTCGCTGTTGACCTTGCCAATCTCAACGGCGTCCTAAACGTCGCGGTTGGCAGCTCGGTCACGGCCCTCACCCCGAAGGCCATCCCGGCGGCGAACCTGGATGCCTCCACGCCTGGCTGGGCCACGATCACGATCCCGAATGCGGACGGCTGCTTCTTCCGCGCCCGTGTCGACTTCGCGGCTCCCCAGGCCTCGCTGACGGCCATCAGTGAGTAGCCGGTAGGGACGTTTCCACGAAACGTCCGTCACAAATTCGGGCCACGCGGTAACGCGTGGCCCGAATTGTTTTTCAACCGGACAACGGGGAGTAGGGGAGAAATGGGGGGTATTGGACTGGCGTGACTGGCGTGGCGGGAGGGACTGGAGAGGCGAAAGGCATGGCTATTTGCTTGCGCGAAGCTCATGCCGCCGGTCCCGCCAGTCTCTCCGGTCCACCCCATCCTCTGGTGTCAGACACCCCGTTCAGCCCCGGTGTCAGACACTCCGTTCGGCCTTGGTGTCAGACACCCCGTTCAACCCTGGTGTCAGGCACCCTGTTCGGCCCTGGTGTCAGACACCCCCCGCCTCCCCGGTGTCAGACACCCCGTTTGGCCCTGGTGTCAGACACCCCGTTCAACCCTGGTGTCAGGCACCCTGTTCGGCCCTGGTGTCAGACACCCCCCGCCTCCCCGGTGTCAGACACCCTGTTCGGCTCTGGTGTCAGACACCACCCCAAAACTGGTAAGCTGCCCATTCTTTAGATGTCCGCACCGTAGTTGCATTATCGCTCCGCACTAACACCGAGAGAATCGCGCCTTCGCGACCGCCGTGGTGTCAGACATTCCGCCCCACCTTTGACAGGGGGCGCGGCCCTCACCACGAACGCCAAGCTGAACGAATGCTACCTGCTTAACTGCGACATCACGCAGGCCAATGCCGGCGGCTCGATCGCACGGGCATCACGGTCAGTGGCAGCAGCGTCACCGTCACGGTCGCGCTCACCCGCGTCGGCGGCATCGCGGGCGGCATCAACGGCACGCTGAAGCTCTACGGTGCCTCCGACCTAACCGCCGGCTTCACCCGCGGAGCACTTCAATCGGTTACGCTCGACAACGGGAAGTTCACGAGCGGCAATACCGCCACCGCGACCTTCACCGGCACGGGCAAGACCTTCTTCAAGGCCTTCATCGAGTAAGGGGCTCTCCTTTCTCGCACAAATTCGGGCCATGCGGCAACGCGTGGCCCGAATTGTTTTTTTGCTTGCCTGGCGGCTGTGCAGAGCGCCTCTCTCAGCCAACGGTTTCGATGGCTGTCGATAGCCTTCGATAGCTCTCGATAGCCGTCGAGTATTTGCTGGCCTGACGGCTGTGCAAGGGCCTCTCTCAGCCAACGGTTTCGACGGCCATCGATAGCCATCGATAGCTGTCGAGTATTTGCGCAGGCCTGACGGCTGTGCAGAGCGCCTCCCTCAGGCACCGCTGTCGATAGCTATCGACAGACTCTCCTTGTTGTGCTATCATGATAGCACAACAAGGAGAGTAATATAACCATGACCGAACTATTCAAACCGTCGACCGGATACAAACGTCTCGACCTCTACATAATCCTCAACATAGTGCAACTTGAAACGCTGGCCTTTTGCCGCAAACATCTTGGCCGACAGGACGACCCATGCGGCCGCCAGTTCGACCAGATGACCCAGGCCGCCCGCTCCAGTGTTAAGAACTTGACCGAAGGCAGCGAGCGCATTGCCACTTCGGCGCAGAGCGCCATGAAATTGCTGGACATTGCCAAAGCGAGTGTCTGCGAGTTGCGCGACGATTATCTTACGTTCCTCATGGATCGCGGTCTGCCGCCCTGGCCGCTGGATTCTCCCGAGGCGCGTGCCGTCTCTGGTGTCAGGCTCGATCCGGCCAATTACGGCAACGACGTGAATCACGATTTGGCCGTCCACATTATTGCCCAGCGCGGCAAGTTTGCGCAGTGGTTCCGCGATGGCGATGCCATCACCGCCGCCAACGCGCATCTTATTCTCATTGGCCGCGCGCTGAACATGTTCGACCGCCTCATACGCCAGCATGGCGACGCTTTCGTCAAGGAAGGCGGATTCTCCGAGCGCATGACCGCCGCACGCGTTGAGCAGAAGCGTGCGCAGAAAACCCCAGTCGATGAAGACGCCCCCGCATGTCCGGTGTGCGGCGGCCAGATGCGCCTTCGCCATGGTCCCCGTGGCGATTTCTGGGGTTGCCTCGGCTTTCCGAGTTGCAAAGGCACAATCGATGCGGCAAAAAGGCCGGCGCTTGCCTGACGACTGCGCAATGCGCCTCGCTCAGACGCCAGTTTCGATGTTTTCGCGCTGGCCTGACGGCTTGTGCAGGACGCCTCGCTCAGCCAGCGGTTTCGATGGCCATCGATAGCTTTCGATAGCTTTCGATAGCTATCGAGTATTTGCTTTTGCCTGAGGGCTGTGCAAGGCGCCTCCCCCGGGCTCCGGTTTCGATGGCCGTCGATGGCTATCGATAGCCGTCGATAGCAGTCGAGTATTTGCTTTGGCCTGACGGCTTGTGCAGAGCGCCTCCCTCAGGCAACGGTTTCATGGTTGTGCTATCATAGATAGCACAACCATCAAGCCATGAAATCCATCTCGACACACCAGTACTTCCTTGAAGACATCTTCGCCGAGGGGTGGCGCGTTGCTTGCGCTATCTTCGCCAAGTGCGCCCTCATCGTGATCGCCTTCGGCTTCATAGTGAATATCCTTTCCGGAATGGCCGCGGATCGGCTTGGGCTGGAGAAGCTTGTCGAAGCGGGGCGCCTCACTGCACGCGCGGAGCTGCAAATCGCGAATCTCATCGACAGGGCCTTTACGTTTCTTATCTTCAGCGTCGCCATGATTGCCGTGGTCAAATGCGCCGAGCGCATTGTGACCCAGCGCGAAGCATCCGGCGCCGAGGCTCTCGCCGAAGGGCTGCGCCGTTGGCCGCGCTACCTTTGGACCGGCTTCCTCGGCGGCCTCATCATCATGGGTCTTTGCTGCCTTTTCATCATCCCGGGCCTCGTCTGGATGATCTACTACATGTTCCTGCCGTACGTGGTGTCAGTCACCTCGCTCTCGGGCAAGAAGGCGCTCGACTATTCGAAGAGCCTCGTCCAGGGTGCCTTCTGGCGCACAATCGGCTATTTCTTCGTCATCGGCTTCGCGGCGGCCATACCGGCACTCATCCTCGCACTCTGCGGGCAGACGGCCGTGAACCTCCTCACGCCGCATCTGCCGAAGGCCGCGCAACTTGCGGCCTCCGCCCTTGCGCTCGCCATCGCGCAACTTCCGGTCATCTTCCAGCTCTCCCTCGGCACCGTTTTCTTCCTCAACACCGCCTACCTCAAGCGGTGAAAGGGGCGGGTAGTTTTTAACGCAGAGAAAGCAGAGAGGCGGAGACGCAGAGGGGTGCGGGGCTGGGCGCTTCGCGCGATCTTAGGAAACCGGCTGGGCGAGGAGCCGTCTGCGACGGCTTGGGGCGCGGCCCCGCCGGCGGCCCGGTGAACAAGTTCCCCGCCCGCCAACGGTGCCTTGCCCCAGCCCCTTGCGGGGCTTTCCTCGCCTCGCCGGATTGGGAAGCCCACCATTCGGCGGGACAGGAAATTTTAGGAAAAGTCCCATGGTGGCTTGAAGCTTTGAAGTAAAGCCCTTCTTCAAGCCAGCCCAGGGTCAATATCAATTATCTATTATCTGTTATCTGTTATCTATTATCTGTTATCTATTATCTGGCTGTGCTATCATAGATAGCACAGACATGAAAGCCGCATTCATATCCTCCGCGCCGTCTAATGTCGCGCGCGTCTACGGGCCGGACGAGACCGCGCGTCTCGCCGCCAATTCCGACCTTCTCCCCGGCGTCTTCTCGAAGGACGACGCCCTCGCCGGCCGCCTCGCCGACGTCGAGGCGCTCTTCTCGACCTGGGGCATGCCCGTCTTCACAGAGGAGGAGATCGCCACGTGCCTCCCGAAGCTCAAGGCCCTCTTCTACGCCGCCGGCGCAACCGACGCCTTTGTGCGCCCCTTCCTCGCGCGCGGCATCGGCGTCATGAGCGCCTGGCGCAGCAATGCGGTGCCCGTCGCGGAGTTCTGCCAGGCGCAGATACTTCTCGCGCTCAAGGGCTATTTCCGCAATGTCCGCGAGGGCCGCGCCTGTCGCGGCCGCGCGCCGGCCGGTCCCGGCATCTACGGCGAAAGCGTCGCCCTTCTCGGCGACGGTGCCGTGGCGCACTGCCTCATGGACCGTCTCGCGACGAGCAACATCCGCGTCACAATGATCCCCTCGAAGCCTCACGAGCGCACCGTCTCGTTCGAGGAGGCCTTCAAAACGGCCTTCGTCGTGAGCAACCACCTGCCTGACCGCGACGACAACGTCGCCTGCATCGGGCGCGCGCATTTCGAGTCGATGCGCGAAGGCGCGACCTTCATCAACACCGGTCGCGGACGCCAGATCGACGAGGCGGCGCTCATCGACGTCATGTCGTCGCGCCCCGACCTCACCGCCCTGCTCGACGTGACGTGGCCGGAGCCTCCGGCGAAGGATTCGCCTCTCTGGACGCTGCCGAACGTCATCGTCACGTCGCACATCGCCGGCTCCCTCGGCGACGAAGTCCGCCGCATGGCGGCCTCGGCCGTCGACGACTTCATCGCCTACTCCTCCTCCGGCCGCACCGGCCCGAACTTCGTGAGGGAGGAGATGCTGATCACGAGCCGAGGCTCGTGACGAGCAACCGGGCAACGGGACGTTGCAAACCATCCCCACCCCCCCTCCTGTGCGGTATTCTTAACGCAGAGAAGCGGAGGCGCAGAGAAGCAGAGTTTTTTAATGACCTAAGGCTCACTGGATACTGGACACTGGCGGCTGAGTACTGAATACTGGATACTTTTCGCTTCCGCCTCCGCACCGATGGCGCTTCGCGCAACCACGGAAGCGGGTGGCTGCGCGGGGCTTCGCCCGCGCCCGGCGGGCCGTTGGCGGAATTGCGTGCAAGCACGCATCCGCCCACAGCCTCGCCTCTGCGATGCTTTGCATCGTCGCCACCCGACACTGAAGCCCGCTTCGCGGGACACAGAAATTCACAAAAAATCCCCATGTTTGCTTGATGCCAATCCTCAAGGCTCCCTTCAAGCCTTTTTCCGTGGGGTTCAGTGTCGGGCGAAGCCCGTTTCCGTGTCCGCTGGACGCGGCGGCGATGCAACGCATCGCAAGGGCAGGGGGATGGCGATGGCCATGCTTGCATGGGCCGGCGCAATCCCCTGCCCGTAGGCCGCCAACGGCGGCTCGCCGCGACAGCGGCTTCCGTGGTCGCGCGTAAGCGCATCAGCCCCGCACCTCTCTGCCTCTCTGCGCCTCTGCGTTAAAGAACAGCCCCACACCGTAATGGCCTGCGGCACTTTTTGGGAGAGAGGAGTTAGGGAGATGGGGGAGATTTATGATTTATATTTTCATTTTTGTCATTGATGCTCAGTTGGAGTTTATGTCATTCCCCAACCCCGCCCCTACCCAAAAATAACCTTTGCGATCTTTGCGTTTCTTTGTTTTCTTTGTGTTAAAAACACCCCCGCTCTCTTTGCCCCTTTGGCTCCTCCTTTGACTACAAACGCACTATGTGATAGACTTTTTAGTCGAAAATCGTGTGAGAAGACAATCGCACGTCGCATAATGTCTCAATGAAAAGCTCTTTCATACAATTTGATTCTTCAGTCACTTACGATGTACTGGTCGTGGGGGGCGGGCATGCCGGCTGTGAAGCGGCACTCGCCGCATCAAGGCTTAGCTGTCGTACGCTTCTTGTCTCACAGTCCCTCGCCCACTTGGGTTGCATGCCCTGCAATCCTTCCATCGGTGGCTTGGCAAAATCGCACCTCGTTTTCGAACTCGATGCACTGGGCGGTGAAATGGCCGTAAACACGGATTTCACCGGCCTCCAATATCGGGTGCTCAATACAAGTCGCGGTCCAGCTGTTCGGGCTAACCGCGTCCAGTGCGACAAGGCCGATTACACACGCCGGCTTCAAACCGTTCTTTTCAACCAGCCCAACCTGGCGCTTCTGCAAGACGAATGCCTCGCCATTACGACCGACTCGGCCAAAAAGCAGGTCGTGGGCATCCAAACGGCCGCACATGGTCCGCTCCTTGCCAAAACAGTGGTAGTTACAGCCGGTACGGCTCTGAACGGCGTCATTTTCATCGGGCAGGAAGCGCAGGCGAGTGGAGGGGCGGGACGTCCCGGTGGAGCTCCACTTTCCGAATCTCTTCGCACATTGGGGTTTGAACTGTTCCGTCTAAAGACCGGAACACCTCCCCGACTCCACGTAGCAACAATAGACTGGTCAAAAACCACACCACAAGGCAGTGACGATCCTCTACCCCTCTTTTCCTGGAAAGGAAGGGTGGCCATGCGGGACGGCTCATATTGTTCCACGTGGAACAATATGAGCCGTCCCGCATGGCCACCAATATCGATTGAGCCCAACAAAGACACATTGTTCCGCGTGGATTGTTCCACGTGGAACAAAAAAAGCAGGAAACAGGGAACAGGGAATGGGGAACAGTACCCGAAAATGAACTCTGCGTCCTCTGCCTCTCTGCCTCTCTGCGTTAATAACCCACCCTCCTCACCTTCAAACTCTCTCTGCGCCTCCGCACCCTCTGCGCCTCTGCGTGAAAACAAAAAACCAGCCCCGCACGAACAACCGTCAAACCGTCAAACTGTCAAACCGTCAAACCAGAATTGTTCCATGTGGAACAACGGTTCAACGGTTCAACGGTTCAACGGTTCGACGGCTGAATGTTCCACGTGGAACAACTTGCCATTGTTGGAATCCGTCTCTGAGTATGAGCCTCGTCCCATTGGTTCCCGGCTCATGGAAGTAGCCTTTACGCACACAACGGCTGAAACGGCGCGGATTGTCCGTGAGAACCTCTCTAAGAGCGCACTTTACGGCGGGGCAATACAGGGAACGGGCGTACGCTACTGTCCGTCGTTCGAGGACAAGATCGTCAAGTTTACCTCGCAGACCGAACACCATGTCATTCTGGAGCCGGAATGTGTCGATAGTCCGTCAGTTTACCCAAATGGGCTCTCAAACAGTCTCCCTCGCGAAGTCCAGGTGGAAATGGTGCATTCCGTCCCTGGGCTTGAAAACGCTGAATTTCTCGCCTGGGGCTATGCAATCGAATATGACGCCATCGATGCGCGCGAACTTGACGCCACACTTGCGTCCAAGCGGATAGAAGGTCTTTACTTTGCCGGACAGACAAATGGAACGACGGGATACGAGGAAGCGGCCGCGCAAGGATTCATCGCGGGGGTAAACGCGGCCCTGCGCGTTCTCGAGCGCGAGCCGTTCGTGTTGTCACGAACGGAAGCCTACATCGGCGTTCTTATCGATGATCTCATTACAAAGGGCACAGACGAGCCGTACCGCATGTTCACTTCGCGCGCCGAGCGGCGTCTTTCGCTGAGGCAGGACAATGCACGCTTCCGCCTGCTTACGCATGCGCGGCGCATTGGCTTGGCCAATCCGCATTTCATAGCGGAGTCTGAGAAGATCGAGCGAGAAGTTGATGACGAGATTGCGCGGCTCGACAACTCGCCGGGCGATAGCGCAGGCCCAGGTTCATGGGCGCGCGCCCTGGCGCATCCTGGCGCGCAGTACCGTGAAATGCCGTTTGCAAATGCAGCACTCAGTGATGAAGCGGTAGAACAAGTTGAAATCCACTACAGATACAGCGGCTATCTCAGGCAGGAGGATGAGATGGTGCGGCGCATCCAGGCAGCGGAATCAACGCGCATTCCGCGCGATATCGACTACTTCTCAATATCCGCCCTGCGTTATGAAAGCCGCGAGCGCCTGACAAAAGTGCGTCCCGCAACGCTCGCCCAGGCCGCGCGCATCCCTGGCGTAAACCCGGCCGACATCGCCGTGCTGTCTATATACCTTTTGCGCGCAAAGCGCGAAAAGTAAATATTGCAGCAGCGGGGTTGTTTTCGTTTTTAACGCAGAGAAGCAGAGGCGCAGAGAAGCAGAGTTTTTAATGGCCTGCGGCGCTTGACCTGCGGCACTTTTGGGGAGAATAGAGATTTGGAGATGGATGGTAGAGATTGAAATTTTAAATTTTCATTTCTGTCATTGTTGATGCTCACTTGGAGTTTATGTCATTTCATTATCGGAGTGCTATAGACGACCTTGGCAACATTCGACTTGCGACTTGTAGTATCGACTCGTCGACATGTCGCCGATCAAGTCGCTAGTCGTAAGTCGCCAAGTCGACTCCACCCCCCCCCCCGACCTGCCCAAATAAACTTTGCGTTCTTTGCGTTCCTTTGTTTTCTTTGCGTTAAAAAACCAGCCCCGCCGCCCCGCGCCCCCCGCCCCCAACTCTGCCTCTCTGCGCCTCTGCGTTAAAAAAATCACCCCCCGCTTGTTGCGAGGGGCGATTTGGTTGGTGGCGGTTGCTATTGTTTATTCGGCCTTTGGCGCTTCAGGAGGCGGCGGTGGCGGCGCATCCTTCGGGCCATCCTTGGGACCATCGCCGTCCTTCGGGCCGTCCTTCGGACCGCCTTCGGGCGGGCCGCGGCGTCCGCCGTCTCTGGGACCACGCCAACGCTGGCCGTCAGGTCCGCCACGGCGCCGCATCATCTCTTCGCGACGGGCTTCGAAGTTCTTCTTGACCTGCTCGCTGGCCTGCTTGATCTGCTCGTCTGTCAGATTGTCGCGAATGAGCAGCATCCGGTCAATGCCAAGTCCGAAAAGCTTGCCTTGAAGCTCGTCGATCTTCGCCGCCGACTCACGGATCTCATCGCCAGTCTTCGTGCGGTCCGACATCAGGATTGCCATTGCTTCGGCCTGGGCCTTGCGAAGCTGGTCAAGTTCGTTGCGGAAAGCCTGCTCCTGTTCGTCGATTTTCTTGAGACCTTCGGTCAGTTTGGTGACGGTCTCCTCTGGAAGCCCCAGTCCCTGAATGAACTCCGGGCGGGAAAGCATACGGGCGAAAATCAAGCCCGACGATTGGAAACCTCCGCCAGGCATTATGCGACGTCCTCCTTCACGCATCCCACGCGGAGGCGGACCGCCGGCTCCTTCAGCCGGGCCACCCTCGCCCTTGGGCGCCTCTTGCGCCGTGGCCACCAGAACGGGTAGGGCCGCGGCACTCATGATTATTGCCAACTTTTTCGAAATGAACATACTACAACTCCTTATCAAGGCCGGCACCATGCCAGCGATAAGTTAATCAACGAATCAAATTATGAAATATTGTTGGCGATGTCGCAGACATGATGTTCCGCGCGATACGCGGAACATCATGTCTGCGACATCGCCTAAATATTCGTTTTCAATGTATTAACTTTATGTTAACAACCTGTTAATAAGTTTATAACTCTTTTCCCTTGTAAGTGTCTTGTCTTATCGCTATTCTGTTATCGTTGATTTTGGGCATGAAGGCGGGGTTTCCTGTTGGCGCAGCAGCCTTCATGCAATTCTCCTCTGCGCCAACAACCCTTTTAAATGACAAATGAACGAAAAAGAACTCTGGAGTGCCCTCTCCGAGAAACTGAAGGCAATTGTTGACAGCAATTCCTATTCGATTTGGATCGCGCAGATCAAACCGGTGGAATTGACGAAGGAAAAGCTCATCCTTTCCGTCGATAATGAATGGGCAAAAACCTGGATCGAGAATAACTATGCGCCTCTCATGTCGCAGGTGATTTCCGCCGCCTTTCCAAATGAACGGCGGCAAATCGTGTTGCAGGTTGCGCCGTCGGCGCAGGAACCGCTTCCCCCGCCACCCCTCCCTAAAAAGGCAAAGGTCGAATCTCGGTGCATAGGAACGTTGAACGACAATTTCACCTTTGACGAGTTTGTCGTTGGCCCGTCAAACAGCTGGGCGCACGCGGCCGCGCTGGCCGTCGCGAAAAAGCCGGGCGTGGCCTACAATCCACTTTTCATCTACGGCGACACGGGAATCGGCAAAACCCATCTTATGCAGGCTGTCGGACATCGCATTCTGGAACAGCCGGGCAAGGTGGTCGCCTACATCTCCACGGAAACATTGCTAAATGAGTTCGTCAATTCAATTAAAAGCGATACCGCGAGGGAATTCAGGGAAAAATACAGGGGCGTTGACGTTCTTTTAATTGACGATGTCCAGTTCATGGCCTCAAAGTCTGGAATCCAGGAAGAGTTCTTCAATACGTTCAATGCGCTTTACACGGCGAAAAAACAGATCATCATCACAAGCGATCGGCCGGCCTCTGAAATTTCAGGACTGGAACAGCGCCTCGTTTCACGTTTTAACGCGGGTATGGCCACGCAAATCGAATGCCCGAACTTCGAGACGAGACTGGCGATTATGCGCTACAAGCAGTCAAACGTGGACAATCCGCTGAGTGACGAAATCCAGACTTTCATCGCTGAAAACGTCAAGTCAAACGTCCGCGCCCTTGAAGGCGCGATGAACCGGGCGATGGCGTTGCGGGACTTCAGCGGGGACGAGCCGCTGACACTTGAAAAAGTACGGTATGTGCTGCGCGACCTCCTCGACAAGGAAAAGGAAGGGGACATCACGCTGGACGCCATACAGAAGACCGTTGCGGAGTTTTTCAACATCAAGCGGACGGATCTTCTCAGCACGGATCGCATGCGTTCCGTCGCCGTGCCCCGCCAAATCGCAATGTACCTGTCCAGACGCCTCACCCACGCCTCGCTCTTTGAAGTCGGCTCTGCATTTGAGAAGACACACGGCACTGTCGTCCACGCCTGCAAGCAAATCCAGGGCAGCCTCTCAGTCGATGCGGATCTCCGCGCTAATGTCCGCTCAATCGTTACGAAACTGGGCCAGGACCCGGATGCTTTGGAGCTGTAAGCTCCAAAGCAGATAGAAGATTTGAGATAGGAGATAGGAGATAGGAGATATTGCCGGTGCGCGGACGGCTCATCCGCCTACCTTAAGGCCGTCTCCGGGAGGGACGCGCTTGTCGCGTCCGCCTACCGCAAGGCCGTTGCCGAATGTGTTGCATTCTCTGCGTTGCGACGGCGCCTCGCCGTCGTTCTTTGCCGGAGCGCGGAAGCGTGACCATCCCGCTCCCTCAATCCCCGATAGTGCTCGACCGCCATCGATAGCTATCGATAGCCTTCGAAACCTGTGTTCTAGGCGAGGACCCTTGCACTTGCCGTCAGGCCGCCAGCCTATCTGCTATCTACTATCTGCTATCTACTAGCTACTAGCTATTATCTATTATCTACTAGCTGCCTCGCGCGGCCTTTCCCATGTCAACACCCCTGTCAATTTCCTGTGAAAAACACCTCAATAACCCTGAAAGAGTTGACAGGTAAAGCGGCAAAAGCCGCTTAGCCTGTCAACTCTTTCAAGATATTCACACCTTCGTTGTCAACGCCAATCAAACGTAGAATGGTGAAACAAGGAAATCGACACTTGTTATTGCCAGAATTGACAGCGTCTAATCATAATGTTTTCTTTCTAAGTTTTTTTTCCTATAATATTAATGACAGAAGCGGCGTCGATGATGAAGCCGCATGATGGAGGAAAGTCCATGAAATTCACAATCGAACGTGCCACATTTTTAGAGGCGCTCCAGAAGGTGCAGAATGTCGTGCCCGCACGTAGCACGCTCCAGATTCTCTCCAACGCCCTGCTCGTCGCGGAGAACGGGAGTCTGACGCTCACCACGACGGATCTTGACATCAGCGTCCGCTGCAAGGTCGAAGCTGTCATCGAGGAGCCGGGGGCCACGACGCTTCCCATCCGCCGCCTCGTCAGTATCGTCCGCGAGCTTTCGGAATCCGCAATAGAGGTCGCGGTCGACGATTCCGACACCGCCACCGTGCAATGCGGCTCTTCCTTCTTCAAGATCGTCGGCCTCCCCCGCCGTGACTTCCCCCCGGTTCCGGGCGCCGACGGCACCGTCTTCTTCCGCATTGACAGCGGCGTCTTCCTCGAGATGCTCCGCAAGACCTCCTACGCCGTCTCCACCGACGAGACCCGCCGCGTCCTCACCGGCGTGCTCCTGTCCTTCCGCGACGGCAAGCTGACCACTGTCGCCACGGACGGCCGCCGCCTGGCTCTCGTCGAGCATGAAATCGAGTTCCCGCCCGAGACGGAACGCGACATCGTCCTGCCCTCCAAGAGCGTGGCCGAACTCATGCACGTCCTGCGCGACGAGGGCGACCTCCGCATCTTCACCCAGAAGACCCAGGCGGTCTTCGAGCTGGGCGACACCATGCTCAGCACCAAGCTCATCGACGGCGCATACCCGAACTACCGCCAGGTCATCCCCTCCAACTTCGACGAACGCGTGGTCATTGCGCGCGAGGAACTCCTCTCCGCCCTCCGCCGCGTCTCAGTCGTCACCACTGACAAGTCGAACGCCACCACGCTGACCTTCTCCGACAACATCCTCACGATCGTCACCAAGACGCCTGAGGTCGGCGAGGCGCGCGAGACGATTCCCGTCAAGTACACGGGTTCGGAAATCACCGTCACCTTCAATCCCGAATACGTGATGGATCCGCTCCGCAACCTCGACACGGACGAAATCTACTTCGACCTCTCCAACGGCCACAGCCCCGCCACCATCAAGTGCGAGCTGCCCTTCCTTTACGTCCTGATGCCCCTTCGCGTCGGCGCGTAGGCTCCCACGCGAAGTGCCATCCCGACAAGTTGGTTAGTTTGCGAGTTGGTTATCTTTTTACTCCTCTCACTTCGTACTTCGTACTTCTTACTTCGTACTTAACCTGTGTAACTAAAAGCCTATGTTAGTTCCTATCGTTGTCGAACAGACCGGCCGCGGCGAGCGGTCCTATGACATCTACTCCCGTCTTCTCCAGGACAGGATCATCATTCTCGGCAGCCCGATCGACGACAACGTCGCCAGCGTCGTG
>JAEEGG010012756.1_pt1 | contig 18067 bp, 18 predicted proteins | sample 9134161 | NCBI WGS metagenome assembly JAEEGG01 (sample SAMN16246543, study PRJNA631951) | gut metagenome | biome: gut microbiome; feature: rumen; material: CR-attached | host: Bos | place: Iran: Karaj | collected 2018-10 | reverse complement strand
ACCACAGGCCAGCCGCCATGCTCCCATTCCACAGGCGCAAGCATCGTCTCGCGTCCCATGACGTGCTGAAGATAGCCTGACGTTCTGTAGCCGAGGCAAATCATCCACCAAGTAGAATCGGGTGCCTGAACCAAATCCGCGTGACCGAGTCCCTGAATATCACTATTCTGCATCTTCATGTTGAAATGCGAGAGGATAGGATTGGCAGGATTAGGCTCGTAAGGTCCGAACAGACTCTTGCTGCGCAATATATTCACGTGATGCCCATGCTCCGTACCGCCCTCTGCAAGCAACAGATAGTAGTACCCGTCTCGCTTATATATATGCGGTCCTTCAGGATAGCGACCTCCAAGTCCTGTGCCAAGATGATGTATCTCGCCCAGTTTCTTACCAGTCTCCACGTCAATCTCGCAGATCTTTATGTCGCCCTCTTTCCAAAGGAAATAGCACTTCCCATCGTCGAAGAAAAGCGTAGGGTCACAACTGCCAATGGCAAAGTCGATAACGATAGGCTCCGACCATTCCCCCGCAGGATTATCTGTCCACACGTAGAAATGACGGCGTGAAGGAAACACCGTTGTCACCATGTAGAATCGCCCGTTGTTATAGCGTATGGTAGGTGCATAGATGCCGCTATTGCCGTCAGTTCCCTTCAGGTCCACTTGCGAAGGGCGCGTCAGACAGTTGCCCACCTGTTCCCAGTTCACAAGGTCCTTACTATGAAACACAGGCACGCCAGGAAAATACTGGAACGTGCTGTTCACAAGATAGAAGTCATTGCCGGCGCGACACACGCTCGGGTCTGCATGGAAGCCCGGAAGCACAGGATTCTTGAATCCCTGAGCATCAGCGCCCAACACGCCAGCAGCAAGTAGTAATGTAATAAAAATCTTTCTCATATTCTATGGTTTGTTTTTGTATATTTTCTTGTTCCTGAACGCAAAGTCGCTAAGTTTTTTATCTGAACACAGATTGCACAGATCAAAGGGATTTTTCGCTTGCGCTCGTGATTAATATCCCTATAATCCCGAATATCTGTGGTTAATTTTTTTTGAACACGAAACTCACGAAAAGAACTAAAGTTCGTTAATTCTGTGTTTTTCCGTGTTCAAATTATTCTCTGCATCTCTGCGCCTCTGCGTTCCAAATCATAAATTTAGCACCGCAAGGTGCGAATTTATTTCAGGTATTCGAGCAAATCAAAGCTCCCAGCCTCTTCTGTGATATTGAGAGAGGGTACATGCTCCACCATCCTTGTCTTGCCGGTTGCCTTATCCACATGAAAATACACGAAAGCACCAGTATAGCTACGGAAATTCACCTGATACTCCGTTTCCGTCTCTTCGCCCATCTCAACATACATAATGGAAGGATTATCCTTTGCCACGCTCCAGTCATACGACTTATGGCAGTAGTGGTTCACGCCCTCAAATGCCATCTCCTTCGTAATCTGATGCTTCATGACAATGGTACTGTCCTTGCCCTCCGACTGCTCCGACGCAGCATCTCTTACCGTGTCCTGCGCCTCCGTTTCAGCCTTCTGGCCTTGCGCTAACTCCGATTTCGCATTCTCCTTGCATGAGGCAAAGAAAACGCATAGCAGTAATAGCAATATTATTTTTGTTCTCATTGTTCAAGTTATTGATTAGTATTATATATCCCCATTTGGGAAATGGAAGTCCGATATAGGGAACGGACTTGAAGTGGATTTGAATCGGACTTGAAGCGAAGGAGAAGCGGACCTTCATCCTTCGTTCTTCACTTATCTGGTTGCAAAGATACTACGATATTTTCAGATAAAAAAATCCGCGAACAATTTTTTTTACTTTCTGTATTCCTTTTATATATAGGTGGTGCATATCAGGGGTAATATGTTCGTATTTAATGATTCAACTTGCTGGTATGAAATTGCCTGGAAGGCAACACTATGAGTAACCCCGTACATACGAGTGAAACGAGGATGTGCGGGGATTATGCCCATAATCCTTATGCTGCCTGGAGGGCAGTACATCTTGAAAGGTTATGCGTAAAAGCCAATCAGGTACAGCCTTCCAGGCTGGTAGAGATGGCGATTGTTCTATCCGAGGGCATCCTCTCCTTTGTCGAGTATGCGCCTCGGTTACTCATAGTGTTGCCTTCCAGGCAATTCAGAATCTGTGGAACTTGAGTTACATATTGATATATTTATAAATGAAAAAGGAACATGGAATTAGCAAAATGCTTGTTTGTGAGAAAAAATGTAAAAAAAATACAAGAAAAATTTTTATTATTGAAAAGTTTTTATTAAGTTTGCACTCGTGAACGTTAAAAAACGTGCTCCAGCCTTTGGAGGCTGACATGCACTTTTCACTTCGTGCGAATAATTATTTGCACTCGTGAACGTTAAAAAACGTGCTCCAGACCATGAGTACAGAGTTCACTTTCCATTTCTGCGAACCTTAGTTTGCGTAGGGAAACCTTGTAAACAATTGGGAAACCTAGAAAACATTGGGAAACCTAGTAAATAACTAGTCAGTAAGTTGACAAAAAACTTTTGCCACCTAAATTAAGATTAACTCTAAAAACTAAAATAATATGTCACAAATTATTGGTCACATATCCCAGATCATCGGTCCTGTTATCGACGTTTATTTCGATACCAAGGGACTTGACGCTGAGAAAGTGCTGCCTAGAATTCATGATGCACTTATCGTAAAACGTGCTGATGGACGTGATCTCATTATTGAGGTTCAGCAGCATATTGGTGAGGATACCGTGCGTACCGTTGCTATGGATAATACCGATGGTCTTCAGAGAGGACTTGAGGTTGTCCCAACCGGTGCTCCTATCTCTATGCCTTCAGGCGATCAGATCAAGGGTCGTATGCTCAACGTTATCGGTCAGCCTATTGACGGCATGAAGCAGCTCGGTCAGGAGAACAAGTATCCTATTCACCGTGAGGCTCCTAAGTATGAAGAACTCTCTACCTCTAAGGAGATGCTCGCAACAGGTATCAAGGTCATCGACCTTCTGGAGCCTTACCTTAAGGGTGGTAAGATTGGCTTGTTCGGTGGTGCCGGTGTAGGTAAGACCGTGCTTATCATGGAACTTATCAATAATATTGCAAAGGGACACAACGGCTACTCTGTATTCGCTGGTGTAGGTGAGCGTACTCGTGAGGGTAACGACCTTATCCGTGAGATGATTGAGTCAGGCGTTATCAAGTATGGTGAGAAGTTCAAGGAGGCTATGGCCGAGGGTAAGTGGGATTTGTCTCTCGTTGACCCAGAGGAACTTAAGACGTCACAGGCTACGCTTGTTTATGGTCAGATGAACGAGCCACCAGGCGCACGTGCTTCTGTTGCCCTCTCTGGTCTTACCGTTGCTGAGGAGTTCCGTGATCAGGGTGGTGACATCCTCTTCTTCATTGATAACATCTTCCGTTTCACTCAGGCAGGTTCTGAGGTATCGGCTCTTCTCGGCCGTATGCCATCAGCCGTAGGTTATCAGCCAACGCTTGCTTCTGAGATGGGTGCTATGCAGGAGCGTATCACATCAACAAAGACAGGTTCTATCACATCAGTACAGGCTGTTTATGTGCCTGCCGATGACTTGACCGACCCTGCTCCAGCTACTACCTTCACCCACCTTGATGCTACAACGGAGCTTTCACGTAACATCGCACAGCTCGGTATCTATCCTGCTGTGGATCCACTTGGCTCTACATCACGTATCCTTGACCCATTGGTTGTAGGTAAGGAGCACTATGAGTGCGCTCAGCGTGTGAAGCAGATTCTTCAGAAGTATAAGGAGCTTCAGGACATCATCGCCATCCTCGGTATGGATGAGCTCTCAGATGAGGATAAGCTTACTGTGAACCGTGCTCGTCGCGTTCAGCGTTTCCTCTCTCAGCCATTCACGGTTGCAGAGCAGTTCACCGGTGTTAAGGGTGAGATGGTTAGCATCGAGGATACTATCAAGGGCTTCAATATGATTCTCAACGGTGAGCTTGACGACCTGCCAGAGCAGGCATTCCTCAACGTGGGTACTATCGAGCAGGCTATAGAGAAGGGTAAGAAGCTTCTTGAGCAGGCTAAGGGATAGTTTCAAATTGAAAATTGACAATTGACAATTGAAAATTAAGATTGGCAATTGACAATTGGAGTTTGAAGAATGACAATTAAAAGAGTATAAGAAGTACAGGCGATGATACTATCAACATTACTCTTTACTCTTTTTACTTTACTCTTTTAATTAGAATCTTATGTTAAAATTAAAGATCGTTTCACCTGAGAAGATACAGTTTGACGGCGAGGTGGAGAGCGTCCTTGTTCCTGGAACGTTGGGACAGTTCGAGATTCTTCAGAATCACGCGCCTATCATATCTTCGCTGAATAAGGGAGTTGTTACCTATGAGACTGGTCAGGGAAAGATAAACCTTGATATCATCGGGGGCTTTGTCTCTGTGAATCAGAATCAGGTAAACCTCTGTGTGGAATTGTAACAGTAAGGAAATGCCAGAGACAGAAATTAAGAAGCAAGCCAGTCGGCACATGCTGATATGCCTGTTGGTCATCTGCGTGATAAGGGGCATAACGATGGTGATAACGAAGAACCATCTGCTTGACGAAAGTCTGTTGCACGACAAAGCTTGTAGCATAGCGGCTGTCTTCTCAGTATTTGAATTAGTTGCCCTGACGATGCTCTGGAAGTGGGTTGCCACAAAGCATCTTGACTTCCTCGCCACGTTCCATACGGCAAGTTCCGGCTTCCGTATGTTTCTGGTACTGGTGTTCCTCGGTGTTGTCTATGCCGTAGTGGGCAGGGATGCAATGGCACCTTGGGTAATCGCCTTCATGGTCAACTACTTCGTACTGTTGATTCTTCACTCCATCTTCTTCACCAAGATGGTACACAAACTCTTAAAGTAATATGGTTGGGATGCCCTCCCAATCTTAAAAACGTAAAATAATGAAACACATTAAGTCGATACTCCTCTTGCTGATGGTAGCATTGCTTCCTCTGTCAGCCTTCGCCTCTGAAGAGAAGAAGGAGGGCGGTGAGAGCATAGACATCCCTGAGATTGTGCTTGAGCATCTGGCTGATGCTTACGAGTGGCATATCTGTTCGTATGAGGGTAAGCACTTGAGTATTCCATTGCCTATTATCGTGAGAAGCGGTGCAACGGGTGAGTGGTCGTTCTGTACGGAGCATTCACTTCCTGATAACTTCTTCTTCAATCACGAGAAGCATGGCAAGATATACGAGAAGATGCCTGACGGTACTGTGGAGCGTCCTTTGGATCTCTCAATCACAAAGAGCGTGGCACAGATCTGGATTGTCGTGGCTATCCTCATCACTATCTTCCTCTCATGCGCTCGCTGGTATAAGAACCACGATAGCAAGCAGGAGGCTCCGAGTGGCTTTGTAGGATGCGTGGAGATGCTCGTAATGATAATCCATGACGACGTGGTAAAGGCTCTCGTTGGTGAGAAGTACTATCGTCGCTATGCTCCATATCTCCTGACTGTGTTCTTCTTCATCTTTACTACAAACCTTGTGGGATTGCTCCCAATCTTCCCTGGTGGCGGTAACGTGACGGGTAACATCAACATCACGTTCTTCCTTGCCATCTGTACGATGATTGCCGTTAACTTCAACGGTAACAAGGAGTACTGGAAGGAGATATTCTGGCCAGAGGTTCCATTGTTCCTGAAGGCCTACCCTGCACCTCTTATCCCTGTGATTGAGGTTGTAGGTATCTTCACAAAGCCGTTTGCCTTGATGGTCCGTCTCTTTGCCAATATGATGGCAGGTCATGCGGTGATACTTTCGTTCACCTGTATCATCTTCCTCGGTTGGTCAATGGGTACAGCCTACGGTATTGGTCTCAACCTGTTCAGCGGACTGATGCTTCTGTTCATGAATCTCGTTGAGGTGCTTGTGGCATTCGTTCAGGCATACGTATTCACTCTTCTCTCTGCCGTGTTCATCGGACTCTCACGCCCAGAGCATCACGCAGCGGAAGAGTAGGTCTTCGACAATTGAAAATTGAGAATTGAAAATTGAAAATTTTTCATCTTGATTTCAAATATTGTGACCTAAAAAAGAAAAAACAAAGTGCCGTGCTAATGTTTGGCATGGCCGAAAATAGAAATAATAAATAAAATAACTAATAACTTTAAACATTTTAAAATTATGATTTCATCACTTCTTTTAGACGGAATCGCAGCTATGGGTTGCGGTCTTGGTGCAGGTCTTGCTACTATCGGTGCAGGTTTGGGTATTGGTAAAATTGGTGGCAACGCTATGGATGCTATTGCTCGTCAGCCAGAGGCTTCAAGTAAGATTATGACAAACATGATCCTTACAGCTGCTTTCGTTGAGGGTGTTGCTCTCTTCGCTGTTGTTGCCTGCGCATTCCTTATTAAGTAAACTATTAGGTTTAAAGGTGGTTTCGGCCGTTTTTCATGGCCTTCTAACCTTACAACCTTTATAAAACCATTAGCAAATGGAGAATCTCCCATCAATATTAACTCCCGATCTTGGACTACTGTTCTGGATGCTTCTTGCATTCCTTGTAGTGTTCGGTGTGCTTGCTAAGTTCGGATTCCCTGCCATCGTAGGCATGGTTGAAGAGCGTAAGAAGTTCATCGATGAGAGTCTCAAGAATGCCCACGAGGCAGCAGAGAGGCTCGCTAACATACAGCAGGAAAGCGAAGCTATGGTACAGCAGGCACGTGAGCAGCAGTCGGCTATCATTAAGGATGCCGGTGCTGTGCGTGATGCCATTATCGCGGAAGCTCAGAATAAAGCCAAGGCAGAGGCTGCGCGCATCATGGAGGAAGCACAACTCCAGATTGAGCGTGAGAAGCAGTCTGCTATCCGCGATATTCGAGCTCAGGTTGCCCAGCTCTCTGTTCAGATTGCTGAGAAGGTGGTACGTACCAACCTCTCAAGCGATGCTCAGCAGATGCAGCTCATCGACCGTATGCTGGATGAGGTTCAAGTGGAAAATAAATAACGTATAAGGGTAAATCGATATGAATACTGGTGTAATTTCAGTTCGCTATGCTCGTGCTCTTCTGAAGAGCGCTGACCAACAGGCGGTGAAGGACGCTGTGTATGCTGACATGCAGAACATCGCCCAGAGCTACCTCGACGTGCGCCAGCTGAGAACAGCCATCGACAATCCCATGCTGCCAAAGGAGAAGAAGGAGCAGATCCTTCTTGCTGCCTGCGGTGGTAATCCTTCTGCGCAGACAAGGAAGTTCATCAATCTTGTGCTTCAGGAGGGTAGGGAGAACCTTATGCAGTTTATGGCCAATTCCTTTGTCACACTCTACCGCCAGGAGAAGAATATGGTCTCTGGCCGTCTCATCACCGCCGTGCCTGTCTCAGAGGACATACGCACGAAGATGCAGCAGATGGTTGAGAAGCGTACTCAGGCAAACGTGGAGTTCCAGACAGAGGTGAACCCGGACATCATCGGTGGCTTCATACTCGAGTATGATACCTATCGCATGGATGTCAGCGTACAGTCGCAGTTGCGTACTATTCTTAAGCAGTTAGGCTAATGCCCGGCTGTAATTAGTAAACTTGTAACTTTGTAAATACGAATAATGGACAAAATAAAACCAAGCGAAGTGTCTGAGGTGCTTCTTCAGCAACTGCAGGGTATCAGCCAAGGTCAGAATTTTGACGAGGTGGGTACCGTACTGACGGTGAGCGATGGTGTTGCTCGTATCTATGGCTTGCGTCATGCGCAGGCAAACGAACTTCTTGAGTTCGAGAACGGCACTATGGCTATCGTGATGAACTTGGAGGAAGACAACGTAGGTTGTGTGCTTCTGGGTCCTACAAGCGGTATCAAGGAAGGTCAGACAGTGAAGCGTACCAATCGTATTGCTTCAATTCGCGTCAACGACAATATGCTCGGCCGTGTCATCAATCCTATCGGCCAGCCTATTGATGGTGGTGGTGCTATCGACCTTGCTGACGCATACGAGATGCCACTCGACCGTAAGGCTCCTGGTGTTATCTACCGTCAGCCGGTTAAGCAGCCATTGCAGACAGGTATCAAGGCTGTTGACTCAATGATTCCTATCGGTCGTGGTCAGCGTGAGCTTATCATCGGTGACCGTCAGACAGGTAAGACGGCTATCGCTATTGATACTATCATCAACCAGAAGTCATTCTATGAGGCTGGACAGCCTGTATATTGTATCTATGTTGCCATCGGTCAGAAGGCATCTACAGTAGCAGCTCTTGTTCAGAACCTCAAGGAGCGTGGTGCTCTTCCATATACTATCATCGTAGCTGCTACGGCAAGTGATCCTGCTGCTATGCAGTATTATGCACCATTCGCAGGTGCTGCTATCGGTGAGTATTTCCGTGACCGTGGTGAGCATGCCCTCGTTATCTACGACGACCTCTCAAAGCAGGCCGTTGCATATCGTGAGGTATCTCTTATCCTCCGTCGTCCTTCTGGACGTGAGGCTTACCCTGGTGACGTGTTCTATCTCCACTCTCGTCTTCTCGAGCGTGCTGCTAAGATTAACGAGCAGCAGGAGGTGGCAGAGCAGATGAACGACCTTCCAGAGTGTCTGAAGGGTAAGGTAAAGGGTGGTGGCTCTCTCACGGCTCTTCCTATCATCGAGACACAGGCAGGTGACGTGTCAGCATACATCCCAACAAACGTTATCTCTATTACTGACGGACAGATCTATCTGGAGTCAGACCTCTTCAATCAGGGCTTCCGTCCTGCTATCAACGTAGGTATCTCGGTGTCTCGTGTGGGTGGCTCGGCTCAGATCAAGTCAATGAAGAAGGTGGCAGGTACGCTGAAGATTGACCAGGCTCAGTATCGTGAGCTTGAGAGCTTCTCTAAGTTCTCAAGTGATATGGATGCCGTTACAGCCATGACTCTTGACCGTGGACGTAAGAACAACCAGTTGCTTATCCAGCCTCAGTATTCTCCAATGCCAGTAGGCGAGCAGATTGCAATCCTGTATTGCGGTACTCATGGCTTGATGGCTTCTGTTCCTGTAGATAAGGTCCGTGAGTGTCAGGATAGCTTCCTGGAGGTAATGCGCACAAGTCATGCGGATGTTATCGACCTCCTCGGCAGTGGTAAGATTGACGACAGCGCAACTGCAACTATCGAGAAGGTAATGGCTGATGTATCAGGTCAGTACGCTAAATAATTATTAATTGGTAATTAATTTATGATTAATATTCGCTGAAGCTCATCAAGCTAAAGCAGGTCATTATTAATTATTCATTATTAATTCTTAATTAAGAATATGCCGTCATTAAAAGAAATTAAAAATCGTATAGCATCAGTTCAGAGCACCCGTAAGATTACGAGTGCGATGAAGATGGTGGCATCGAGCAAGCTACATCACGCGCAGGTGATGATTGAGAATATGCTCCCTTATGAGAATATGCTGGAGACTATCCTCAAGACCTACCTTGCTGCTGATTTGGATGCTCAGGGCGCTCTGACGCAGAAGCGAGAGGTGAAGAAGGTGGCAATGCTTGTCTTTGCCTCTAACTCAAGCCTTTGCGGTGGTTTCAACGCCAACGTGCTCAAGATGATGCAGCGTGCAGTGGACGGTTATAAAGAAAAGGGAATAGAGGTTGTTGTGTATCCTATCGGCCGTAAGGTGGCTGAGAAGGTAGGCAAGCTTGGCTTGAAGAGTGCGGGTAACTTCGCTGCTCTTGCCGATAAGCCAAATTCCCATGAATGCGTACAGATAGGTCTTGAACTTGCCGACCTCTTCGTAAAAGGAGAGATAGACAAGGTTGAGATGATCTACCATCACTTCAAGAGTGCGGGTTCACAGATTCTCCAGACAAAGACGTTGATTCCTATCGACATCGAGGAGGCTATGGACTATGATCACACTCGTGACTTGAAGAACAATGTAGTGACCGGCAATGCGCAGGAATATCTTGAGAAACAGGGCGGACACAAGGCTCTTGAAGGTCAGAGTTCATCAGCAAAGGCTAAGACCTTGCATGATAACTATATCGTAGAGCCAGACCGTCAGACGGTTCTCAACCTGCTCATACCTCGCTATGTGAATCTTATGATCTACACAGCACTCCTTGACAGTAACGCATCGGAACATGCTGCACGTATGGTTGCTATGCAGACAGCAACGGATAATGCTGATGAATTGCTTCGCTTACTGAACTTACAGTATAACAAGTCTCGTCAGCAGGCTATCACCAGTGAGCTTCTCGATATTGTGGGTGGCTCGGTGAATAACTAAACTCAGGTTTCACTTTGGAGTTAAGAGTGAAAAGTGAAGAGTTAAGAATTTGAGATAGCCTTAATCGCATAAAACAAGCTTAGATTCTTCACTCTTAACTTTTCACTTAAAATAATAAGGGTGTGTCATAACTCAAGGCTATGACGCACCTTTTTGTCGATTTTGAAAATAATGAAAAAGAAAATACTACTGGCAGGTATTCTGTCGCTCACAATGTCGGCTTTTGCTCAGCAGCATGAGATACGGAGTGAGAATATAGCGACATTGCGGGTTGTTGCAAATTCGGACTGGATGGGCGATGCCGTAATACGTCTCGGCTCTTCCGACCGTATTACTATCTCGTTCGACGACCTCACGCACCAGTACCATCGCTATGTCTATTCTCTTACGCATTGTGAGCCTGACTGGACGCCTACCGAAGGACTTTTCACTACCGACTATATTACTGGCTTTCAGGAGGACAATACGATAGAAGACTATCAGGAGTCTATCAATACCAATCAGCTCTATACTCACTACACGCTCAAAATCCCTAATGCCACATGCCGCCCTATGATAAGCGGTAACTATCAGCTTGACATCGTTGATGATGATACGAGGGTGATTGTCGCTACGGTTCGCTTTATGGTGGCAGAAGATGTGGTAAAAATCTCGCGTAATGTGCTTACCGATACCGATTTGGATGTCCGTGACCATCATCAGCAGATAGCCTTGCGTGTGGATTATCCCTCAACGCTCAAGGCAAACAGTCCGCGAGACCAGTTCCGCGTTCTTGTAATGCAGAATCACCGTTCAGATAATCAGGTGTGGTGTCCTCCTGCTCCTATAGTCCGCCCTGGCACAATGGAATGGACTCATTGCAAGGAGCTTATCTTCCCTGCGGGAAATGAGTTTCATAAGTTCGAGATTCTTGACGTGCATCGCAATTCCATGGGTGTGGACCATATCGACTGGGATGGCGAGTGGTATAATGTGCATCTTTTTCATGACTATCCCCGTCGTGCCTATGTCTATGATGAGGATGCCGACGGTGCTTTCTTTATTCGCAATTCAGACAATAGTGAGAGTGCCATTACGTCAGAGTATGTAAAGGTGAATTTCTACCTCGATACTCCTCGCCTTGAAGGTGATGTGTATGTGGATGGCAAATGGACGTACAACGGACTTTCGGAGAAATACCTTATGGAATATGATGAGAGTGGCAAGTACTACCATGCGGAGATTCCTCTGAAATACGGATATTATTCATACCAATATCTGAATATACACCCTGGTGCAACCCAGCCACCAACACGTACCACCCAGCATCTGTCGCCTACTCGCTCGACCGAAGGAGACTTCTACCAAACCGAGAACCGCTATCTAACGTTGGTGTATTATCGTGACAATGGAGATAGGTTTTGGAGGCTCGTAGGGGCGGAATAAGTGAAAAATTAAAAAAAATAGTAAAAAATTTGGTAGTCTGATAAAATATTTGTACTTTTGCGCCGTTTTTCTATTATGTGGGGTAATGTTTTTCCCTATAACTGGATAAAATCCTGCAAATTAAAATATCATTAATCATTAGAGATGAGACAGTTAAAGATTCAGAAGAGTATCACCAACCGTTCCAGCGAAGCTCTGGATAAGTATCTCGTAGAAATTGGTCGTGCACCGCTTATCAGCATTGATGAGGAAATTGAGCTTGCACAGATGATCAAGAAGGGAGGTCCGGACGGTGAACGTGCAAAGGATAAGCTCGTAACGGCAAACCTCCGTTTCGTTGTATCTGTAGCAAAGCAGTACCAACATCAGGGACTTACTCTTACTGACCTTATCGATGAAGGTAACATCGGCCTTATCAAGGCTGCTCAGAAGTTCGATGAGACACGTGGCTTTAAGTTCATCTCATACGCTGTATGGTGGATTCGCCAGAGCATCCTTCAGGCTATCGCTGAGCAGAGCCGTATTGTGCGCCTTCCTCTCAATCAGGTTGGTTCTCTCAACAAGATCAACCACGAGATTAACAAGTTCGAGCAGGAGCACCAGCGTCGTCCTTCTGTTCAGGAGCTTGCAGCAGCAACCAATATCGAGGAGGACAAGATTGGTCAGAGCCTCGGTGCCGACGGACATCACGTAAGTATCGATGCACCATTCACTGATGGTGAGGAGAACTGTATGCTCGACGTTATGGCTTCTGGTGATGATTCTCGTACCGACCGCCACGTTGACCACGAGTCAATGGCTATGGAGCTTAACAACGTGCTCTCAAAGGTTCTCAAGGATCGTGAGATTACAATCATCCGCGAGTGCTTCGGCATTGGCTGTCACGAGAAGGGACTTGAGGAAATCGGTGATCAGCTCGGTCTTACCCGTGAGCGTGTTCGTCAGATTCGCGAGAAGTCAATCACAAAGCTCCGTGATTCTGGTAACGCAAAGATTCTTATGAAATATCTTGGTTAATCATAACTCAAATGCCTGTCGGTTTCCGACAGGCTTTTTTTGTGTCGGCTCTTTGGGTAGTGCAGGGAAAATACCCCCTATTGACATTTGTCAGGGGGGGGCGTATTTCTTTGTAATGATTTATGTATAGAATCGATAGACAGCCAGAAAGGCTAACATGCACTTAGCCTAGGGTGTCGCCCTAGGTATGGTGAGCAAGTTAGTTCGCCCTGTATGGGCAAAAGCATTCTTCGTGTTAGAGCTTTTGCCCTTACAGGGCGTTAGTTATGTCTCCAATTACCCATGGCGATGCCATGGGCTAAAAGCACATTGCCCCTTCGGGGCGCTTTCGGGTGAATGTAGATAATCTTTTACTATAGAACGAAAACTCTTCCAAATCAAATGCAATGGCTGTCTGACTTGGAAGAGTTTTTTGTTTTTTATGTAAGGAATTACCCCCTCTCGCTAAGGTATTTCTCTGCATTCGCGAGATCCTCGGGAGTATCAATTCCGATTGTTTCGAGGTTGGTGGTGCCGACTTTGATTCTGTAGCCGTTTTGTAGCCAGCGGAGCTGTTCGAGACTCTCTGCTATCTCAAGACTTGACTGTGGAAGGGAGGTGACTTGCCTGAGCACCTCGCGACGGTAGGCGTAGAGTCCGATATGCTTCAGGAACGGATAGTGTTCCGGCCACTCCTTTGACTCCTTGCCACGGATGAATGGAATCACCGAACGAGAGAAATACATGGCGAAGCTGCGGTTATCAATAACAATCTTCGGAGAGTTCGCATTCTGAATAACTTCGATATCTTTCTTGAATGGAATTCCGAGTGTAGCTATCTGAGTATCAGCATCATCAAAGCAACGGCATACCTCCTCAATCTGACTGCGGTCAATGAAAGGCTCGTCGCCCTGAATGTTGATGATAACGTCATAGTCGCCACCGATTTTCTCGATAGCCTCCTCAATGCGGTCAGTACCGCTCTTGTGGTTTGGTGAGGTCATTACCACGTTGCCTCCCCATGACTTCACATGGTCGAAGATACGTTGGTCGTCGGTTGCCACGTATGCTGTTTCGAGACATGATGTTACCTTTTCATATACACGCTGAATGACCGTCTTGCCACCAAGAATGGCGAGAGGTTTTCCCGGAAAACGGGTAGATGCGTAACGCGCTGGGATTATTCCTATGAATTTCATAATAAAATTATTTCAACCCCTTTCCCGCCCTTCGGGCACCCTTTCCCCGTGAAGGGGCAAGGGGATAGTAATAATCCGTAAAAGCGAAAAAAACTAACTTTTTCCCTTGCCCCTTCATGGGGAAAGGGTGCCCGCAGGGCAGGAAAGGGTGCTTATTGTTATTTCTTTGCAAAGATAGCAAATAAATTGCAAAAACAAATTGATGTAAATCGTTTTTCTCTAATAAATCGAAAAAATACGTCTATGTTTATTAATTTTCGGGGATTTTTTTGTAATTTTGAAGGCGAAATATCATTTAAAAGAAATAGTTTTGAAAACAAATATAATATCTATATTGCTATTGACCGTTTCACTTAATGTAGGCGCTCAGAAGATCTCGCTTGGTTCATGCTATACCCATGATAAGGGCTTGTACCAGGGGGAGATGGCGGCGGGTAAGCCTCACGGAAAGGGTAACGTGAAATTTGCCAATGGCGATACATACGAAGGGGAATATGTAAAGGGTAAGCGCCAAGGCTTTGGCATATACCAGTTTACTGATGGTGAGAAATACGAAGGCCAATGGTTTCAGGATCAGCAGCATGGCAAGGGCACTTACTATTTCGCTAACAACAACCGTTATGAGGGTATGTGGTTCCGCGATTACCAGCAGGGACAGGGCATTATGTACTATTATAACGGTGACAAGTACGAAGGTGCATGGTTCGAGGATAAGCGACAGGGTAGGGGACGTTATACCTATGCTAACGGTGCTTTCTACGAAGGCGACTGGAATGCTGATATGAAGCAGGGCAAGGGCGTGTTCAGTTGGGGCGACGGCACTACATATGTAGGGCAATGGGTTGCCAACCAGCGCTGCGGTAAGGGCGAGTTCACATACGCTACAGGCGACTCTTACAACGGCATGTGGAAGAATGACATGCAGGATGGTAAGGGCATTTATAAGTTCCAGAATGGCGATGTATATGAGGGGGACTATGTGCAGGGTGAGCGTACCGGCGAGGGCATCTTCAAATATGCCAACGGCGACAAATACAGCGGTCATTTCTCAAATGGTGACAAGGATGGCTATGGCGCATTTATCTGGCGCAATGGTGATTCGTACGTCGGCATGTGGAAGAACGACCATCAGGAAGGCAAAGGCAAGATGACTAAGAAGTCGGGTGACATCTTTGACGGCACATTCAAAAACGGTCAGCTTGACGGTGAGATTATCATCCACTTTGCCAACGGCAATAAGTTCCGTGGCACTTTCAGTCAGGGCAAGCGAAACGGCAAGGCTATCGAGGAAGACAAGGATGGCAAGCGTTTTGAGGGGGCTTACGTGAATGATGAGCGCAACGGAGCCTTTGTGGAGAAAGACCGTAACGGAAAGGTTACTGCCCGTGGATCATACGACATGGGCATAAGAAATGAAGACAATCTTTAATCTACATAACAACTATGGTAATTGATACAATCGAGAATCTGAAGAACTATATCGGTGTTAACCCTCTGTTCGCAGATGTGGTTAAGTTTATCGAGGAAAATGACTTGGCTTCTATGGAAGACGGCAAGTATACAATCAAGGGAAATGACCTCTTTGTCAACATCACAACAGCTAAGGGCAAGACTCCTGACGAGGCTGTGATGGAGACTCATGTCAAGATGATTGACATACAGATTCCTCTCGATGAGGAGGAAACTTACGGATATTTGCCATTGGCAGACCTTCCAAAGGCAGAATACAACGCAGAGAAGGACATTACGAAGTACCCTGATGTTCCAGGTTCAAGCTATATTACATGCCGTCCGGGCATGATGGCTATATTCTTCCCACAAGATGGTCATGCACCTTGCATCTCCTACGTACCAGAGTTCCGCAAGGCTATCTTCAAGGTGAAGGCATAACAGACCATTCCCCCAAAACACAAACTTATTTCTATGGCAACGAAAAAGAAAACAAGCGTTAAGGCTATTGCCCCAAAGCATATCGGTATCGTAGCTAATGACCCATGGCTTGAGCCTTACGAGGATGCTATTCGTGGACGTCATGACCATGCAGTATGGATGGAGAAAGAGCTTACCAATCAGGGTAAGATGTCTCTGTCAGACTTCGCAAACGGTCATGAATACTATGGCCTGCATCGTGATGACAAGGGAAAATGGATATTCCGCGAGTGGGCACCTAATGCTACAGCCATATATCTTATCGGTGATTTCAACGGTTGGAAGGAAGATGCAAAGTTTGCAGCCAAGCGTGTGAAGAACACGGGTAACTGGGAACTGAAACTGCCTGCCAAGGCTTTGGCGCATGGACAGTTGTATAAGATGTCCGTACATTGGGACGGCGGTCAGGGAGAGCGTATTCCTGCATGGTGCCGTCGAGTGGTACAGGACCCTGAGACAAAGATATTCTCCGCACAGGTGTGGGCTCCTGAGCAGCCTTACGTATGGAAGAAGAAAACCTTCAAGCCTAACACCGCTCCTCTGCTCATCTACGAGGCTCATATCGGAATGGCGCAGGACGAGGAGAAGGTCGGTACATACACCGAGTTCAAGGATAAGATACTCCCACGTGTTATCAAGGCTGGATATAATTGCCTTCAGCTGATGGCTATTCAGGAGCATCCATACTATGGCTCTTTCGGCTATCACGTAAGCAGTTTCTTCGCACCTTCAAGCCGTTTCGGTACTCCTGAGGAACTGAAGGCTCTTATTGACGAGGCTCACAAGAATGGTATTGCCGTGATTATGGATCTTGTTCAGTCTCACGCTGTAAAGAATGAGAATGAAGGTCTTGGCAACCTTTGTGGCGACCCTAACCAGTTCTTCTATCCGGGCGACAGAAGGGAGCATAACCAGTGGGATTCGCTCTGCTTCGACTATGGCAAGCATGAGGTTATCCACTTCCTGCTCTCTAATTGCAAATACTGGCTTACGGAGTTCCATTTCGATGGTTTCCGCTTTGATGGAGTGACCTCTATGCTCTATTATAATCACGGTCTGGGCATTGATTTCTGTGGCTATGGTGACTATTTCAACGGAGGTCAGGATGATAACGCCATGTGCTATCTCGCTCTTTCAAATAAGCTCATCCATGAGGTGAACAAGAACGCCATTACTATTGCCGAGGAGATGTCGGGCATGCCGGGCTTGGCTGCGAAGTTCGCAGACGGTGGCATGGGCTTCGACTATCGTCTGGCTATGGGCATCCCTGACTACTGGATTAAGATGATAAAGGAGAAGAGGGATGAAGACTGGGGCGTATTTGATATCTTCTGGAAGTTGACAGACCGTCGTCAGGATGAAAAGACGATATCTTACGCAGAGTCGCATGATCAGGCACTTGTAGGCGACAAGACAATTGTGTTCCGTCTTATAGATTCTGATATGTACTGGCACTTCAAGAAGGGTGACGAGAATGATGTTGCCACACGTGGAATAGCCCTTCATAAGATGATACGTCTTGTTACAGCCTCTACTATCAATGGCGGTTACCTCAACTTCATGGGCAACGAATGGGGGCATCCAGAATGGATAGATTTCCCACGTGAAGGCAACGGATGGAGCTATAAGTATGCTCGCCGTCAGTGGAATCTTGTGGACAATAAGGAACTTTGCTATCATTGGCTTGGCGACTTTGACCGCAAGATGATGGAGGTGATAAAGAGCGAGAAGAACTTCAACCAGACTCCTGTGATTGAGATATGGCATAATGACGGTGATCAGGTGCTTGCCTTCTCACGTGGCGACTTGGTATTCGTGTTCAACTTCTCACCTTGCACCTCGTTCACCGACTATGGCTTCCTCGTTCCTACGGGCGCTTATAGCGTGGTGCTCAATACAGATGCAAAGGAGTTCGGTGGTAATGGCTTTGCCGATGATTCCGTCGTTCACCTCACCAACTATGATGAGCTATACGTGAAGGATAAGAAGGAATGGCTCAAACTCTACATCCCTGCAAGGTCAGCAGTGGTGTTAAGGAAGAATTAACGGCCTCTCCCCCCGCCCTCCCCCGTAGGGAGGGAGCCGGAGTGCGAAAGGCTAAATTGATATAAAAATAAGATTGTAACAATCCCCTATTGCCGAATCGGCTCCCTCCCTACGGGGGAGGGCGGGGAGAGAGGCCTTTAGTATGGCAAAAAGTAATCAAAGTAGCACCACCACGATACGCGTGGTGTGTGCTATTATGTTTCTGATATTTGT
>JAEEGG010012755.1_pt1 | contig 18068 bp, 19 predicted proteins | sample 9134161 | NCBI WGS metagenome assembly JAEEGG01 (sample SAMN16246543, study PRJNA631951) | gut metagenome | biome: gut microbiome; feature: rumen; material: CR-attached | host: Bos | place: Iran: Karaj | collected 2018-10 | reverse complement strand
TCATGACGATCGGTGATGCAATGATCTACATGTCCAACGCTTCAACTGGAGGCCTGGATTTCCTTACGGTAAGCATTAAAGTAAAAAATCCACATATCCCTTTGGGTAATATCGTTTTTGCTTTCTCTTTGTTTATTATTCTTATCAATGGATTCCTTTTCAAAGATGTCGATTCCATAATTTATGGTTTGATCATGAATTATATGTCTTCCATGATCCTCAACAGAATCATGTCTGGTTTCAATCAGACAATGATGATGCTTATCGTAACGAAGCAAGGAAAAATGATATGCGATCTGATTGCCCAGGTGGCAGACAGAGGTTCCACCATACTGAAGGGTTGCGGAGGATTCAAGTTGGAAGAAAAAGATGTGGTGATGTGTGTCTGTTCTCCAAAAGAACTTTATCAGATCGAAAAAGCTGTGAAGAAGAACGATCCGGAGAGTTTTGTGATAATGATGGAAGCAAGCGAAGTTTACGGAGAGGGCTTCAGTCATTTAAAACTGGGAAATAATGAAGAAACTGTTTCGTAATGACGTTTTAAATGTTTTTATAACAGATTTGCACAATTGCGCAGATGACCAATTGTTATTTAAAATCTATCGATATTTGATGATTGTTTCTGAATAGTATAATGAGGTTGGCAGGTATAGTTTATGGGTGGAAAAGATAAAGTATTGAATCTGTTTGATAAAGTGATATATGCTGTTTTCGGTTTGTTTTTGATCTACAGAAGCTTTGTAACGACTGGAAATGTTGTTATGAAGGCTGTTTTGGCCCTTCTTGGCGTCTTTTTTGTGTATCTCAGTTATTTGTTCTCTAGACAGAAAAAGCTCTATGATCAGGCGATCCATGAGCTCAATGATATGGGAGACTACGAAAAGGCTGCGGCAACATATGAAATGATCATCAGGAATGATTACCTGAAGATCTATACGAAACAGCGTTATTTCTTTGACATGATGGTCATGATGGAAGCCGGAGAATATGAGAAGGTATTGTGGATCATCGATATGAATGAGAAACAGTTTGATGTCAACGATGATCTTAAAAGAATAAAACTGTATTATGCGATCCGGGCCAATCTGAAACTGGGAAGACACGAAGAAGTGAAAAAATGTTTCCATCAATTGGAAAAACTGTCGGAGGATACGGGAAATATTGACTCCTTTTATCTGAAAGAAGCCAGAGGAATATATGAAGCGGCAAATGGGAATTCAGCGAAAGCGTTGCAGTCATTTCAACAGATCGATCTGCAAAAGCTGTGTTTCATAGATAAGAGAAGAGTCTTGAAAGAACTCGCTGATTACAGCAGCGGCAGTGAAAGAAAAGAGTATCAGAGACAATATGAAGCTTTGTTGAAAGAAAAAGGAGCGAGGTAGTCGGCTTATGTTTACGATCAGTCCTTCTGTTTATTCTGCAGATATCATGGACCTGAGGCGTTCGATCGAAGGCCTGAAAGGTTTTGAACATCTTCATATCGATATCGATGATGGAAATTTCGTTCATGGCATAAGTTTTGGCATGGATGTCGTAAACGGTGTATGTGCCTGTACAGATATTCCTGTGGATGTACACCTTGAAGTACTCAATCCCATGGATTATGCCGATGATCTGTGTGACAGCGATATCTCTATGGCTGTTGCACATGTCGAAGCATTGGCATTTCCGAGCGCTTTTTTAAGCAAGCTTCATCGTGCCGGCAAGAAAACGGGACTGGCTTTAAACATCAAGACGCCTGTTTCGTGTCTTCTTCCCTATATCGATCAGCTTGATCAGGTCATCGTCGTTTCTGTAGAGGCGGATTCGGATGGTTTGATCTTTAGAAAAGGGATTCTAGATAAAGTAAGAGAGTTGAAGAAAATGCTTGATCCAAACACTGCTGTATGGGTCGATGGCGGTGTGAATAAAGAAAATCTGAAGATGGTCATTGACGCTGGCGCGGACGGGGTGGTGATCGGCAGAGCAGTTTTTAAAGCGGAAGACCCTAATCTGGCGTATAAAGAACTTCTGGAAACAGGAAGAATGTACGAAAGGAAGAGAACGTTATGAATTATGAACAGGAAAGAAAGAAGATCATTGAGACAGCTTTGCTTATGAAAAAGAACGGTCTTATCCGTATGTCGGGAGGGAATGTATCGGTCCGGCTTTCAGAGGATAGGATCATGGTCACTCCTACGGCAATGGACTATGAAACAATGGAATTATCTGATCTTGTTATCGTAGACAATGACGGAAACATCATTGAGGGTTCCAGAAGACCGACAAGCGATCTTAAGGCGATACTGTATATATTCAATCATATGAAAGATATCAATGTCCTGATCCATACGCATCAGCCGTCGGCAGTCGCCTTATCTCTGGTAAGTGATGAACTTCCTTGCATCTCAACGACGATGGTCGATGAACTGCATGGACCGGTCAATGTTGCGCCGTTTACGATCTCTTCTGATGAAGGAATGGGTATAGCAACAATCGAACATGCCAATGGTTCTCTGGCCGTAATCCTCAAACATCATGGAGTAATGGCGTTTGGGAAGGATTTCGATCAAGCGCTTTGCGCTGCCATATATCTGGAAGAATCTTGTGATGTGTATCTGAAGGCTTTATCGACTGGAAGACAGATCCCGGTGTTGAGCAAAGAACAGATCGAAGCCGAAGATGCCCCTAGAGGGTATTACGGACAATAAAAAATAAGTCATCCAGCTATTCTCAAAGGATGACTTTATTAATCATTAGATCAAAAAAAGCAGACGTATGTCTGCTTTTTCTTTAATCGGCATTGTAATAGAACAACCAGGTGTCCTTTCCTCTTGGAATGCAGGCGAAGTATTTTTTGACTCCATCCAATTCGACGTAATAGATCTTAAAGTCTTTACGAATCCCGTCTGTAAAATCTTTCAGAAGGACCGTTTCTTCTGTGTCGATCCATTCGTGATCGAAAAGGTTGACGTTCCAAAGCTTATAATTATTGTTTTTTACCAGTTTACCCAATTTCCAGTTCATTTTCTTATACCTTCTATTTCAATTATAGAGTTTTGCGGTATTCTTTTACAACATCCATGAACTCTTTGACACGGTTGACATCAACGAGATTTTCAAATTTTCCGTCATATTTAAACGTGGTTGCGACAATAGCTCCATCAGCAATGGCCAGCTGATCGCGAATGGTTTCCTTACGGCATCCGGTGTTAACGAAGACAGGGGTGTGAGTTACTGCATTCTTTACGATTGAAAGAGACTGTGTTTCTGTAGCGTCTCCTGCAATCAGACCGGCAACACATAAGCCATCCGGCTTAGCTTCGAATTCAGTAATTTTAGTTAGCTGAGCGAGGGTATGTGTCCCAAAATAATCAGAACCTTCAGGAATGACATAAGACAGGATCTTGATATTTCTGCCTCCCAAGTCGCTGCGGTGACGTGCGATCTCTCCATGGTCCTTATCAACAAAACCGTTTGCTCCGGTAAAGTTTCCCGAGATGACTTCGCGAATGAATTTCGCGTCGACACCTACCGCCAGATCCAAAGAAGATTCTGCACTGGAAATGACATCAACCCCATACGGAACGCGAATATCTTTCATCAGTTCACCGATGACTCTGCCCATCGTGGCCAATGTTACAGGACGAATGTTGTGCGTGTAAGGCTGTGAATATTCATTGGAGAAGATGATGCCATCGACTCCGCCTTCCTGAAGTGCGAGCAGATCTTTTCTGCCGCAGTCGATTACATACTGTATACCCTTTTCCGGATCGTATTGAGGATCCGTTGGCATAGCCTGAAGATGGCACATGGCCAGGATCGGTTTCTGTACTTTAAACAAATCATTGATCCACATTAAGATATCGCCTCCTTATTTCCACAATTCCTTTATTCTGTCTTTGATGCGTTTTGCTTCTTTTGCCGGGTCTTCAGCGTTACGGATCGAACGTCCGCATATTATCGCATAAAGCGGTAAGGATGATAAGATGTCAAGATCGTTATATGTGACACCTCCAGTCGCCGTGACTTCGAATCCCATATCACAGATCTTTTTAAGGAAGGAGACATCTTCTTCATTCCATGGTCCATTAGCGGAAGAAGGCCTTCCGTAAATGATATGATTGATGCCGAGCTCTTTCCACTTTTTCAGATCATCAAAATCCCACATATCGCCATAATCCCCATACAGTTCGATCTGAACTTCCTGGTTATGCGCTAAAGCAAAGTCCTGGATCTCTTTTTTGATCTCATTTCTTGCGGGTGAGAACATCGTGACATACTGGACTCCTGTATCAAGGACAACCGGACCAAAGTGAGCAACACTGAGCTGGGCGTCTGCAACCATGATCTTGTCAGGATATGCACTGCGGATCGTTCTGACAGCTTTCAGACCCTCACATATGATCAAAAGCGTTCCGCATTCAATGATATCGACCTCTTGCCCCAACCCGTTTCTCAAAGTATGAAAGGCGTCTTCCAAGGAAGTATTATCTAATGCGATCTGCAAATAAGGTTTATTCATGATAATCCTCTTCTTTCGTTAATTCAGAATTTTCCGAGTATTCCATTGATCATGAAATAATTTGCCAGATAGAAAATAAACGGAATGAATATCTTCCTGCTGGAAACTGAACGGTTGATGATATCACGATAGACAAGATAACACATGAACATGAATGAAAAAATACAATATGCAGTTTTCGACACGGTTGCACTGGAATAACCAAACCAAGTAAGCAGATTCACCTGATCCGGCATTGCTTTCCAGGAACTCCAGTTATAAAGTAATGTTCCTAAGACCAGAATTATGTAAAGTGATCTGTCGACAATGGAGAGTGAATCCCATCCTTTTTTTAGGGTCAGCCTTTCAGGCTGCCACACCGAAACGCCTTTTCTTTGTGAGACGTTCGTCTTTGCTGCAGTATAATTATTCTTTTTCTTTGTCATCATAACCTCCCGGATACGATCAAATGTTGAATACTTGGAAAATAGGGTGATAGGGTATCCAGCTTCAACTAATGGCACTTTCATTTTATGGAATAAAAAAGATAAAAACAATTGTTCAAAAACTGAATTCACATTTTATCTGCAAGTTTCTTAATAGTGCAGTCTGGGCGATAAAAAGCGGATGATCGGAAAACGTCTTCTGAACAAAATTGCATAACGATGCAAGGCTGTTTTAATTTCTGAATAAGCACTTTTTCACCTTGATTAACAAATGCAAAATATATTAAATAAAAGGTTTTGATCAGATGCTAAGAAAACTTATCAGATGGCTAAAATAATTGCACAAATATGCATGATTCATATTTGTGAGACTTCCTTTGGAGTTATTGAAATTGGCTGGGAAAACTAAAATAATTAAGTTAAAGGGAACCGGCTTTTGTGAGGAAAAGACAATGAAATTGGATTACGTGAAAAAGCTTTATGAGCAAGGATTGTTTGATGTGTTTGAAGGTTTTGATGACTGGAAAGATGCCATCCGGGCTGCCTGTTCTCCGCTTGTAAGTAAAGGCATAGTTGAAAAAGAATATGCTGATAGTATTTTTGATAACGTCAATGAATACGGACCATATATTTTTATCGCACCGCATATTTGTATGCCTCATTCCCAGAGGACCGATCTGGTCCACGAGGCAGCTGTCTGCTTTGTAAAGATCAATCAGACGGTATATTACGATAAGGATAACGATCCGGATCTGGCTGCCGAATTGTTCTTTGTGATCGCGGTCAAACAGCTGAATGCCCATCTGGATGTGATGGCAGAACTTGCTGATGTTCTTGATGACGAAGAAACAGTCAACGCTTTGCTTCAGGCAAAGACAAAAGAGGATTTTAAAAAGCTGTTTGAGGCCGATTAATCAAACGCTTTTTGAAATATAACAGGGTGATAGGTATTTACTTCAACTAAGGAAAGGAGAGAAAAATGGATTTTGGTTCTATTCTGAGTTTTATTTGGTACAGTTTCTTTGATAGAGCTGCAATGTTCATGACGGTACTGGTCTTTATAGGCCAATTGCTGACAAAGAGGGGCTTTGTTAATTCACTGTCAGGCGGTCTAAAAGCATATATCGGCTACATTGTTTATCAGACGGCTACCGGTGGTCTTTACAACATTTTCCAGCCGATCATGATGGGCTTGCGTCAGGTGCTTGGCATGGGCATCATCGTTAATGATGACTCGTTAGGTGCAGGTACTCTGACTCATATCCTTGAATCTTTCGGACGTACGACTTCCTTGCAGATGGCTGCGATGGCAGCTGGCTTTGTCATTGCGATCGGTCTGGTATTGTTGAAAAAGTATACGAAATTCCGTTCAATCATCATTCAGGCACATATCCTGTCCGGACAGGCAATCGACATGGTTCCTATCCTTCTGGTTATGTATCCGAAGATGAATGACTTTGTTACGATCCTTGTTACCGGTTTGTATCTGGCCGTTAAATGGTGTATGTTATCTAACCTGACGGTTGAACCAGCTCAGGATCTGACAGATGGCGCCAACATGGTCGTCGGTCATACACAGATGATCGTTGACCGTCTTGCTTATGAGTATGGCCGCCATGTAGAAAGAAAAGCCAAGAAAGCAGGTAAAGAAGTCAAGAAATTTGATAACATCGAGCTTCCAGGCTGGCTTGGCATCTTCAATGATATGTATGTTGCTTCCTTTATCGTTATGCTGATCTACTTCACGATCTTAATGATGATGATCGGCAAAGAAAATATGATGACGATAGATCCTAGCCTTGGTGCTGGTGATTCGTTTGCATTGTATATCTTCCATTCAGCAGGTAAATTCCCTGTATATCTGGTCATTCTGCTGACAGGTATGAGAATGTTCGTTGCAGAACTTACAGTCGCATTCTCAGGTATTTCAGAAAAAGTCCTTCCGGATGTACTTCCAGGTATCGACTGTGCAGCGTTCTATGGCTTTGTAACAGATGGACAGGTCGTCACGATCTCCTTCATCATCGGTTCATTGTCAATGACATTATTCACGTTCTTGGGCATGCTGGCAGGTCTGCCGTTCGTCTGTATCGTAGGCTTCGTGCCGATGATGTTCGACTCAGCGACTGCAGGTATTTTCGGATATCAGAGAGGTGGTGTAAAAGGACTTGTCTTCGGTGTCGAACTTTGTGCAATCGCAGATGTATTCCTGGCAGGTATTGCCGCTTGTGTCATCGGATTTGATGTTTACGGCGGTGTTGGATTCCAGGTCGATAACGCCATCACATTGGCCGCTTTCTCACCAATCTGGAAGTATCTTGGTTGGGCTGGCTACGTGATCGTCATATTGATCATGCTCGCGATCCCGCAGATTCAGTATGCGGCAGACAAAGAAGGCTATTGGCTCGCTTCTGAAGATTGGGAAAAATACAAAGAGTACATGGGCGATAGGCTTTAATCCCCCCGAAATATAAGATGCGGTCTGCGTTCGGTCAAAAGCGCAGACCGCATCCACTGACTTTTAAGGTTATAATATAAGTAATCAAGGATAAGGAGTGTTTATTCATGGATATAAAAAATAAGAGATTTAAGATACTATGCTGCTGTGCTGCAGGCAATGGGTGCTGTCAGCTGGTCATGTTGAAAGTAAAACGTGTCTATGAAAAGCTTGGCTTGCGGTGCATATGCGAAGCTAATACAACTTCCGTCGGCAAGGCCGTAGCACATAAATACGATGTCGTATACTGCAACTTATCCTTAGAGAAACAATTTGAAGAAGCTAAGAAAAAAGGCGCAGTGATCATTGGACTGAAGAATATCATGTCCGAACAGGAAATCGAAGAAAAAACAAACGTATTTTTAGCTTCATTGGCAGATAAGTAAAACGGTTGGTGACCGTTTCCAGTCTGCCAGATACGGAGGCTGAGATATGTATGATACCGATCTGATGACCAGGATCGCCAGGATGTATTACGAAAAAGATATGAGCCAGCAGGAGATTGCCGAAGCGACATATGTTTCTCGTTCCATGGTATCCAGGATGCTTAAGAGAGCAAAAGAAATAGGCATCGTAGAGATCATCATTAAACCGACATTCGAAAATTACTATAAGTACGAAAATGAATTAGAGGCAATTTTTCCTGATTGCAAGTTTTTAATTGCGTATTCGGAGAATTCGGATGTTGAAGACGAATTTGATGCTGTCTGCTCGATGGGAGCTTCAACATTGGACGACTATTTGAATGATGAAAGTATCCTGGCGGTTTCCAGAGGGAAGACGGTCGCAAATACGATCAATATGCTTAAGCCTGAACGCAATCATCCGGACATGCATATCGTACAGCTGACAGGTTCTTTGTTCTTTCACGATAATTCTAAGATCGATGAAATGAATAACAGTCAAAGAGTTGCGTCTTTATATGGGTGTAAGCTCAGCAGATTATTTGCCCCATATCTGATGAATGATAAGGAAACAAAACAGATTTTCTGCAAACACGCTGCTACAAGTGAAGTGTTGGAAATGGGTTGCTCTGTCAACACGTTTATTACCGGTGTTGATACAATCCTTTTCTGGAGAGATTATCTAGATGACAAAGATCTTTCATACTTAAGCAAGAAAAATGCGGTGGGTTGCATGTGGGGATATTTTTTCGATGAAAACGGAAGTATAATTGATTCCCCTTTGTATGAACGTGCGATGATACCTGATCGGAATATCTTTACAAAAGCCGAAAAGAGAATCTGCATTGCTAACGACAGATTTAAGTCGCATGCGCTGCTTGGTGCTTTGCGTGGAAAACTATGCAATGTTCTGGTCACTAATTCTAAAATAGCTTCCAGATTGATCGACCTTAATAACAAAGATTTAACTGATTAATATATTATTAAAAATTACTAAGCTGTTTGAAAAATAGAATGGAGTTTTTTATATGGGAAAAATTAGAACAGTATGCGGAGATATCGATTCTGAGGACTTAGGATATACTCTTGCCCATGAACATATATTCTTCAATCCGAATGGAAAAGAGGATGATTGGACGCTGAATGATTATGACAAGAGTCTTCAGATGGTCAAAGAGTTCAAAGACAACGGCGGAGAGTCGATCATTGAAGCTTCCTGGGCAAAAGAAAGCGGAAGATCGCCTTTGGAAATGAAGAGAGTATCGGAAGCTACCGGTGTCAATATCGTTGCCTGTATCGGAGCGATGGCAGAGATCAGTCATGATATGCCGAAACGCTATTTCGATATGAGCATCGATGAGATGGCTCAGCTTTTTATCAAAGAAGTTGAAACAGGCATGGATGATACCGACATCAAAGCCGGCTGGATCAAGGCGGGTGCTTCCTACAACAATTTCACGGAAATGGAAGAAAGGGTGCTGCGGGCAGCCTGCAGAGCTTCCAAAGCGACGGGAGCTCCGGTCCATGTCCATACTTCGACCGGTACTTGCTGGGACGACATGTTAAATGTCGTGGCAGATGAAAAGCTTCCGTTTGATCAGTTCTGCATCGCTCATATCGATCGGAATCCTGATCTCTGGGTCCATACCCAGATCTGCAAGACAGGTGCCTATATCATTTATGACGGACCGGGAAAAATCAAGTATTATCCCGATTCGGTTAGAGTCGAACTGTTAAGAAAGCTGATCGAAGAAGGATATGGTAAGCAGATCATGTTGAGTAATGATACCGGAAAGCGTGATTATCATAAGGCATATGGAGGAAAAGTAGGTACAGGATTGACATACATCAAAAACAAATTCCTGCCTCGTCTTAAGGCCGAAGGATTCACACAGGAAATGATCGATGATTTTATGATCAATAATCCGGCACGCTTCTATTCTTTAAGAGAAAAACTATAAAGCGGTGTGCTTTGTGCGACGTATTGGAATAATTAGTGTAAACACACACAAGAAACGCCTAACAAAGTATTATATTAACTAGATTATAAAACTGTAGTTGTCATTTTATCTTTTTAATCAAACTTGTTTGGTTCTGTATAATTTGATGTTCGGTTAGATGCTTTTTTGTTAACATTGAATTAGCAACAGACTATACGCTATAAAAGAAAAGGATTTATAGTTTAAAAGAAGAGGATATAAAGCGCAATAGTTGGCTGAAAACAGGCTGTGCAGCGCGATATCTTCTTTTTTTGTTGTGAAGAAGATATGCCTGGTGTTGCTTATGAAGGCAGAACCATGGAAATCAATTATTTTGAAATCGGCAAATCAATCAGAGATCATCGAATTAGACAGGGTTTTACTCAAGAACAGCTTTCCGAATACGCAGATATTTCTCCTGGGTATCTTTCTAAAATCGAGAACGGTTTTTCCAAGCCTTCCCTGGAAACCCTTTTAGCATTGTCTTTTTCGCTTGGCGTATCAATTAACGAAATTGTTTACTCTGAATCAAACCTGGAGAAACACAATATGCCTTCCGCGATGATAGATGATCTACTAAAAGAGTGCACGCCTAGAGAAAGAGAACTTATATACCTTGTGATTAAAGAGTTTATCGCTTTTCTGACAAAATATGGAATAAGAATGTGACTTTTTCTTAGTAGGAAGAAATCTTTCCTACCAATCACTTAATAATCAGACTCCTGTAGTAAACAATATATTACATGAAAGAAAACGAAGAACATTTAAAAACTGTACAGGAGCAGAAAGATAGTATGAAATTCTGTCCGTATTGCGGTTATAAAATTATCAACAACGCAAACGAGCACAACTCAATGAATAAGGTCTGATTTCTTGCTGGATAAGGAACTATACCTTTTGATTCCGTGAATCTCTTAAATTTAAACGTGGTTCAGCACGGTTTCAAGATCTAAACAGCCGAAAACCGCTAAAATAAATATGGTTAAGCTCTGGGTGTGAGGATATCTTCCTTGTCAAGTAGACAGTGGAATAAATATCAATATATAGGATATCCATCTGTTTTGCAGAGACGATCTGTGATGCAGGCGGTTTTCTTATTTTCTCGTATTTAAAAGTTTTTATTATTACCTTTTATATCTGTTGGTGAAAACAGCGTACCATCAGTGCCGTGTCCTGATCCTGCTGAAGAGCTGATCAAAGAAGAGCCTGATAAGCAGCTTCCTGTTTTCATTAAACAAAACGACATCGTTTTCATCGACGGTCCTCTTGCCGTAGATCAGTTCTTCATAGATCGGGATGATCTCTGCAGCATGGATATAGTGGGCTTTCTTAAGTCTCAAGGCATATTCGCTTAAGGTCTCGCCTTTTCTGAGGCCAGATCCCATCCGTTTGAGCAGCGTGAGAACCTGTTTAAAAAGGATCCTGACTTTCTCTTGCGAAGTCAGTTGATTAAATCGGATCCTGTTTATCGCTCTGAAGATCAGGATCAGGAAAGACACGGCAGCAACACCGATCAGAAGCATCGGCACGAAGCCGATCTGATCCCTGTTTTCATCATCCTGAACAAGCGCGTTTTCATCATCTGTCGTTTTTTCAGCAGAGACGGTCTCTTGCGTGTCGACTGCCGAGCGGGAGGAAGGAGTCGGTTCAAAATCCAGCCAGCCGAAGCCGTTCAGATATACTTCCGGCCAGGCGTGTGCCATATAAGAGCGGACATCAGCCTGTCCGTTTTTTAAAGAGAAGGAATAACCCTGGACAAAACGGGCCGGCAGTCCCTGGGCTCTGGCCAAGAGGACAAAGGCTGTCGCATAGTGCACACAGTAGCCCTTCTGGCTTTCGAAAAGCAGATAGTCAAGAAATTCAGCGGCAGTATCGACTCTTTCCGGCAGTTCACCGGGTTCCAGATCATATTGCAGGGAACTGAGAAGATCTTCGATGGCCAGCAATTTTTCATAGTCGCTGGCTGCGTCTTTGCAGGTATCTTCAAGAAGCCTGGCGGTCTTTGCCGACAGCAGCGGTCTCTGGCCATATATGTCATAGACCGTTTTCTGATAGGCTTGATATCCCTCAAAAGTGTAGATCTTTGGGTCGGCGGAAGTGACGATCTTCAAAGCCTCGTTAAAGGTGTCGGCATCGACAGGTCTCCGTTCGGCGATCATTTTTTCGAGATCCTCATTATTGCGGAAGAAACGGTAGTAGCGGATCTTGTAGAACGGTCTTATCGCCGATTCAAAAAAGAGATCGCCACCGGACTGATAGAGCGGTATCTTTTCGATGAAAGGCAGAGATTTGAGCGGATTAAAGACGTGGGCAGTTACGATGCCGCTGCAGTTGATGTCAAGATAAGAGTTTCGCAGATAATTGAAATAAACATCTCTGTCCGTGGGGATGATGCCGCAAATGGTCTCAAGAATGTCATAGATGCGGTAGTCCAGAGCGCTTTCATCGGTCTTGATCCAGTGCAGGTCTTCAAAAGTATCAAAGGTCTTGCCGCCGAGTTGGATCGCGTCTTTTCCGTAATAACCGGAACTGATCGTCATGACCTTGTGGGAACTTTGATAGAGGCCGTTTCCCAAAGATGTGACGTCCGAGAAGCCGGTAAAGAGGCTGTCGCTGTCTTTTGAAGACGATGTGTTGAATTTGTTGGTGAGACTTTCCCACTGGGCTCTGATCCACCAGCCGGAGTCTTTGAGGAACTTCCATTCGTAGGGTCTGTCCGGGATCCGGAAGCGGCCGAGCATCAGGATCATCAGCAGGATGAAAGGAGCCAGATAGAGGATGTGCATATTCAGATCGGTGTTTCCTTGTTTGGGCCAGCGGATCTGGATGATCTCAACGACATTGATAAGCAGATAAAAGAAGAAAGGCAGGAAGATGAACTTATCGATTTTCGTTTTACTGATGACCGATAGAAGGATCAGGAACAAACAGACACCGGCCATCAGATAGCGGCCTGCGGGATAGCGTTCGATCGCTTTGATGACAAGAAGGCTTGATAAACAGATGATGCTTATGAGGAGATAATGGCCGGCATCAGCTGAAAAGCCGTTGATCAGGAAACAGATGATGATCACAACGATAAACGATACGCTGATCAAGAGGCGCCTTTGTTTTTTCTGATAAAGCAGGAAAAGAAAGAAGAAATCTGAAGCAAGGCAAAGCAACGCAACAATGATCTTTGGATCAGAAAAAAGGGCCAGGCAGACTGCCAGGCTCAAAGGCAGCAGATGGATGAGATCACGCAGGAAATCGAAGATCATAAGACCTCTCTTAAGTCAGCATCCGTTTTAATGAAAATGTAGCTGACATTTTCGTCGCTTTGGATCTGTCTGATGGCTGCGTCAGGCTGATCATTGATCAAGATGACGGTCAGCGGTATATCGTGCTGTCGCAGCTGTTCGATGAAAGAGGAATAGAACGGATCTGTTTGGGAGATGATCAGAAAGACCATCGCTTTATTGAACAGCGTATTTGAGGAAAGGATCCCGCTACAGAGGGTGGCTGGTCTTTTGGTGCTGCTGAAGCGGAAAGCCGCGAGCCTTTCATAGTTTGTTTCAAAACTTTGCAGGGAATCGCCGCTCAGTTCCTTAATGGTTTCTTCTTCAAGATAAATGGTCACCGGGATCGCTTTCTGTAAGAAGTAAAGATCCAGGGCGATGACGGTTTCCAGGATCTTGTTTTCAATGGGCAGATATTCCCTGGGGTCTTCTGTATAGCGGCAGGAGTCCATGATCAAAGCGATGCCCTGACGCTCTTCACCGTTCATCTGTCTCACCATCAGTTTCTGCGAAGCGGCAGAAACTTTCCAGTTGATGAATCTGAGATCGTCACCGGGGATGTAGTCTCTCAGTAAAAAGTCAGCGACATTGCGCCTGAAGCTGTTTTCTCTCAAGGTGTTTAAGGTCTCCCTGTCCGATGCAAGATCATCAAGTCGGATGATGTCCGGCTTCACTCTGACAAAAAGCGGCCTTCTGATCTTGCGGGTGAAGCTGAAGAGCCTGAAGAAGTCCTGGATCACGACAGCTTTGATCCCGATGTGGTATTCGCCACGATAGCGGCAGATCAAAGAATTCCGTTTGACGATGCGGTTGCCATGGAAGAGCTCGTATTCACTTTGCATATCAGGGTCGCTGACGGAGGAAAGATCCGGGAAGAAAAGGACACGGATGCCGGCAAAGGGAATGAAACTGTCGTTCTGCAGGATGAATTCATAATCGGATCGATGGTTGGCGATCAGATCATGACCATTGATGTGCTGATAGATCTTGAAATAGTGGTTGACCAGAAAGATGTAAAACAGCGACAGGGCCGGGATCATCGTAAGCAATATAAAAAGACCATAAGCTGCCTGGGTACCGGAAACGGTGATAAGGATCAGGGAAAGGATCCACAAAACCATCAGGATGATCCGGTTTCTGCGCATTCCGTCACTCCATCGGGATATCTATGGAAGATATGAGCTTTTTAAGAAGGGAATCAGTATTCTTTTTAAGGATCCGGGCTTCGGAGGTCAGGACCAGCCGGTGGTGCAGGACGTTGAGAGCGACTTTCCGGACATCATCCGGTTTGACAAAATCCCTTCCTTCGATCAGGGCCCTGGCTTGCGCGGCTCTTATCAGCATCAGCATCGCCCGGGGACTGGCACCCAAGACAAAGTTTTCATCTGCTCTGCTTGCAGCAACGATGTTTTGAACGTATCCCAAAAGGCCGTCACTGACATGGACTTCTTCGGTCTTTTTCTGTAAAGCGATGATGTCCTCGCTCTTACAGACGGCCGGCGGGATCTCAACGGTCTTTCCATTGAGAAAATCCTTACCCAGCCTGATCTCCTCGCCTTTATCAAGATAGCCGATCGAAAGCTTCATCATGAAACGATCCAACTGGGCTTCCGGCAGAGGATAGGTCCCCAGAAATTCGATCGGATTCTGGGTCGCAATGACCATAAAGGGCTGCGGAAGCTGGTGTTTCCGACCATCAACGCTGACCTGCCCCTCAGACATGGCCTCCAGCAAGGCGGCCTGGGTCTTTGGCGAGGTCCGGTTGATCTCGTCGGCCAGGATCAGCTGATGCATGATGGCGCCTTCCTTGTAGGTAAACTCCCCGCTCATCATGTTGTAGATCGAAACGCCGGTCACATCAGACGGCAAGGTATCCGGAGTAAACTGGATCCGGCCGAAACTGCAGTCGATGCTGGAAGAAAGGATCCTGGCTAATGTGGTCTTGCCGACACCGGGCACATCTTCAAGCAGGACATGGCCCCTGGAAAGAAGACAGATCAAAAGATCATCCACAACATCTTCTTTTCCCACGAAATAAGAATTGATCTGATCTCTGAGTTTCTTTATCATTATTTTAGTTTTCCTATATATAAGTATTATACCTGAATCAGGTGGAGGCACAAATAAGCCGGCTTCCTGATCTTTTTGAACAAAGGAAAAAAGTGAAGTGAAGAGGATCCAAGAAGCTTAGTATATGATCGTATTGCTGATATAATTATGAATAGTTTATAAAGGTTCCGGAGATCATATGAAAAACAGAAAAGAGAAGATTTTACAGATACGACGCAACCAAAAAGGACAGAGAGTCCTTTCTGCAAAGGAATGGCTGTTTGTGGTGATCGTCGGGCTGGCTGGTCAGCTGATCTGGTGCGTGGAAAACACCTGGTATCCCAATTTCGTTTATACCAAGATCGCTCCAGATGCCTCGATCATTTCCTGGATGGTGGCTTTGAGCGCTTTGGCCAGCACGTTCGGATGTTTTGTCTGGGGGACCATGGGAGACAGGCTGGCGAAAAGAAGACCTCAGATGCTGATGGGTTATGCGGCGTGGGGGATCACTGTCGTTGCGTTCGGACTGACGGAATATATCGATCATTCCAACATGGTCCTGCTGACGGCTCTGGTCGTCTTTGCCGACTGTGTCATGAGTTTTATCGGCGCGATGGCCAACGATTCGGGATTCATAGCCTGGACGACCGATATCACAGAAGAAGGAAACCGGGGAAAGATGGGAGCGGTCGTAGCCGTTCTGCCGGTAGCCGGAACGATCCTGGGAGGTCTGCTGTTTGGAAAGATCATCGAGAAGATCGATTATTTCAAGTTCTTCATCGTATTGGGTGTTTTTCTGATCTTTATGAGTGCAGCCGTCCATTTCATGGTCATGGATGCCCCGGATCTGATCCCCAACCGAGATCCCAAAGGATTCTGGCATCAGGTCTTTTCAGTCTTCGATTTCTCTCTGTTGAAGAAAAACAGACTGATGAAGGATATCTGCATCATATTTGCTGTCTATTTCATCGGTTTCCAGATGTATTTCTCTCATCTGACAAACTTCCTGGTCTATACGCAGGGCTATTCCACCGGCAACGCCGGACTCGTTCTCGGTCTGCCTCTGATCGCCGCCTTGCCTGTCACCTTTCTGTGCTCCAGATATCTTGATAACGGCAAGTTCTATAACATCATGTATGCTTCGATCGCCGCAACGATCGCGGGACTGCTGATCGTGTGGATACCAAACACCGTCGTGACATGTCTTGGCATCTTCCTGTTTGGAACAGGCTATATGTGCATCTATCAGACTTTGATGGTCATGCTGAAAAACTGCATGCCTGCCAGCATGCACGGACAGTCCGAAGGGATCCGGCAGATCTTCTATGTCGTCATCCCGATGTGTATCGGCACACCGATCGGCTCTTTCCTGATCAAACATTTCGGATTTGCCATGCAGAACGAGTACGGAGTGGCCGGCTATTCAGCCAACTGGGTGACATTCATCGTTGCTGCTCTGTGGATGCCGCTTGTCCTGATCCCGATCCGGAAAGCGAAAAAGGACTATTTTGAACAGCTCGCGGATAAGGACAAAAATGAACAGTGATCTTCGTAAAGGCCTGAAGCGTCAGATCTTCGTCTATCATTTTCTGAGAATACTGATCGGATGGCTGATCGCGGCCATTTGCCGTTTTTCTTATCAGTCCTATCAGATCAAAGGAAAGCCTGTCCTGATCCTTTCGAATCACAATTCCGATTTCGATCCTTTGCTGATGGTGATCTCTCTGAAGAAACACTTCCGTTTCGTCGCAAGTGCCAACATCATGTCCGGACCGATAGGTAAACTGATCGCTTTTCTGGCCGGGCCTATTCCCAGAGAGAAGGGGGCGAACGCGGATAAGACCGTTTCGCTGATCGTCGAAAATCTGAATGCCGGGATCGATGTCGCCATGTTTCCCGAAGGAAACAAGTCCTGGGACGGGACGACCGGTTTCATCTCCAGAAGAACAGCCGAGATCATCAAAAAGACGAACTGCGGTCTGGTCACGTACCGTTTTGATGGTGATTACCTGCGTTCACCCAGATGGGCAAGACACGCGCGAAAAGGCAGAGTCTTCGGCCGGGTGATCAATGAGTATTCCTGTGAACAACTGAAACAGATGAATACCGACGAGATCTATGAGGTCATCATCAGAGACGTACAGGCAGATGCCTACCAGTATCAGGATGAACATCATCTCACATACAAAGGAAAAGCCTTGGCGGAAGGGATCGAAAACCTGACATATCTGTGTCCGGTCTGTAAAAGATTCGACACGATACGCAGCCACGGAAATGAGTTCGAATGCAGCTGCGGCATGAAAGCTGTCTACGATGAATACGGTTATCTTCAGGGAGAGAGGATCAGGGAATATAACAGCACCGTCAAGTGGAACGCTTTCCAGAAACAGTGGCTGATACAGAACAAGGAAAGGCTCAAAAAACAGACCGAAAAAGCCATATCGCACGATGAAGGACTGAGTCTTTATCAGATCGTCGACAACGAAAGAGTCCTGCTTCAGGAGAAAGTGGATGCGGATCTCTACGGGGACCGCTTCGATCTGAACCACGGAAAAGATCTTGTGATCTCTGTTGCATGGACACAGATCAGCAAGCTCGGGATGTTCCGCAACAACGCTCTCTATCTGACCTGCGACAAGAAACGCTACGAACTGTTCAAAAAAGAAGGATTCTCACTGATCAAGTATTTCTCTTTGTGGAGGGTCCTGACAGACAGGGATCTGGTATGAAGAGCTTCCCGATCGGAAAAGCCTTGATAACAAAACGACAGCAGAAAACATATCTGTTCTGAGTACCCTGTGATTTGCAGGCAAAGATCACCTGAATACATTGAAAAGGCATTATTGACTCCTGCAGCCGGCAATGCCTTTTTTTGGATGTAGCGCTCAAGATCAGAAAGATCCTTACTGACAGTATAGAATTTAATATCTCA
>JAEEGG010012752.1_pt1 | contig 18071 bp, 18 predicted proteins | sample 9134161 | NCBI WGS metagenome assembly JAEEGG01 (sample SAMN16246543, study PRJNA631951) | gut metagenome | biome: gut microbiome; feature: rumen; material: CR-attached | host: Bos | place: Iran: Karaj | collected 2018-10 | reverse complement strand
GCAGATTTGTGAGACTTTGGTGAGATCCAGAGAGAGCCAAAACGAGTAAAACTCTGGAGAGACTTTTCAGAGATTCGGGCATATTTGATTAAAATCAGAAAAAACGCCAAATCTCCCCTGCCAAACAAGCCAAAAGGCGTTTCAGCAATTCTGAACCGCCTTTTAATTAGTTTGTAATCAGTATTCGCTACGGGGCGACGCAACGAATTGCACTAGTTATTTCTTCAAACCTTAAATCAAAAAGACAGTACAATGATGACAAACACAATTGATTCTTATATAAGTTTTTCACTAAGCTCTTTTATAAAATCAGGAATAATTGCACAATTTTGTGCAACCATTCTTGCTTTTCCAGGCTTAGAAATTATTTGATAATCCTCAAAAGCTCTTTGCTCTATCTCATTATAGTCTTTAACAACTGTTTTAAAATAGGTTTCAAAATCCTTACCAAAATAGGCAAATGAATCAGTAATCTCACATTCAGTATCTCCACTGAACCAATTTCGGTCATTTATCAATCCAACAAATGTTTTTGAATTCAATTCCTGGTTAGAATCTCCATCAAACACAGCATAGCACCTGTATCCGTACGCTTGAAACAACCTCCAAAATAAAGGTATATTATTCTTACCCATACAATTGACGATTTCAACGCCATGTTCAGATAATGAGAATCCAATTCTTTTTAAATATATTGGCAAAGCATAATACTCCGTTGCTCCCTCAACAAGAATAATAGTCTCTGCAAACATCCCTTTTAATTGATCTGGAACAAGCTTGGTAGAGTAATAATCAACTATCCCATTAGGTGATATTTTCTCACTTGGGACTCCAGTTTCAGTGCAAAAAGCAACCAAATCGTCTTGGCTCAATTGTTTTGCTTTTGTTGTTCCATTATCCTTATACACTCTTACAAGACCATCTAAATATTCTGGATCAATAAAATCAGCAGAATGAGTAGAAATAACAACTTGAATCCCAGTTGCACACATATCTATTATGTATTCTTTTAACCATTTTTGAGCCAATGGGTGAAGATGTGCTTCTGGTTCTTCAATTATTAAAACAAAATGTTCAGAAGAAAACACCTCCATAAACGCTTTAGCAAAAGCCATAAGTAAAACTTGTTGTTCACCTGTTCCAAATTCCTCAAATCCTCTAACAATATTCCCTTCTTTTGCATATATTCTTAAGGACTTCGCATAGTTGTTTGGATCATATGCGGAAAAATCGACCTCCAATGAATGAACAAATCCTTTTACCGATCCTTTTAACGATGATGAAAAATGCTCAAAAAAGCTCGAAAACTCAGTTGTTTTTTCAAAAGAAGCTTTAATCTGTTCAAATGCTTCGGTTAATTCTTCTTTATGATTTGCACTTAACGCTGTATGAATATGTTTAGAAAACTTACTTAACAAAGAGTATTGGCTTCCATAATTAAAAGCACTTTGTATATTACGTTCAGCATCAATCAAAAAAGATTGGCAATTTGCTCTTTGTTCACTCGTCGGAAAAATCTTACTCCCATTTCCATTATGAAAAAGATTTTCCGTATATCCTCCCTTGTTTTCATATCTAACTGCGATAGTTTTTATTGCATTATTAAACCTATCATAATACAAAGGCTCATCAAACTTCGCACAAATATCTGTTGTTGGATATTTTTCTTTATCTCTTTGATAATAATCACTATCTATCATTTCAATATAGGTCGGATAACGCTCACCAAGTATTCTATTAATTGCAGAAAGGATATTTGATTTTCCGGCATTGTTTGGGCCAAAAAGCACTACTGGTCGATTACTAGGAAAGAGTATTTCTATCTGTTCAATAGAACGATAATGATTAATAGTTATTTTTTCCAATCTCATAAATACTACCTCCTCAAATATATAAACTATTAAAACAATCAAAAGTCTATGGATAACCAACGATTATTCATTTATGGACCTATTCTACAACTTTTTCGCACAATGTGTCAATTAAATGGCGCAGGGTTTCCCCTGCGCTTTTAATAATCTCTCACAATAGCTACGCTTCTTCCCGTTTTTCCTTTGCGAAGTTTTTTAGATGTTTTGGAATACCGAAACGCTTTTTAGTTTGTAATCAATATTCGTTATGGGATGGTGCAATTGGTAATCAGATTAATTATGCGAAAAAATAATAGCCGAAAATAAAACCATCAAAAATCAATTAAGTTTACATATTTTCAGTTTGGTATAATGCAATAATCTCTATCTGATAAACCGGCTTGTCTTCAACTGAAAGAACCGCAGTTGATTCAAAATCAAACGCCTCGTTATTAAACGAATTCATAATATCAGCAAACTGAGATTTAATTGATTTATCTTTCACTTTATTAAAGACGGTATTCCTCATTAATTCAGTTCCTTCCGGAAAAACTCTTTTCACCTGAGCCAAACACATCAATTTTGAATCTATAATATCATCATATGTTGCTTGATATAGGTACTCATCATATATATTCCCAAAAATAGTATAATCGTCGTTTTCAAAGAACAGTTCTTGACCATTAAATATGCTTTTAATTGAATTTGTTATGCTCTTAAACCGATTTTTATTATAAGTAAAATCAATTTGCGCACCGCTTTTTCGCGCAAATTCAATCAAATCCAAAATTTCGTTTAATTCTTCAAACATCTTCTTAACAGAATTAATTCTTAAGTTTACAGGAATTAGAACAAAGCTCCCTGGATTTGATTCTGTAACATTCTTTAATCTATTTTTATTCTTTAACGATTCAATTACTATGCTTAGTATTGACGTCACTGTTTGAACCTTTTTGATAGAAGATTCCTCGTTGGTTGAATTTCCTTTTTCAGAACTAGCGTCAACATCACCTGCAATCTTAAAAATCTTAAAACCGGCAGATGCAGAAGCCTCTCCTTTTACAGTGTTATTATTAGACTTTGAGTGCATTACAGAAACTTCTTCATATTCTGACAAACCGCCATTTATAATAGCATATATGTCAAGCAGCCTACTTTGATTTATGTAATACGGAAAGAATAGTTCAACGCTATTAATTATTTCTTCTTTTTTATTCATTGTTACTCCTATGCTTCTTTTTCAAGAGTAATTATCATTCTTATAAAAACACCGGTTTGATACATAATAAACTCTAAAAGTTTTGGATCTAATCGGTTGTTGTGCTTAACCTTTTCATCGTTCAGCTTTTTATAATACGATAATAACGGCTCTAACATATTTGTTATACTACTGTCGGCTCCACTATCCTTAAGTCTTCTGCAGATCTCCGATCTGTTCTCTTCAAGATTTTTGCTATTATTTAAAAACTCCTGTAAAAAATCTTCAAGTGCTTTTCTAAAATTATCAGCAACATCTCTAACATATTCACCATTTGAATATTGCCTTAAAGCACGGATAAATGTTTCGCGCGAAATTGGATACTCTTTCATCCATTCTAATGGTGCAGAAATTAGTCCGCTATCCAACTCAGTGGCACCTTTTGAAAAGATAAAATAATCTCCATTATCTTTAATTATATCAAACGGGATTCTTGATTGATTAAGTGTATCCGTCAAAACATCTATACAACTCTTTTTACTTATTCTCTTTTCCTCTATATCAATTAAGGCAGCAACAAAGAACACATAATATGAAAGGAATTCTTTCAAATCATTACACCCATTCAATAATTGAATTACTTTACCAAAATAGTCATACGTTATCCCATCACTTTCACAATCAATACCTATACTTAAGCAGAAAACATAATACTCTTTAAGAGAGAAGAGCGGTGGAACATTTGATGTAGGATAATCCAAAATGTTCATCATTATAGTTTTAAAATAATCAAATTTTTTAGCTTCATCAAATCCTATTCCTAAAGCTTCTCTATAGTCAACGAAATTCATTTTCTCCTCCACTATATTTTAATTAATATCATTGATCAAACGCCTTCACACATACCCAATTTTTGAAACGCCTATTACTCCCCTTCTCAAAACACTTATTCCAATACTATCAGGTACAAAAGAGTCAACCTCAAATGTGTCAAAAACAAATGACGTCGGTTCAAACGAATCATAATCGAACCTTTCATAGTCAAATGTCTCAACACCAATCTGCTCAATAATGTCATCAGGCAACTTGTAATCCTGATCAACTAATCCAAACAAAGTGACACCGGTATCAATACAAAATGATATAGTGGTTTTATAAACCGTGTTGAAAGTGAAAGTTCCAACGACAGAGCCAACAAAACTTCCCAACAATGAACCCACTACCGCTAACGCCTTAGCAATAATAGGACCGGCAGGTCCTGTAATGGCCGTGCCCACAGCAGCGCCTCCGGCAACACCTGCGGCTTTTCCCAATAAACCGCCAACAAAAGCACCGGCAGAAACAAACATATCACGAATCAATTCATAAGTTAACTCGTTTCTGGTTTTCTTTCCTATCGCAACCAAAACAGAATTCTTAATAGTATTCATTGTCAGTGCAACGACTACTCCAATAATACCCGGAGAAGCTTTCTTCATTGTTTCTCCAAGCAAACCGGAATGGCAACAATATGATATAGCTGCTGCAATTGTACCTCTTATAAAACCTTCACCAGCTCCTGAAACAGCAGCAAAGCCAATTTTTTTTAGTTGCTCGGTTTCAACCTCTCCATTTTTTATTAAATAGTCTATTGCTTTATATATTTCTGGAGCCGTTTTTAATACCATAGAAATCACTGCAGCGGTTAAACCATCTTTCAGTGCTTCCTTGATAATCATTTCTTCCTGAGAAGTCAGACCAAAATCTTCGGCTTTGAATTTTCCTTCTTTTGCCAGTGTAGCAAGTTTTTGTGCTTCCTCTTTTGATAAAGGAATAGATTCGTTTCCGTTATTATCTGACAATTTGTTTCTTAACATATCCAAAGTATCTTGGTAACGCTTCACTTGATCCGGTCTGTTAACGCTTTCAGTAGCAATTTTTTTTGAAAGCCAATTAGCGGCTTCTTCCATTTGATCCTTTGGAATTACCCTGAATTGTCCTAAATATATAGGATCATTTAAAACAGATTCATCGGAGTAGTTTCTCTTTTTCAAGAAAACATCCAATGTATCTTGTCCGCCTTTGCTCTTATATTCGTTAAATCTTTGAAACACACTAACTGCCTGCTGTTTTGCGCTATCTACAGCTGTTCCGTCATACTTCAAACTAAAGTTTTCACCGGAAGTTAAAGAAACATCAACAGAACCAAATTCGTTACTTCTGTTAACAATGGCTCTATTGGCTGAATTGTTTAGAGCCGCATTCGTATTAAATGTTCCTGCGTGCCAAAACTCTGCTACATCGCCCTTTAGTTGAGCAGAAGATGTTTTAAAGCCTTCAAAAGCGTTTATATTGTTTTCTAAGGTCGTAAGTTCTTCGACATAATTAGATGTGCTTTCTCCAAAAGAAGTCGCAATTTCAGAGCCGGTTAATGCCCCGGCGTTTCTCAAAAAGAATTCATATCCCTCTCTAAAATTTATAGCCATTATTAACCCTCATTCAATTCAAGAAAGGAGCTTAATCCGTTTAAATAGAATAGCATTACAAGACAAGTGTATTGCTGATTTTCAATATCCTTATTCTTAGATAATTGTTCTAATCCCTTAGCTGTCTTATTAAAAATGTCTACTCCAAATGCTCCAACCTTTTTAAATGCACCTTGTGTTTTTAACAAAGCATTTGCCGTGTTATTTGCTGAGGCCAAAACTGTACTAATACCTTCAACGATAAAAGGATTGTCGGCATTTTCTTCATTAGAGACAGAAGGAGTTCCCTCAATATCACTTAAATCTTCACGGATTTCTTGGCTTTCATCTGAAGCTTTTTCTTCAATTAATCTATCGATTGTTTTTTGATTTCCCTTTTGTAATTCATTGTTAACAAAATCAAAAAATACATCATAATCATCAATACTTACTTTTTGGTCCACGAACATTACTGCCTGTTTACCAAGCCAGCCGTAATTCATCCCATATTGTGAAAACACACCGTTCATATGTTTTCTTTTCTCTTTTATCAGTTTGCTGTTTCCGATAAACAGTAAATATTGTTCGGATGATATTTGTGCAGCATTTGCAGAGTACTCTTTTTCTGACCACACCTGTGCCGCTACTAAGCCGTCTTTAACTCCGATAACTCTATCGTCACTGTCATCATTACGGCTAATCAATTGCGCTAAAAAGTCGCCATAATTCCTCAGCTTTTCTTCACAAACAATAATAAGCTTTTTCATTTTGCAAACTTCCTTTATCATTGAATTATATTAATATTATAGCACACGCTAATTTCTTTTACAATATGCCTAATTTCAAACTTACCACTTAAATCCCATTATCAGGACTTTACTGACTGTTCTGTCCTTTACAAAAATAAAGCAAACATATATAATCCTTTCACATATAGAATTGGAGGAGGGGAATCCTATGAAATACGATTTGGAAAAGGCGCATAAATTCAGCTACAATAATATGCCCGAACTGAAAAAGGATACGCTGTGCGGATGCTTTCATTGTCTGACAATATTCGACCCTGCAGATATTGAGGAATGGATAATCCTTCCGTGCGAATGCGACAGGCTGGGAACTGCCGTCTGTCCGTATTGCGGCATTGATTCGGTTATCGGCTCTTATTCCGGATTCCCGATAACAATAGATTTTCTTGAAGCAATGTACAAAAAATTCTTCACATGACAAGAAGGGACTGCGATGCAGTCCCTTTTCTTATGTTTTACTCTAAATCTCAATATTCTTTTTCTTTTTTACCACTATGATCAAAAGTCATATTCTTGACGAGAACTTTTCTTTAGTGCTACAATAAAACAAATCGAAGTCCTGCTCTTTCTGATAGGAATAATTAAATTATGAAACCATGGAAATCCGTTTCGTTACCGGAGTACACCGAAAAAGAAGAAATCCTTAATATAATTACTCATGCTGCGGGGCTTGTTATAAGCGCGTGCATTCTCGTATTCTGTCTTGTTCCTGCAATTGTGAGCCGTGACGCGATTCGCATTGTCTGCGCTTCGCTCTATCTTTTCGGCACAACGGTAATGTTCGTAACCTCGGTTATCTATCACGCCGCAACAAATCCCGACAGGAAGAAGCAGCTCAGAGTGATTGACCATTGCACGGTATTCTTTTCGGTTTCGGGCACGGTTACGGGCTGCGTTCCCGTCGTGTATGACAGAGTCGGAAAGACTCAGGCAATTCTTATGCTTTTGGTTGCGTGGCTCGGAGTGACAACAGGCTTGTTGCTCACTTTGTTTCTGTTTGAAAAGACGAAGGCGATACGTATGTGCCTTTACATAGGCACGGCTCTTGTCTGTGCAATAGTCGGAGCGAAGGCATATACTGTACTTCCAATCGGAGCGTTTCTATGCTTCCTTATAGGCAGCTCTTCCCTTTTGCTCGGAGCCGCTTTTCTTCGTGTAGGAAAGACAAAGAGATATTTTCACGCAGTCTTCCATACTTGCATCGACATCGGTCTTGCCGTGTATTTCATCGGCATTTCAAAATATTGCTTTTAAAGCCAATCAATATAGAAAACGGGTGATTTTATGATAATACGAAACGCAGAAGAAAAGGACATTGAACAGATACTGAATTTGTTAAGCCAGGTGCTTGAAATCCACGCATCCATAAGGCCGGATATTTTCATTCCGCAGACAACCAAATACACAGGCAGCGAATTGTCGGATATCCTTAAAAATGAAAAGAGGCGCACCTTCGTAGCAACGGATGAATCCGAAAAGGTCCTGGGCTACGCCTTCTGCGAAATCAGAGACTTCACGGGTATGAACAATATCGTTCCGCATACCGAGCTGTACATTGACGATTTGTGCGTTGACAGCGCTGCGAGAGGGCAAAATATCGGTAAGGCGCTTTTTAACCGTGTTAAAGATGAGGCACGGGCGCTCGGATGCTACGAAATCACGCTCAATGTCTGGGAGGGCAACGACTCGGCAAGAGCATTTTACGATAAAGTCGGACTGAAGCCGAAGGAAACAATGATGGAATTGATACTGTGAGGGGTGGGAGAATATAACCCTTCATAAAATAATATTAAAGCAGACAAACAGCCATGAGCACGAATGCCCATGGCTGTCATTTTAATTAATCGTCTTCGTCATCATCCCATCCGGATACGATATGCAACTCACCCGAATCCATGTCCATAGCCATGTTATCTCCCATGCGCATCATCATATCTCCGTCCGAATCGAAGCCTATGTTACCGCCGCCGGAGACTATGATATCTCCGTCATCAAAATCAAAAATTGACATTGTTATTCCTCCTCTAATTCAAAAATATCATATTCTTTTGTGTTTGGAATTTTTCTGACTTGATATAAGCTATCATCAATCCAAAAAGTGATTTTGTCTTCTGCCTGTCGGTTTGTTTCGATGTTTGTGCAAATAAGATTATGTTTTGCGTTTGTGCCACCATTGGCTTTCGGAAGAATATGGTGAATATTCCAACCGCAATAAATCTTTCTGCCGCCTCTGCAGATAAAATAGTCCTCGTCACCATATGCTGCTTTGCACATTAAGTTGCCGTGAAAATCTTCTGCAAAATTCACATCACCAAAATATTCTTCCCATAAGCGAAGAGCATTTTCTCTGTTGATATTCATTTCTTTCACCTACCAATCCGGATCAAAATAAAAAGTCCATACACTTTTATGTGTGTATGAACTGAATTGATCCAAATTAGTCGCTTTACACACATAATCACAAAGGCAAAAGAAAAATTCCATTGCCTGTGAAGTATGGTGTAAAGCATTGATGCAGCTATCGGACCCACCTCAAAAGAGCTACTAACTCCCGGAGTCTATTACCCAAGGGTTCTCAACAATGTAACGAGAATTTTAATCATTGTTGATAGTATCAACGAATTACAATGTCTGTCAAACGAAATGCTAGGTGTGGTGTTTTCACCGGCTTTTCTCGTCGAGCCCTTCAAACAGCAGACACTAACTTTTAGAACAACCATTTGACAATATATATTTTAATCATTTTTTAATATTTGTCAATCCATTTTTAACCTTTTACTTTTGTTCGTTTAAGATAATCAAAGGGACTGCTTTCGCAGTCCCTTTGCTTTTTATTCATTTCAGTCTGCAATAAGATGTAGCTTGCAGCTTTCACCGTCTTCATGCGGCCAGCTCGTCAATTCAAGTCCTGCGTACATCAGCAGCGCACCGGAATAGCGCTCGCCCGTCTGCTCAACAGTATAAATCTTATCGGGGTCAAGTCCCTGAAGCTTCAGATGCAGAAGGGTGTTTTCCTCCTTGCGCATACGAACAACGGTTACAAGCGCTTCCCGTTTGTCCTGAGAAATGAAGGACCATGCGCAGTAAAATGCGTTGTCCCACGGACAGACAAGACGGTAAAGATTTCCGCTGTGAATAAGGTCGTAGTATTTGTGGTATTCTTTGACCTGTTCCTTAACTATGCTGCGGTCTTCGTCGCTGAGCTTATTCGGATCAAGCTCGTATCCGAATGTTCCCCAGAGCGCAACGTCGCCCTTTGTGCGATAGCCTGTACGCTCGCAGGCGGAGACGTGCGCACCCATTGATGATGCGGGATAGCAAAGCGAGGTGCCGAATTGAATATTGAGTCTTTCAATAGGATCGGTGTTGTCGCTTGTCCATATCTGCGGTGAATAGTAAAGCATACCGGGGTCGAAGCGTCCGCCGCCGCCCGAGCAGTTCTCAAGAAGCAGGTCGGGATATTCGCTGACAAGTCTGCCCTGAAGCTCGTAAGTGCCGAGCACAAAGCGGTGGAAGAATTCGCCGCTCTGCTCAGTCGGAAGAAGCGCCGAGCCCGCCTCGCTTAAATTGCGGTTGAAATCCCATTTAACGTAGTCTATCGGATATTTGCCGAGAACGCTCTGTATCTGCGAGAATATGTTTTCACGGACGTCTTTGCGTGAAACGTCAAGTACGTACTGCTGTCTTGCGATTGACGGCTCCCTGCCCGCCACGTGAACGCACCAGTCGGGATGCGCACGGTAAAGCTCGCTGTCGGGAGAAATCATTTCCGGCTCATACCAGATGCCGAATTTCAGTCCCATAGCGTGAACGCTGTCAACGAGCCGTCCGAGGTCGAGCTTTTTCTCGTTTACAAACCAGTCGCCGAGACTGTTGGTGTCGTCGTTTCTCTTGCCGAACCAGCCGTCATCCATAACGAGCATTTCAATACCGAGTTCCTTTGCACGCTCGGCAAATGAAATCAGCTTGTCCGTATCGAAATCAAAGTATGCCGCCTCCCAGCTGTTGATAAGCAGAGGACGCTTTTCCTTCTGCCATCTGCCGCGGATAAGATGCGTATCATATAAGCGGTGGAAGGTGCGGCTCATACCGCCCAAACCTTCAGCCGAGAAAACGTGAACGGCTTCGGGAGTGATAAAGCTCTCGCCGGGATTCAGCTGCCAGCCGAAATCTTCGGGGTTGATTCCCGTTACAATTCGGGTTGTGGCATCGTGGTCAACCTCTGCGGTTATAACATAGTTTCCGCTGTAGATAAGGTTAAAACCGTAAACGTTACCGTTGGTTTCCGTTGCGCCGTTTTCAATAAGCGCCGCAAAGGGATTGTGACTGTGCGATGATGAGCCGCGCTTACTGCGAATCCCCTGCAGGCCGTGAGCGAGAGGTCTGCGCTCAAGCTGTCTTTCCTTTGCGTGTCTGCCCCAGAGAGTAATCAGATCATAATTCATTGACGGCAGGTCAACGCTACTGCTCAGGGCACATTCAAGCTTTACGGTTTTTTCGCCCTTATTCGTAAGACGGACGTGCTTTGAAATAGCATCGCAATCGGCAAAAACAGTATATACAAGCACCGCCTCAACATTTGTATAAGCGTCGCACATTGTCACCTCAAGCGTTTCGCACTGTGAGTCGTCGGTTACATACAGATGCGGAAGTCCGGGCATATCGGGTTTACCCGGGAAAATGCGGTGTGAAACGTAACGCATATCCGTTACGCTGTTACCGTCGGAGTTACGGACGCTCAGAGCGGAAACCCTGAAATCTCCCCTGCCGTTTGTCGGATATTCCATAGGCGCAACGTCCGTTGAAAAATCCGTGTACTCAGGATCGCACGGGCTGAAGGATGCGCTCGCAAGCCGTCTTGTCAACGCCCAGAGATTGTCGTCGGGCAGACGGCGGCCGTAGTAAAGATTAAGCAGAAATCCGCCTTTCTCAATACCGAGCACATAAGAAGTGTTCGGTGTGTCGAGCTTGATAGTGCGGTTTTTCTCGTTGTATGTAATCATTGACCTTACCTCCTTTGGAGTTATAAGTTTACAAGGTTATAATAGCATACAGTTAACTGCTTTGCAATTTATTTTCTTAAGGTTGCGAGAGCTTTTTTGCAACTTTATCTTTTGAATAAAATGTAGTATAATATCGGCAGAACGGAGGCTTGAAGATGAACACACATAACTTACACGAACTGATAAGCAGATACGAGGAACGGCTTGAGTATTTCTACGTTGAAAACGATGAGCTGTTCAAATGGCGTGCCGTAAAAAGATTTCAGCAAGTCTGGAATTCGAACGAGTACAAAGACGTAAGCTTTGCCGAGAAGTTCAATGCCGCAAAAAGTGAGTTTCTTATTCTGACTGACAACAAGATGGTTTCGCCTTCAAACGGCGTTGTTAAGATTGCAGAAAAAAAGGAAGCCGAGGTCAGTCGCCTTTTTGAGGACGTTCTCTTTGCCGATGACGGCGGTGATTTGGATATCCGTCAGAATCACATGGAGGAATTCATGGACGGTATGGAGAAACTCCGTCAGGAGGTTTTTCCGAATTCGTGGAAATTCAAACAAGATGACCGCCACGCTGCCTCGAGCTATCTTAACGCCTTGTATCCGGATGAAAACTACATTTACAAGTATGAGCCGACCGAGAAGTTTGCTCAGTACGTTGAATTCGGTTTTGATATCGGCTCCGGTTCCAATTTCAGGCTGAAGTACTACTATGATTTGTGCGACACTCTCGTTGATGCGCTCAGAGAGCATCCGTCCCTGCTTGAAAAGAACGCTAAATTCCTTGCGGCGAACGGACTTAAAGACGAGAGCCTGCACCTGCTGGCATTCGACATCATATACTGCTGCAACAGTTACGGTCTGTACAGCGGACTTGAACACGAAAAGAAGAGCGAAACGATTAAGGCGTTCAAGCTTGCCGAAGCACAGAAGAAGCTTGAACTCGAAAGGCAGGCAAAGATAGCCGAAATTGATGAGCAGATAAGCGCGTTACAGTTGCAGCTTGAGCCGTACAGCAGTATATCGCTTGTAAATGTTAAGGTCGTTTCCGACGATTACGGTGAAGGCGCAATTATTGAGCAAAAGGGTTCACAGATTTCCGTTCAGTTCAAGGACTGTACAAAAAGCTTTATCATTGATAAGAAATACATCAAACGCCCGACATTTGAGAACAACGACGAGGTCGTCGAAGCGTTTACCGAGTATAACCGGCTTGTTGATGAGATTCAAAAACTTGAAAGGCAAAAGGCAAATATATAACAACAGATAAGAAAAAAGGCCGCTGAAAAGCGGTCTTTTTATTGTCTCGTGTTTATTTAATAATTATCGTTATAGTAGTCTTCTGCATCTTCATAGTCGGCAAAGTCGTCGGGATGCCAGTAGTAGAATTCCTCGGCATCGGCATACTCGTCAACGTCATAAGGATCGTCTTCAATGTAATGTCTTCTTGTCGTGTTGCCGGAAGTTAATCCCTCTGCGTATCCCGAGCGAACAACAAGGTCATTTATTTTATACACCTTACCGTAAACGCAGGTGATTTCATAATATCGTCTGCCGTTTGCATAATAGTCGTAAACGTTGGCATTTCTTCGGTTTGATTCTATTTTGCCCCCGTCAAAAATCGTAGTTTCCGTTTTTCTCACGGTATAGTTTTTCAAAGCCGAGCAGTATGATAAATCCGATTCAAGCATTCCGACAAACGGATACTCAGACGGATGAGGTTGCTTCAGGTACTCTTCCCTTTCTTTTTCCAAAACCTCAATTGCATCCCGAAACTCATCAACAACAGCTTTTTGTTCATCGGTTAAATACCTGAAATCTCTCCTGATAAATAATGAATAATCATAATCCTCATCATTTCTGTCATAAGCCTGATGAGCGTCACAGTACATTATAAACGCCCATGTATCCTTATAATTCTTCTTATCGCAGTCGTCGAAATAAAGACGGGTAAAAATGGTATCCGCATCAAAGAATTGACCGTTAAAAACTAATTCAACTGCCTGATTGTATTTCGCATCAATACTCCTGTTTTTGATTGCAGATATAATAATCGGAATAGAAACAATTCCTATAATCAGCAGAATAATAATTAAGGCTTTTAGATAGGATTTAGGCTTTTTTGTATAAGAGTTGTTTGAATGATATGCAGTTGCCGGGACTTGCGTTTTCGGCTCGGAATAATACTCTTCTTCCGTTTCGTTTTCTTCAATCGTATCGGTTGAGCCATCGATAACATGAGCGTTTATTTCAGCTTTGCGGGAGCGGATTTTTTCGAGCATTTCTTCCTTTTGCTGTTTCTTGGAAGGTACAGTTTCATCAAATATACTGCGGTGATTTGAAGCGGAAGAACTATATGAAGAACCGGTACTTTTACTGTGACCGTTTATCAGCTTTTTCTGGGATTCGCGAAGGGAATCGTCCCAGAAATCGACTTTTCCGTTACCGTCATAGTCGAACAGACTATTGTTTAAATCATCAAGAAAATCGCCCATATTCTCACCTCCGCATACCAGATTCAGATTTGTTCAGTCTTAAATCTTTCTGATTATTTTTTTTGTTCTTTCCAACGGGAAAGGCGCACCGACTTTCATATACTGACCGACAGATACAATTTCCCCTTCAATTTCCTTGTTGCCGAAGGGAACGAGCACTCTATCGCCGGCTTTCAGCGTTTCATCATCCGTCAGATAATGATAAATGCGGTCTGCGTTCTCAACGAGAACTCCGCAGTAAGTATAAAGCGTCTTGTCCTGCGCAGCCTCTTTCAGCAGTTCAAAGCGTTTCTCGCGTTCCGCCAAATACCGATTCTGCTCCTCTTCCCTGCGTTTTTGATTACGGGCATTTTGGAATTCTTCGGCTGTTTCGTAATCTTCAACTTTCAGTCCGTAACAGTCAGCATTTTCATACTGCGAACGCCATGCGTATCTGTTATCTTCATTTTCGGATAACGTCTGATTATCCTCGGATTCACTGTAACCGAGTTCTGCAAGATATTGCTCAATCCTGCTTTCAAATTCCGGTATTTCATCCTGTACCATACCGTTTTTAATTCTCTTTACAATCGGGAACAGCTTATCTCTGAAACAAACCAGAACCTTTGGGTTTTCCTCACAATTGCAACGGCAATCATAAATAATAGCATCTATAAAATCATTTATGGATTTCCAATCTGAACCTGCTTTTTTCAGATTTCCCGAATAAAGAATGGCTGCCACAGCATAATACCCGCAATTAAGAGCCTGAACAATGTAATCAGATAGATTGATGCAGCATTTTTTCATCAGTTTCAGTGCTTTCTGACACTTGTCGGGATTTTCATGAAGATAATCGACAAGAGCATTTCTGTATTCGTACGGATATGTGAATTTGTCAAAGAACCAATTGGTCATCGACTCGGATGCATAATCCTCAAGTTCGGCATAAGGTCCGAATTGCTCAATGCACCATCCCCATGCCTCAAAAGCGAGCTTAGTGTCATAACGGCACAGCTTCTGAATAACCTCATCTATTCCCATCTCTCTTGACTCTTTTTCGTCGGGAAGAGAGCACGGAAGGGTGAAATTGTCCTTAATTGCTTTGGCATACAGGAATCCCTGAATGGGATCAAGATATCTCGCGGCGAGTATGGAATCGGATTTAAGCTCTATGAATTTCTTACACTTATCAATCCGTTCGCCGCCTAATTCAAACGAAACGTTAAGCGTAAGTCCGTCGTCCTGATCGTCTTCATCTTCGGACAGTTCAACTTCAAGTTCAAGAGCGTCGAGATACTCCTCTTCCGTATCATAGTCATCGGGAGATACTCCGTAATCGCTGCCGTCTATTGTTTCATATTTCCATGAATCGTCTTTCTCTTCATCGTCATTCATTACCTGATTGTAAAGGAAATAATCAAGGTCAAAGTCGAAATCGGTAATTTTGCCGTCACCGTCGACGTCAAATAATGAATCCCAAAAATCCAGTGCCATAGTGTCACCTCATCATCTTTTCATATAGACATATTTTCTCAGCCAGTTTTCATCTCTGTACGAATCAAATTCGTCCATTTGACATCCAGTGGTCATATCATCCGCTATTTCAATGATCACATCGTGAAGTTCAAGGTTTTCTTTCCACTTATTATCAATAGCATCATATCCAAGCAATGCACCGAGAATATTACCGGTTATTGCGCCTGTTGAATCACTGTCGCCATTGTGATTGACAGCAGCAATAATTCCCTTTGAAAAATCATTTTGATACTTTAGTGAGCAGTAAACGGCAATTGCTAAGGCTTCTTCTGCTACCCACCCCTGACCGAGTTTATGAATATTGTCGAGGTCGCTATCACTGTTCGTTGACAGTTCAACGGCAAGATCAATAATATCCTTCATCTCACTGATATGCTCATCGTTTTTATAGATTTTACATGCTGAATCCATAGCATCGGAGACAGCTTTTGATACAGTCATATTATGGAATGCAACAAAGTGAACAATATGTGTTAGAATAGCTGCTGGGATATATCCAAGTGAATGGCTATGAGTAATCGCAGCAAGCTGCGCACCTTCCATATCCAGTTCTTTATGGCATATTTTGAAGTATTCTTCATCCTCACTACTGGGCTTTTCTCTGTAATTCACGGCGAGAGGAGCAACACGCATAACCCCGCCACAGCCCTTACTGTTATTTTGTTTGTATTCCGTAAAATCCTCAATGAACCTTTCGCTGTTTTTAAGATTCTTTAACGCTGAAATACAAGTGTTTCCCGGAGCACGTCTATGATAGAGTTCCGGAATATCGCAAAGCCAACTTTTTCTATTGGCATTTGCGTTTTCGTGATAGCTATGTTCCTGTGTATACAGCCAATCCAGATATGTGTATTCAACATAATGACGCGGATATCCTTGTATTCCGCGCAAAGCCAGTCTGGTATCACCGATTAGCAATCCTACCGCTGTAAACAAAGACATTTGCGTATCATCGGTAATAAGTGCTTTAACACTGTGCCTGTCAAGGACATAGTCAGTAATACCGTTTTCACCAAAGCGGTCAAATATTTCATTTTCACACATAAACTCAACTGGTGCTCCAAGGGCGTCACCTGCAGCTCCGCCGATAAGACAGCCTCTTATTTTATCGTTTTCACTCACACCAATCACTCCTCGCTTAAATCAAATGTTCCCGAATTAAAGCAGTCCGTATTTCATAACCTGTTCTGACAAATCAATAAATTTTTCGTATAGTTCATTATAATCAACGGTATTCTTTGTAGCCTCATAGTAAACTGCAACTCTGACATTCTTTTTTCCTATATGTGTATATCTCGTAGGCTTGGTCAATTTGTCAAAATAGCGATAACGGTCTTCTTCAATGCCCATTACAATACGTCCGCTTTCGACTTCATAATAAATTGAAACAACCCACCAATTAATATGCGGAGCCTTACTCGCTGCGCCGTAACCGTATTGATTAAGCACACCTGATCCGTCGAAAATGTTTCCGTTCAAAAGAACGAGCGGTATTTTTTTACCTTCAGATTTCCCCGAAACAGCATTTTTTTCAGCCTGCTTCATAAAATCTTTATAAGCAATTTCCAACTTATTAACCGTCAAATTTTTTCTTAATTCACTCATATTCTATCCCCTATTGTCCTTTATCGAATATTTGGACATGCCCTGTGAAAAGCTTATTCATTTTTTTATTATATCACGTCCTTCACAATTGTACAACGCAAAAGCGAAGCAGAGACCGCAATTCGGGACTTTAATATCTCGGCACTCCCCTTTTTAATAGTTATGTGCACGGATTTCACGGTGGGGTGGTGCAATTTTTATATACGCACATTTACAATTACCTGACCGTGTGATAAAATAGAATAAAGAAAAAGGAGGTTATTAAAATGAAGTTTTACATCTGCAAGCATTGCGGAAACATTGTCGCAATGGTAAAGGAAAGCGGTGCGCCTATCAGCTGCTGCGGAGAAAAGATGAGCGAGATTATCCCCGGCACAACCGACGCCGCTGTTGAAAAGCATGTTCCGGTTATTGAAGTTAACGGCAACATAGTTACCGTTACTGTCGGCGAAGTTATTCATCCCATGATGCCCGAACACTATATCGAATGGATAGCAATCAGCACCAATAAGGGCAATCAGAGGAAACAGCTCAAACCCGGTGAAGAGCCCAAAGCGTGCTTTGCGCTTTGCGAAGGAGAACAGGTTGAAGCGGCTTATGCCTATTGCAACCTGCACAGCCTCTGGAAAGCATAAAATCATAATAAACAGTAAAGGGACTGCGATGCAGTCCCTTTCGTTTTTTTAGTATTTCTTGATTATATAAGATCATTTATACCGGATTGTCGATTTCGGTTTTCATTACCGACAGATAGAAATAGGTCTGTTTTTCGGTCTGTTTGTCATTGAAGCCTCCGCCTACACGGAAATTGTATTCTCTGTCGGGATCGGGATTAATCTCGCCTTCGGCAATCAGTTTTCGGATTAAACCGGGAATTTTCTTTGCCTTTCTGCCGGCCTTATCGGAGCTATCCATACCGATAAAGAACATAGAGGCAAACCCTTCCCTTTCATCCTCATCCTCTTCTTCCTCAACGTCATCATACGAAGGATCGTCAAAATACTCTTCAAACTGTCTCATATAGTCCTCACCGTCAAATTCACTGTCGTTGAAAAAGCACTTCTTTGTGAGCTTTACTGTTCAATCCATGTGCCCGTTTTTGTATCGGTGTGAACACAGAGCTGGGAGTCAACGAGATTGTGGATTGTGCGTGAAAGAG
>JAEEGG010012749.1_pt1 | contig 18074 bp, 12 predicted proteins | sample 9134161 | NCBI WGS metagenome assembly JAEEGG01 (sample SAMN16246543, study PRJNA631951) | gut metagenome | biome: gut microbiome; feature: rumen; material: CR-attached | host: Bos | place: Iran: Karaj | collected 2018-10 | reverse complement strand
TTGATTTTTCGGCTCATTTTTGGTGCGTCGAAAAAACGGTTGACCCGATAAGCCATGCGATTGGTCGCGAAAAATTCTACACGTGTGTGCGTTTCGAAGACGGCTGTGACGAAATCGATGACGAAGATTATCCAGAATACGCTTCTGTCCGCCTGATCAAGGATGCGGAATAACGAAATCCATTTAACATTTTGTAGTATACAAAATGTTAAATGCCCTTATATACTCCCGCAGCCTTCTCGAACTGTTCCTTGAACCAGAGGCGCAGTTCTCGCGGGGCGAGGACATCGGCGTCGCTCAGGAACTGCGGAAAGTATACCTTAGCGAGTTTCTCGGAGCATTCGAAGGTGTAGGTGCCGGCGCCGTTTACCTCGGCGGTTGCGGCAGCTTGCGCTGATTCGCTTTCGCCAAAGGCAATCACTTTCGGGCGGTTGGTGGTGAGCTTGTTGTAGCGCCTGGCGCCTTCTTCGGTGAGTTTCACCTTTACCTGCTGCCCATAGCACAAAAACGGGTCGAAGTGTTCGCGGAACACTTCCGCCTGGTGCGAGAGTTCAAAGTTTTCGCAGTGGAACGCCTTGCTTGCGGTGTCGGGGGCGACTCCCCGGATGTGGCAGAGCCGCAGTGAATGGAATCGCGCGCCGGCCGCGGCACACTCTACTTTGTCGTCGCACACCACCACGTATGCCCTCACCTGCGACGGCGAAAACGCCAAGAAGCAGGGCGAAACGCACTTTCGTTCTCCGCGGTAGGTGAGCGAAACGTTGGTGCGGGCCTCCGCGGCGGCGGTCAGCTTGTCCAGTTCGTCGCGGAAGATAAAGCATTCTCGCTTGCCGCGGGGCATGTTCACGTAGCATTCGAAGTAGTAGCGGCAAAGGGGCGCAATCTTGGTGCCTACGTTCTTGGCGAAGGAATTCGCGAAGTTCGCAAAGCTTTCGCCGGGTTGGTTCAGCGTGAACTGGAGCGGGGGCACGTTCTTGTACAGCGTATCGTCCGGACCGATTTTGGTCGGATCGGGCGGCGTAAATTCTGCATAGCGGGCGAGTATCCTGTTGCAAAGATCGCTCAGGCTTTTCAGTCCGTAGTCCTTGACGTCCAATTCCATCTGCGAACGCAGCAGGTGCGACACGGCTACCTTGATTTTTTGAGAGATGCTAATCATACCTTAAAGATAGTTTTCGCAAGCGAAAAAAGGAATGCATCGACCCTAAAAACGAAAGTTCCATTTTTGAAGTTGCCGTTTGCGTTTTTTCAATAAAAAGGGCAAAATCCGTAAATATGCGGTTTTTAAAGGTTCCGGCTTGTAGAACAAAAAAATAATGCCTATTTGAGCAAAGAACGCTCGTGGCTAGATTTATTCAAAAACAAAGGAGTACATTATGGCTAAAAATGCAAACACCAAACCGATTGAAGCTGTAGAAGTCGAAGAGGAAGAATCCGAAGGCCTGCTATTCGGCATTATGGACGATATTTATGACATTGCTCATGACCTGTTTCCCGATGCCGTCGAAAAGTTCCATGCGAAGGTGGGTGATGCCCTGGAACGCGCTGCCAATTATATGGAAGAAATTGGCCCCTCGTGGGAGGCCGGCTGCGACCGTATCTACAACAAGGTGATGAATTTTCTGGATGGTGCCGAAGAAAAGACCATGAAGACGATCGATAAGGTTCAACACAGTCCTATCGGTGCGGCAATCGACCAAATTTACGAGAAAAATCACCGATAAAATCCATATCCTTTGCGCCTTCCCATTATTTTATATATATTCTAGGGGAGGAACACTTTCTATGGGAGGCTGAGAGGATGAAGCGTATTTTGCATTTATGGATGGGCTTGGCCTGTTTGGGGGCGTTGCTGCTGGGGTGTAACGACATTCCGGCCACCCCGTCTTATTGCGAAAGCCACCAGTGCAAGCCCTCGTCCGAGGTGCGTCAACGTCCGACGTCGTTTGCGCTGGAACTTCAGCTGAATGATTCGAGTGAGTCGCCGGTTGCGCGTCTCTTTACGCTAGACTGCGCCTACCTTTCCGACGAAGATTCCTCCCAGGTCAGCACGTTCTGTGTCGATAGTCTCAAGTTTGGCAAAGGCAAATCGTTAGTTCACCTGCCGCAATTGAGCAAGTACAGCTATAACTACAGCTACCTGTATGGCAAGCCCGTGGTTTCTCCTTATGGTTATGCGCTTGAATCGTATGCCAGCATTCCTCTCGATGACGACAATCATCTGCGATTCACTTTGGTCGACCGCGAAAAGAAGGAAAAGAAGATGGACGTGGATCTCTCGGATTACGTAGGGATGTACAAGGTCCACGGCGATACCTTCGATTTCAAGTTCCCTCCGCAGAGTTCGTTTACGTCTTATAGTCGCGGCTCTGTCGAAGAAGACAGCGCTGATGTCTATACGTACGATCCGAACCGTGAATTTGGCTGCTACGAATACTCTCTCGATAGTAACTATACGGACACCTTGCTTTATTGCGCCTTTACGGAGGGGCAGCCTACGGATGGAAGCGGGACGATAACGATCGTTTCGGAAACGATGGAACAGTATGTCCGCGTCCAGGATTCGAGTAGCTGCAAGTCGAAACGTTTTTACTTAGATGTCAGAAACTACGAAGGGTGGCATTACAGCTCCATTGATTGTTACAGAAATGAACTTAGTCCTGCTCCAAAGAAGCTTACGGTTTCGGACCTTTATTCGGTATCGCGGATGGAAGAGGCTGTTCGGGAATCTTTGCCCGCAGATGCCAAGGGCTTTAGCGGACTCCGTGGGCATAGGCATTCCTGGCATACGGAAAGTTATCTGGAAAAGCAGGGGCCCAAAGGCGAAGACGACTTTACGATTTACGTAATCTATAGGGAATAGGCGAGTCGGTGAAGCGTGTTATTTTATTTATAATCGCTTTTGTCGCGGTAATTGCTGCACAGGATGGCTATAGGGAATGTTCGGTGTATTTGCCTTGCGAAAAGGAGCCTTCCGCTGTAGAACCTATGCCTGTTGAACAGCAGGGTGCGCCCGCTCAGCAGTACAGCCCTGCCCGCGCGGTTGCGGGGAATGGTTTTTATTTTGACATGACGCTGGGTGGCTCTTTTCGGCACCTAGAGGCGACAGTGGTGAAACGTCGTAAATCGAGCGATGGTCTGGCAGACGGTTGCCATTTTGAAAGTGATGGACGGTATGTTTGCGAAAAAAATAAGCCTGCTAAAAAGGAAGACGAAGTTGGGTACACGGGTGTGGGAACCTTGATTGACGCACGCTTTGGTGGCCACTTCGGAAAGATTATCGCCTTTTTTGCAAATGTGGAGCTCGAGTTTACGGAGGGGTCTGTTTCTGGTTGGGATGACAAGGATATTGACCCTGGTTCCGTTTTTCTGGGTGCCGGTCCTGGTATAACGATTTTCCCGTTTGGCCTTCAGGATGATGGTCTCAAGAATATGTATTTCGGTTTTGCCGGAAATTTTCTGCTGGGTAGCGGCGGTGGCATTGGTGCCATAAACGTCAACTTGATGGGCGAGCTTGGCTATGTTTGGGAGGTGTCCGACAGAATGTTTGCCGGAGTCGCCGTGGGGGCCGACGTTATGTCGTTGAGCGATATCGGCGAAGACCAGAAGGACGCGAGCGGCTTTTCCATTTGGATCGGCCTCAAGCTTATGAGAAAGTAAGCTCCTCTGTCATCCCCACGACCTTACTTGTCATCCCTGCGCTGCGGGGATCTTTTATTTGGAGTTCTTTTCCCGCTTGATTTGCTTGAGCTGCGCGAGGCGTTCGCCGAGTTGCTTTTCCTTGCCGTAGGGCTTGGGCTGGTAAATTTCGGTGCCTTCGAGCTGCTTGGGCAAATGTTCCTGTGCGGAATAGGCGCCAGGGCTGTCGTGGTCGTACTGGTAGTCGATTCCGTAGCCCAATTTTTCGCCGACCTTCGTGACCGAATTGCGGAAGGCGCGGGGAACGGGGAGCGTACCTGTCTGCTTCACGATAGAATCCGCTTTCATCCCGGCGAGTTCCACACTGTTGCTCTTGGGAGCGAGCGAAAGGTAGATGGCGAGTTCGTCGAGGGCGATGAGGCCTTCGGGGATTCCCATGAAGTCGTAGGCTTCGCGGGCAGATGTGGCAAGCAGTAGCGCGTTAGGGTCGGCAAGGCCGATGTCTTCCATGCTCATGCGCATGAGTCGGCGCAGAATGAATCGCGGATCTTCGCCGCCTTGTAGCATACGGTGCAGCCAGTAGAGGGCCGCATCGGGGTCCGAGCCGCGGATAGACTTGTGCAAGGCCGAAATCAGGTTGTAATGTTCTTCGCCGCCCTTGTCGTAACGCAGGGGCTTCTTGTATTGGAATTCTTCGAGGAGTTTTTCGTCGATGACTTTTTTGTCGCCGAGGTTCTTGCCGATCCATTCGATCTGGTTCAGCAGGAATCGTGCGTCGCCGTCGGATTGCGCGATGAGCTTATCGACGACGGCTTCTTCGACTTCTACGTCCTTGAGCTGCAGGCCGCGCGGATGGTCGCGTAGCGCACTGAAAATCAGCGTGCGCAAATCTTCCTTGCTCAGGGGAGCGAATAGAATCAGCTGGCAGCGGCTGAGCAATGCGCTGTTGACCTCGAACCCAGGGTTCTCGGTGGTGGCGCCTATAAGCGTCACCGTGCCGTCCTCGACGGCACCCAACAGCGCATCTTGCTGTCCTTTGTTGAACCGGTGGATTTCGTCGATGAAAAGGATCGTGTCGTGGAACATCCCCTTCATCCGTCGGGCATCTGCGAGGACTTCCTTGACTTCTTTCACGCCGCTAGCTACCGCAGAAAGGGCGACGAACGACTTTTTCGTATGCTGGCGGATCACGTGGGCGAGGCTCGTCTTTCCGCAGCCCGGCGGGCCCCAGAAAATCATGCTCGGCACGTTGTCGTTTTCGAGACTTTTGCGAAGCAAACTCTGCTCGCCCAGAATCTTGTTCTGGCCTAGAAACTCATCCAGGTTTTGCGGGCGTAATCTTTCGGCGAGCGGCTGGTCCATAATTCAAATATACTAAAACGCGTGAAATTCTTCGCAGGGGAGGCCAGGCCTGTTCCTGCACTGCACAAATATACACTAAAAGGAAGGGGACTGTCAAGACCCCTTGTGCGATTTCTGGTATGTCCTCGTGAATTTTGCTAGAAGAGAACGCTGATGCCGATGGTCGAATAGAAGGTGTTCAGCGAGGAATCGTAGAACGCTTCTTCGGCGACGAGTGTCTTGTTCAGGAGGCTCGTAAAGCACTGCACCACGCGCAGGTCGATGCTCACCCAGCGGGTAATCATGTAGCCGATGTCGAAAGCTCCGCCCACTTCCATGCCGGAGGTGGCCACGGTGTTTTCACGCTTGCCGCCGCTCGTATTGAACTCGGAGGAACCCTTCAGCTTGAGCCCCATGTTCAGGCCAAGTCCCACGAAGAAATTGTAGTCTTCGAAGGTGTAGCGGAAGATGATGGGGATTTCAAACATGAAGATGTCGATGGAGGCCTCGTTGGTGTAGGCGTCCATGTCTTTCTCGTAGGTGTAGTGCCTGTAGTTGAAAGTAAGTTCGGGAACGAGGCTCAGGTTCTTGACTAGGAAGTTCATCTTGACGATGAGGCCACCGCCCGTTTGGAAACCCATGCCCCAGCCGTCGGAGTTTTCGCCGAAGAAGGTATTGGTACCGACCTGGGCACGAATGCCGAGCAGCACGGCGCGCTGGAAGCCTTCGTTTCGGAGCTTGTTGATTTCGGATCTCTTGGTCGTTTCGGCCTTGTAGCGGGCGTAGGCGCTCGCGTATTCTTCGTCGTCTGCAAATTCGCTGTCGGTCGATCCGTCGTAGGTGGGGGCTTCGTCCGAAGGGGCAGCTGCGGTCGATGCGTCTGCTGCGGTAGCCCAACCTTCGTCATCGTTAGAATCGTCCTGTGCCCAGGCGGGAATCGCTAGGGCAAGTGCCAGGGTGGCAATTACACTCAATCTCTTGAAATCCATAATCAAATTATAATAAAAGAACACGTAAAGACCGCCTATAAAATAATTTCAGCGTGTAAAAATAGTGCAGAAAATTTTTTTTACTTAGCGGAACTGGGGCGCCGAGTGCTGATTTAGAGCAGGAATGTGAGCCCAAGCGAGGTATGCATTGTGTAAAGTTTTGAATGCATTAGGGGTGATTCGGCGATCAGGTTCATGTCGAGCGTGTTCGAGAAGTTCTGAACGACGCGGATATCGACGACCAGCCAGCGGTTGACGATGTAGCCCAGGTCGAAAAGTCCGCCGATTTCGACACCCGAGGTCGGCACCGTGTTGCTGTTCGTGGATTTGACCTGTTTGCCGTCGATGGTCGTGGTCTGCTTGAATTCGGAATCTCCATTCATCTTGAGGCCGAGATTGATTCCGAGGCCAACGAACAGTCCGTCTTCGTCAAAGATGTATTGCCCCATGATGGGGATTTCGAAGAGCATCTCGTCGATGGTCGCCGAGTTCTTGCTGTAGTTGGTCTTGCCTTCGTAGCTGTAGTGGCGGTAGCTGAAGGAAAGTTCGGTCGCGACTCCGAAGGTGCCGCCGAGGGGGAGCCTTGCCATGAGGCCTCCGCCGAAGTCGTATCCGATGTTCCAGTCGTCGGCTTTCTTGCCGAAACTCTTGTTTGCGCCCCCTGTGGCGCGGACGCCGAACTGGACCCCTTTTGAAAAGCCTTCCTTGCGGGCGCGGTATTCGGCGGCACTTTCGTTGACGTAGTGGGGGCGGTCATCGTCTTCTTCGTCGATGTTCGCCGTTGCGACTTTTGCGGGTGCCTGTGAGCTGTCAGCCGATGTTTGCGTGGAATCGCCTTCGCAGGAGTTGTCTTCGCTGTTGGCGCTTTCGCCGTAGGAATAGCCCTGTTCGCCGTTGCTTTGCGTGGCCTCTCCGGCAGGGACATAGCCGCATCCGTCGCCGACGCAGTTCGGGTCACTTACTTCGCCGCTACCTTCGAAAACACCCTGCGCAAAAAGAGGGGTGGAAAGGACGCCTGCAAGAAGTGCGACCGCCAAGCGGTTTGTCAAGAGGTTTGACAGCGAAAAGGTTTTCATACTTTTAATTATAACAAATTTTTCCATTGAAAGCTCAAAACTTTTTATTTTTAAGAAAGATGTATTAACGAGGTGTTTGATGAAATATTCCAGAATCTGGCTTTCGGCTTTTGTTTTGACGGCCGGATTTATCCTTTCGTCCTGTTCCGAATCGGACTCGTCCGTCGGTAGTTCCGGGGTAGAAAGCGATTCGATCGAAGATGCCATCGGCAAGATGAGCCTGCGCGAAAAGGTGGGGCAGATGTTCATTGTACGTCCGGAGGCCTTGGACACGAGCATCCACTGGAGCCACTATAGCGAACTGGTCGATTACAAGCTGCAAAAGGTGAACGCGACCATGTCCGCCGTGAATGAGGATTACCCTATAGGCGGTATGATCCTTTTTGCCCACAACATCAAGGACGAATCGCAGCTGGTATCGTTTGTCAAGAAAATAAAGACCTTGAACGGTTCGCCCCTGCTTGCGGTTGACGAGGAAGGCGGCCGTGTGGCGCGTATTGCAAATAGCGAAAATTTTGACCTTCCCAAGTACGAAAGCATGGAGGCCATTGCCAAGTCGGGCGATCCGAATGATGTCTACGAGGCGGCTTTTACTATCGGTTCCTATGTCAAGGAATACGGTTTCGATATCGACTTTGCGCCGGTAGCCGACGTGAACACGAATCCGGAAAATATCGTAATCGGTCCGCGCGCGTTTTCGGACAAGCCGGAAGTGGCGGCGAAGATGGTGGTGAAGTACCTGGAAGGGCTCGATTCGGCAAAGATTGTCGGAACGCTCAAGCATTTCCCGGGACATGGCGACGTGAAGGCAGATACGCACACGGGTTACGTGGCGACCGACAAGACCTGGGACGAAATGAAAAAGTGTGAAATGGTTCCGTTCAAGGCGGGAATCAAGGCGGGCGCCCAGATGATCATGACGGCGCATATCGCAGCACCCAAGGTGACGGGGAACAATCTGCCGTCTACGCTTTCGCCGGTCATTCTGCAGGACAAGCTGCGCGGTGAACTCGGCTTTAAGGGCGTGATTGTCGCCGATGCCATGGATATGGGTGCCATCGTGAACGACTATGGCAACGAAGATGCGGCTATCAAGGCGATTCAGGCGGGAATCGACATTGTCCTTTGTCCGCTTCATTTCGTGAATGCGTTTGATGCCGTGGTGAAGGCCGTCGAGGACGGAAAGATTGAAGAATCCCGTATTGACGAAAGCGTTCGACGCATTTTGAAACTTAAAGAGAATATCAAGAAATAGGATTTATGCCGATTCTTTCTGCCCAGAACCTGTTGTTGCGAATAGGGGCGAACGCCCCGCTGCTGGATAACGTGAGCTTTGACATCGAGGCCGGCGACCGGATTTGTCTGGTCGGCCGCAACGGTTGCGGCAAGAGCACCCTTTTACGGGTGCTTTCGGGCGAGACCGAGGCGCAGTCGGGTGACATCGTGAAAAAGTCGGGGCTTCGCATTTCGCGTATGATTCAGGAGATTCCCGCGCATATTGATGGAACCGTTCGCGATGTGGTGATGGGCACCGTTTCTGTAGGGAATTCGGCGGTATGGAAGGTGGGCGATGACGCATCGCGTGACACCCACGCCGAGGCGATTCTAGGAAAGACGGGAATCGATCCCGAGGCATTATACGACAGCTTGAGTGGCGGACAGAAGCGCCGCACCCTTTTTGCGCGAGCACTTGCGCAGGACCCGGACCTGTTGCTGCTCGACGAACCCACGAACCATCTGGACATTCCCGCGATCCAGTGGCTCGAAGGAATCGTGACGAGACTGAACTGTGCGCTTTTATTCGTAAGCCATGACCGCACCTTTGTACGCCGGGTGGCGAACCGTATTTTTGATTTGGACCGTGGCCGTGTACGCTGCTGGGATTTCCCGTACGATAAGTTTGTGCAGTTCCGCGACCAGGCGCTTGCCGAAGAGGACAAGGCGAACGCGCTTTTCGACAAACGCCTCGCCGAAGAAGAAGTGTGGATTCGCAAGGGAATCCAGGCGCGTAGGACCCGGAACGAGGGCCGCGTGCGGGCGCTCATTAAAATGCGCGAGGAGCGTGCGGCGCGCCGCACCCGAACGGGCAACGTGAACATGCAGATTACCGAGGCCGACCGTTCGGGGCGCCTGGTGGCAAGACTCACCGACGTAAGCTACTCCTACGATGGGGCGCCTCTTATTAGCGGGCTTTCGACCGAAGTTTCCCGCGGTGACCGCATCGGTATCGTGGGGCCGAATGGTTCCGGAAAGACGACTCTTTTACGCCTGATTCTAGGCGAACTTAAGCCTGATACTGGCGATGTGCGCTTGGGAACGAACTTGCAGATTGCCTACTTCGACCAGATGCGTACACGCCTGCGTGAAGACAAGTCACTTGTGGAAAACATCGGCGACGGACAGGCCTACATTACGCTGAACGGCGTCAAGCGTCATGTGTTAAGTTATTTGCAAGACTTCCTTTTCTCGGCGGACCGTGCCCGAGGCCCCATCAGTGCGCTTAGCGGCGGCGAAAGGAACCGCCTGCTGCTTGCATGCCTCTTCAGCCATCCGAGCAACGTGCTGGTGCTTGACGAACCGACGAACGACCTCGACATGGAAACGCTAGACCTGCTCGCGGAACTTTTGGCGGACTACAAGGGAACCGTGCTTACCGTAAGTCATGACCGCGCCTTCCTCGATTCCGTGGCGACAAGCATCCTCGCCATCGAAGATGGCGGCAACATTTTCGAATCGGTAGGCGGCTACAGCGATTACGAAGCGAAGAAAAAAGTCCGCGACAAGGAAGCTGCAAACGCCGCGCGTATTGCCGCCGAAAAAGAAGCGGAAAAAGCGGCGAGGTCTGCGCAGAATTCTTCAGCTGCTTCGGCGGCGCAGGCCCTTTCAGGGTCTGCCGGCGCTCCCGCAAAGAAGAAAAAACGCAGCTACAACGAGGAGCGCGAATACGCCGTCCTCCCCGAGAAAATCGAAAAACTCGAATCGGAAATTTCGGAACGCCAGACAGAACTCTCTAAACCCGAAGTGTTCACAAATGCCGCCCGCATCGTGGAACTCCAGAAAGAAATCGCAGACCGCGAAGCCGAACTCGAAAAGGCCTACGAACGCTACGAGGAACTCGACTCGCTAGGGTAACGGGAAGCACCTTGATTTTCGCAAATTAGGAGGGACTGCTCGACCTGTTGCACTTTTTGCATTCAAGCACTATATTACCTGTAAAAAACCTTGATTTAAAAAGGGCTTTTCCAAATGCCGACGGATTTTCGACATCGAATCTGTGGTACATGAAAAAATGGTTTGTTTTCTATACAAAAACACCATCTTCTGAAAAACTCCAACGCCCCGTTGGAGAATTTCCCCAGCCCAAGGCCCCTGAGCTTGCCAAAGGGTAGACTGGGTTGGGCTATACTCGCCTCGCTTTGCGAGGCTCACTTATAGTTCCAAAGTCTTTTCCGCTCTTTTAAATTGTTTATCTCTTGATAATAAATAACCTGATTCGCACTTAAACTTTTCCACCTCTTTTTTCGTAAAGCGATAGAAAAGAATCTTCCCTTTTCGAGATGCGCATTCATGTGAATATCTGTGAGAACTATTAACACCCAACACAACAATAACTTCGTCATATTCAGATGGATTTCCAAGATTTATGTTTTTTGCATCACTTGAGTCACTGAATTTTATTTGAATTTTCTTCCCATTTCTCGTTGCATCATATCCCTTTTGATTTTTTTGAGAAGCTAGTTCCAAATTTGAATATACCTTCGTGCATAAAAATTCTCCTATGTCACCCAAAATCTTTTTTGATCGAACTATTCCTGCATCTTTGAGTTTTTGAGGCATTTTAAAATACTCTCTCAAAACTCTTGCCTGTTCATCAGAAAAACCAAGTTTCGTCAAATTGCTCATGTTAGCCATATTTCAACCCAATTAACAAAAACATTTCTAGTCTTTGACACAACGAACAGCTAAGCTGACGTACTCAATGTAACTGGTTTTGAGATCCGCATCATCCGCCTCTAAATTCCAGAAGTATACATAATCTTTGACAGATGCGGTGGCACTCCAGAAGTTGGCAATGGAGCCAGCGTATTTAAAACCGCTATAGAAGTAAGCGCCTGCAGGGAGTGCAGAGAATCCATACGCATCAGTCGCATTCGGCCATTTTTCAAATTCTTTTGCTTGCATGGCGTATGGAGTGGACCCCATCGCAGAATACAGAGTTTTCCATTCAATACTTGTCGGCAAATGCCAACCTTCAGGGCAAACACCTCGCACAGGATAAGTCGGCGAGCAAGTATTTCCGTAGCCACAATACTTTCCATTGGAGCTAAATATTCCTGCACTATCCATTGCCGCCGCCCAAGTGTATAAACGCCCATATTTCACACAATTACTCGCAGAATTATCATAACAATACGATTTCGTAGTTCCATAATTATAAGTGTAATTCAAATTTTCAGCCATCCAAGTTTGTGTCCCTATATCAATAATTCTATAAGATTTTCCATCTCTTGAATCATGTAACTTTCCATCAATCCATACAACGGACGATTCCCATTCGCTATCATGGCACACATAAAGAGAATCGTGATCATCACCTATTTTTACTTGAATTTCATCATTCTCCGTATAGTTAACGCATCCTTTATTCAAATAAATTTCCGTTTCATTTGCAACTCTAAATGAATCTGCATCGCATACATACTTATTTGACGCAACAACTTCGCCACCGACAATCGCTCCATCCCCGGAGCAAACCTTTTGATAGGTATCATATTCCAAAACCGATGCCGGGGTCCATTTTTTTGATTTACAGATGTAATACACATTACCAACTTTCGCAACTTCTCCTTTCCGGCTTGTCACGCAGGCACCGAAGAAATACTCTATTCCAGCTTCAGCTTCACGCCACTTGCCATTGTCATAGACATAATGATTTGACGGGTCCACGCTTCCTTCTTTCATTTCGCCTTCTGCTCCTGCAGCCCATCCGTATGTATCATATTCCAAAGCGGTCGATTTTGTCCACTTCTTGGATTTGCAGGTGTAATAGACTCCATCAGATTTGCCAACTTCGTTATTCCGGCTTGTCACACAGGCTCCCAAATCATTTTCGATAGTACTTGCCGAGGCTCGCCACTTGCCGTTTTCATAGACGTAGAATTTATTTGTATTGACATCCCCTGCGCGGACATCGCCCTCCTTGCCTGCACTCCACTCGTATGTGTCCTTTTCGAAATCTGTGGCCTTTTGCCAACCCGTCGATTTACAAATGTAATGAACATTGTAATTTGCGCTCAACTTGTTCGTAACAGGTGCCACCACATTGTAACGGGTCGAAGCACAGCCGCCCAATCCATAGGCATTATTCCAGAATATATCCATATACTGTTCATAATCAGGAATTTCCAGAATATTCCAACTCTTTACATCGGCTTGAATAATCGTCTTGTCAAAAGTTTCTGCCCAGTCCGCCATCGCGGCCTTCGTCTTTTCAGCATCAGTGGCATTCCATTCACCATCATCAGCGACATCCTGTCTAAAGGCTTCTATCGCCGAGAGAATTTCTGCATCAGTCCTATCGCCCATAAAGATAACGGACATAGCAAGTAGTGTCGCATTTGCGGCATCGTACCACAGATTGTCATCGTAATCTTCGAATATGGAAAGGTCTTCGGAGAACTTGATGGTGGTCGCAAAGCCAAACGCCGTCATGATTTCGTAATCCGCCTGTTTCTTTGCCGCAGAAACGCTGTAGCCTTTTTCTACCAGTTTCATCGCACGGGCGTATTCCAAATGCGTCAACAAATTCACATTTGCATTGGTGCGGTCGGAAAGGTCCGTAAGTGCCTGGAGCGTCATAGAGTCCGCACTATATTCACCCGTAACTTCATTTCTCCAAAGTCCACGTACGGCAATTTCGGCATACGGATAAACAAGGCTTACTTTCGGAATAACATAATTGCCCTTGTTGCTGGAAATTTCATCGACATACTTGATGCCAGAATAACGATGTGTGTCATTATACAGCCGAAGTTCGCGAAGTTCCAGCGGGGAGCCGAACTTGAAAGGCCCCTTTTGAGCGGCGCCTAAAATTGAAACGGACTTTACCAAGTATCCGCGAGTCGAATCCGGAGTCCACTTTACACCGTCGCAATCAAAATACAAGGAGTCTTGATTCACCAGCACACGAGCATTTTTATTTGAAGAGTTGCACAAAACAAGGTCATCACGATTTTCTACAACCTTATTCGAAATAGAGGACGACGAACTTGTCGGTTTCACTGAACTCGATGACGAATTGGGATTTAGTACCTCGTTCACAAGGAATGTCGCGGAATCCTTGCCACACACGATTCGCAGGGTAATGGCATCAATTTGTTTAAGAATGCAACCTTCTCCGTCTGCGCCATTTTCGCCATTCGTTCCGTTAGTACCGTTCTTTCCATCGGTTCCGTTTTTACCATCGGCTCCTTTTTCGCCGTCATGCCCATTCAGCACTACGCCCACGGAGTCTCCTCCGCAGAGGATTTTCATACCGCTATTATCACGCAACGTAACAGCGGTGCAACTCGTACCGTCCTTGCCGTCTTTTCCATCCTTGCCGTTGGCACCGTCTTTACCGTCAACGCCATTTTTAGCAGAAGTGCTGCTAGAGTTGTTCTTTCCGTCAGTTCCGTTTTTACCATCTGCTCCATTTACCCCGTTGCGTCCATTCAGCACGACGCCGATGGAATCACCGCCGCAAATGATTTTCAAGCCGGAACTGTCCGCAAGTGATTCGGTTTCGCAATGAAAATCGATCGTTCCATTGGAATTCTGGGTTGCCGCGCGCCACTTGCCGTTAGCGCATACGCGAAGAGATGTTTCGCTTGTAACAAATATCTGTTCACCTTCGTTTGATTTTTCACAAGTCGGAAGGTCGTCTGCTTCAGCAACTATATTTGCGTTATAGCGAGTATTTTCAGTTACAGAGTCTTCGCCACAAGCGGTGAATATAACCGCGAACATGGCCCCTATCGCTACGCTCCAGGGGGACAGGCGGGTAGTTACATTCTTGATAGATTGATGAGAAAATACCGCAAGCGAATGCTTCTTTGCCATAACGGCCTCCGTTTATTACGCAGGAAAAATAACATAAATGTTTACAATTCAAAAGCTGACCGCAACGAAAAAATGAATTCCTGCAGTCCATTTGTTCAAAAATATTTACGTTTTCACTCGGGAGGGGTCGTTTTTGCAATATTCCAATTTGCAATATTCGTATTCTTATGTTACATTTATTCCAATGGATTGTATTGGGAAATCATAAGAGGTCTATATGATGAAAAAAATGATTTCGTTGATGGGGGCTTTGGGAGCCCTGTTTGGATCCGCTTATGCCGCGACGACGACGGTCTGGACCGAAGAAGGCGATGGCGACAAGGTTCCTGCCTATTGGTATACTTACACTGACCCGACTAACGGTTCGCTCAGTTCTGTTACCGAGTCGGTTGACGGATTGATCAAGTCCGCCACGTTGAGCGTAACTAGCGGAAAGACCAATTCGGCCGGTTTTGGTTTTGGCTGGCAGCAGGACGCCAGTTATAATGACGTCGCGTTTTCCCTTGCGGCCTATAAGGGCGTGTGCCTGACTTATAGCGCAGAGGCTCCGTTCCGCATCGATTTCAAGCAGTCCACGATTAAGGACTACAACTACTACGGTGCAGAACTCAAGGCGTCAGCCGGTTTTAAGAAGACCTTTATCGCTTTCTCCTCCCTTACCCAGGGCTGGACTTCCAAGACGAAGGTGAACTGGTCGGCGGCTTACCAGACGGGCGTGCAGTTCGCATTCAAGGATAACCACGCAAAGTCGGCCTCGACCACGACAAACAACATCGAGATTTCGAGCTTTATCCTTGCAGACGAGTGCGTGACCAATCCTACGGAACTTGTGGGCGATGCAGAGGGAACTGCAGTCCTGAACGAAGGCGATACCCTGGATATCGACCTCTCCACGATTTTCAGTGATGAAGATGGCGACGCGACCGTGACGGCATCGATCCTTTTGAACAAGAGCTACGCCTCGTTTGTCAATGCGAAGGCTTCTTATGAACAGGACGGCCATGTTTATATGGTGGCTACCCCCAATGTCAGTGGCGATGTTACCGTTAACCTGAAAGCAAGCGACGGAATCCACGCTGCGGTCTCCTACACACTCACGGTGACGGTCAAGGACCGCGATAACGCTCCTGTCGCTGTTGACGATTCCTATACGGTCAAGGAAGACTCGACCCTGAAGGTCAAGATTACGAATAATTTCATGAAGAACGACTACGATGTCGATGATCCTGAAGGATCGAAGCCTCTTACGATTGCCCTTGTAGACGACGTACAGCACGGGACCCTGGTGCTGGGTAAGAATGCTGCTGGCGAATACGACGGAACGTTTACCTACACGCCGGAGGCAAACTTTAACGGTGTAGACTTCTTCACCTATACGGTTACGGATGCGACTAGCAAGGAAAGTGATCCTGCGACTGTGTCGATTGAAATTACTCCGGTGAATGACCCGATGGTACTCGCCGAGGTCGATATGTCCTATTTCAAGGATACCCTCGAACTGGACGAAGACTTTAACCCCGATACTGTAGATGCGCTGCAGTTCCCTGCGACGGCTTTTGTTTTGGAAGATGCTGACGGACTTGAACAGGTGGTGTATGGCGTGACCTCTAAGGGCGTTATCAATGCGGAACATTTGCTGACGGGCGGAACGCATTACATTATGTTTACCCCGGTAGCCGATGCCTATGGCCTTGCGAAGTTGACCTTCTGGGCGAAGTCCGGAGTCGATTCCGTGGGCGTTAATTTCTATGTGAAAGTGAATCCTGTGGAAGATTTGCCTGTGGCAGTCAAGGATGCCTACGAAGTCAAGGAAGATGTGGAATTCTCTGTGAAGGCTGCAAAGGGTGTTCTCGCCAACGATTACAACCCCGACGACCGCACGGTTGCCTTGATTGCCGTTCTTGACGAAGTCCCGGACCATGGCGAACTTACTCTTAACGAAGATGGTAGCTTCACCTATATGCCCGAAAAGGATTTCTATGGCGAAGACTACTTTGCCTATCATGTGGAGACCGCCAAGGGTCAGAAATCGGGTTTCGCGATTGTCACCCTTAAGGTAATCGATATGCCCGAACCTCCGATTGTGGTGGTGGAACCGGCAACCCTCGATACGACTATCCGTGAAGATAGCGGCTCCCTGACGTATGCCGAAAAGCTTTACAGCACCTGGGCGAAGGCATCTGATGGCAAGTCCAAGCTGTATTACACCTTTACGAGCGATGACGGAAAGACGAAGACTCAGAACAACAAGGGCGCCTGGTGGGTGCTTGCCGAAAGGGATGCCTTTGGCGATGCTTATGTGACGGTGAGCGTTACGGACAGCGTCTCTGTTCCGGAGACGTTCAAGATTCATATCTATATCACTCCGGTGAACGATGGCCCGGTCGTGGCGATGCGTGACACGCTGCGCGTCGAAAAGACGGGCTGGAGCGAATCTATCGTGCTGGATTCCCTGTTCTATGACGCCGATGGCGACAGCCTTGCATACAAGGTTACCGCTCCGATAGTGCTTGCGACCGAGATTGTCGACGGCGTGTTGACGATTGCCCCTGCAACCGATTCGACGGTGCTGAATGACGGCATTTTCCGCGTGAAGGTTCAGGCAAAGGATGCTGCCGATTCTACCACGGCGACGATTGTGATTCTGGTTGGCGAAGCCGCTTCGGGAATTGCCCCTGTGGTGGTGACGCACAAGGCGACCTGGCAGAATGCCATTGTTGCAAATCGTGGCTCGGTGGCTCTGTTCGATATGCAGGGCCGCGTGATGTGGCAGGCCAAGCTCCCGGTGTCCGAGGCTCAGGTACGCGCCGCAGCCGCTCAGGTGCAAGGCAGAAAGATCTTGCAAGTCAATCGACAGACCTGGACGATTAAGTAGGTATGAGCTCGGCGCAGAGCGCCTTTGAGCTCGCTTCGCTTTGAGATTAAGAAGAGGCTCCGTCTAGGAGCCCCTTTTGTATCTTTTTTTGGAGAGGAAACCTCAAAGCGACACCTATAAGGTGGAGCGCTCTCATACCTCAAAGGATGCCGTAGGCATCCGACCTCTCGCCTACTTTACTAGTGCTTCGGTGTCAAGGGCGATGAGCAGTTCTTCGTTGGTGGCGACGACCATCGCGGTCGGGGTGCCGTCCTTACTGATGATGTGGCCGGATTCCTTGCCGTTCTTTTCGTTGCGGGCTTCATCGATCTGGTAGCCGAGAATCTTGAGGTTGTCCATCGCCATCTTGCGGACAAGCTTGCTGTTCTCGCCGATACCGCCGGTGAATACCAGCGCGTCGATGCGCGGGAGTGCCATGGCGATGCCGCCGATTTCGCGGGTGAGCCTGTAGGCGAACGTTTCGAGGGCGATCTGTGCGCCCACGTGGCCTTCGCTTGCGGCCTGCGTCAAGGTGCGCATATCGTTAGAAAGACCGGAGAGGCCGAGAAGGCCAGATTCCTTGTTTACAAGCTTGTCGAGGCGGTCGATATCGTAGCCGTACTTCTTGCTGATGAAGAAGAGAATAGCCGGGTCGAGGGAGCCGGAGCGGGTACCCATGATGAGGCCTTCGAGCGGGGTGAAGCCCATGGTGGTATCAACGCACTGGCCGTTCAAAATGGCGGAGCAGCTGGAACCGTTACCGAGGTGAGCGGTAATGAAGCAGCAGTCTTCCGGCTTCTTGCCGAGGATCTTGGCGGCTTCGCCGGTCACGAAACGGTGGCTTGTGCCGTGTGCGCCGTAGCGGCGGATCTTGTCTTCTTCGTAGAACTTGTAGGGGATGCCGTAGAGGTAAGCCTTACGCGGCATGGTCTGGTGGAAGGCGGTGTCGAACACGGCGACCTGCGGGAGACCCGGGAAGAACTTGGTGGCGCATTCCATACCGGTGGCGTGTGCGGGTTCATGCAGCGGGGCGAACAGCGTGATGCTGCGGATGTAGTCGATGACTTCCTGCGT
>JAEEGG010012748.1_pt1 | contig 18075 bp, 10 predicted proteins | sample 9134161 | NCBI WGS metagenome assembly JAEEGG01 (sample SAMN16246543, study PRJNA631951) | gut metagenome | biome: gut microbiome; feature: rumen; material: CR-attached | host: Bos | place: Iran: Karaj | collected 2018-10 | reverse complement strand
GCGTTTTATGCAGGGCGTAAGGTTTGAAGATAAAAGCAATTGCACAGCGCATCGGGGTGGCGATGCACCTGCCCGTTGTTCAGCACAATGTAGCGGGTGTTGAGCATGTTCAGCACATTCTGGTTAATACGGTAGCTGATGTAGAAATCAATCAGGTCTTGGTAGCGGCGCAGCTTGGCGGCGCTGTATCCGCCCACCTGGTTATGGAATGCCGAGGGCTTGGAGTCGTTGAAGGTGTTCACCGCCAGGTTCAGCACACGGTAGTCCTGGTCACCGGCCTGGGCGGCCATGGCGTCGATGTCGCGGTCATACTGTGCAGGCTGCATCTCCAGCATGCGGGCGTTGCGAACATAGTTGTCTTTGTTCAGATAGCGGCTGTTCACACCCTGCAGGTCGATGACAGTCAGCACGGCCAGCACGGCTACAAAGGGCAGCAGAGCCTTGCTCTTGTTGGCAAAGTGTTTGATATACACCCACAGGGCGGCAGCGGCCAGCACAATGAAGAGGATGCTCCGCCACGAGTCGCCCACAAAGAGTGCCTTGCGGTCCTTGATGAAGATGCTCTGTATCATCGGCCACTGGTCGCCGTATTGGCGGGCCATCTCGGCGTCGCTGCTGCCGCTGTAGCTGAAACCTCCGCACATCAGCAGCCCCACGACGATGCAGCCCACCGTCACGCCTGCCGAGATATACAGGGCACGCAGCAGCCGCTTGGTGTCGCCTTTCTCTTTCAGTGAGGTGGCCTCGCGGATGCCGAGCACAGCCATCAGTACCATCAGCACATTGGCAAGCACCAGGCTCATCGACGGGGTGCGGAACTTGTTGTAAAGCGGCAGGTGGTTAAACACCCACTCGTTGAAGCCCATGAAATTCCTGCCCCACGAGAGGATGACGGCCAGCAGTGTGGCAGCCAGTATCCACCAGCGTTCAGGCCCTTTCACCACAATCATGCCGAAGAGGAACAGGAACACCACGATGGCGCCAAAATAAACGGGGCCGCTCGTGAAGGGCTGGTCGCCCCAGTACAGAGGCACTTTCTCCTGATGGAAATTGCTGTACGAGGCACTCTCCTTGCCCACGGGCTCTACACTGCCGCCGCCCATGGCACCGGGCACCAGCAGGGTGTAGGTCTCGCCCACGCCGTAGCTCCAGCTGAAGGCGTAGTTGATGTCAAGTCCCTTTTCATTGGCGTTGTTGTTGCGCGGGAAATCCTTGCCGTACAAGTCCTGCGGGGTGACGGTTATCTCGCTGCCGCCGCGCATGGTGTACTGCATATACTCCTCATTCACCAGCAAGTGACGGGTGTTGCACAGCACTGCCAGCAGCACTCCGGCCACCAGGATGCCCGTGGCAACGAGGAAACGGGGGAAATACTTGTCCTTAATTGCGTAGATGGCATAGACGATGCCCATGATAACACCCGCCAATGCGGTGTAGAACGTAATCTGTATGTGGTTGAGGGCAATCTGCAGACCCAGGGCAAGCAGGAACAGTATGCCGCCCCAAACCAGCATGTGTGTGCCCTTGCGGCGGTCGTTGCGCAGCACCCCGGCCCCTTTCAGGCAGAGCAGTTCGCCGGCAAGCACGGGTGCCATCATGGCCATAGCCCATGCCTTGGTGATGTGGCCGGCCTCGATGATGATGACGTTATAGCTGCCCAGGCCGAATGCCAGGCCGCCCAGCAGCGCTATCCATGGGCTCACCCCCAGCACCACCAGGGCAATATAGAATCCGAGCAGGTAGAGAAACAGCACGCCCATGTCGTTCTGACGGCCGAAAATCTGCAGCGAAAGGATGTTTTTCAAAGGGGTAAATACCGAATGCTGCGGGCTGTTGGTAATCTGATATCCCGGCATTCCGCTGAACATACTGGGGCACCAGGTGGTGTACTCGCCAGTGGCCTCGTGATAGTCTTTCTGGGCCTTGGCCATGCCCTCGTATTTCTGCAGGTCGCCTTGCGGCAGGGCCTTGCCTTGTATGATGGGCATAAAGTAGATGGCGGAAATGGCAAGCAGGGCCAGTATGATTCCCGCATGGGTTAGTGTGTTCTTTTTCATTTTGATTAAGAGTTAAAGTGTTTTCAAGATTGACGGGTGTTGGTGCGTCTCTTTTATTGTTTACAGTTTTGTGTTATTACTTCGTGACCGGGTAGGAGATGCGGGCGTGGTAGATGCTCAGCATCTTGGACTTCAGCATCGAGCGAATCTTTGTAATGTCGCCGAAGGTAAGGTCGCAGTTCTGCAGCTGGTTCTGTTCGATCTTGCCGTTGATGATGTTGTCCACCAGTTTGTCAATTGATTCGTTGTCGTGGCTGCTCAGGCTCTTGCAGGCAGCCTCCACACTGTCCACTATCATCACCACGGCCGTCTCCCTTGAGAAGGGTGTGGGGCCGGGATACTGGAATGCGGCGACATTGATGGGCTCGTCAGGATGCTCGTTCTTTTGTTTGGCATAGAAATAGCCTGTCATCGTGGTGCCGTGGTGGGTGCGGATAAAGTCCTGCACGGCTGAGGGCAGGTGGTATTTCTTAGCCAGCTCCAGACCGGAGCGCACGTGCTGGATGATGATGGCTGCGCTCTCGGCATACTCTAGTTCATTGTGGGGGTTGAAGTCGCTGTTCTGGTTCTCGGTAAAGTAGAGCGGCGCTTCAATCTTGCCGATGTCGTGGTAAAGGGCTCCCACTTTGGCCAGCAGGGCGTTGCCCCCAATCTCGTTGATCATATCCTCGCTTATGTTGGCCACCTGCATGGAGTGCTGGAATGTGCCGGGCGCATTGCGCGACAGCTCGCGCAGCGCAGGGGTGTTGGTGGACGACAGCTCCATCAGCGTCAGGTTGGTGGTCATGCCGAACAGCTTTTCAAACAGGTAGATCAGCGGGTATGCCAGCAAGGTCAGCACCGCATTGAGGAAGAACACCAGATACCGTTCTCCCGTTATGCCGTCAAGGGTGCTTTCCTGGCTCAACACACCGAAGGTGTAAATCAAGGCGTAGGACAGGAATATCACGCCGCATACCAGGAAGAACTTCGAGCGGCTCTCGAAATTGCGCACGGTGACAATCGACATCATTCCGGCAATAAGCTGGTAGAAGATGAACTCAAAGGGGTTGGGCACCATGTTGGCCAGAATCACTATAGTGGTGACATGCACATACAGCGCCACCCGCATGTCGAAGAATATCCGCACCATGATGGGCACGATGCACAGCGGCACAATCAGCACCAGCTCGGGGCTTTGGCTCGACACCAAGGCCGTGGCCGCCGATGCCAGCAGCACCAGCACCATGACAAAGGTCACCTTGCGGTTGTCTTCCAGTATGGAGTGGCGCGTGTTTTTCAGGAACATATACAGAGCCACGAAGGCGATGATGCACAGTATCAGCTGCCCGGCGTAGCGGCCCCAAGGATGGTAGTTCTCGCGGAATATCTTGTCGTTCTCCTGCTCTAACGAGGCAATGATGAGGGCTTTGTCCTTTGTGACGGTCTCGCCCTTGGCAATGATGCGCTCTCCTTGCTGTATCACGCCTGTGGAGGTGACCAGTTGCGAGATGCGCGAATTGAGCTCTATGCGTGTGCGGTTGGCGTCGAACACTATGCTGGGCAGCAGCACGCTGTCGCGCAGCAGCCGGTTGTTGATGTCCATCGGCGAGACGTACTCCTTTACCGAATGCTCCGAACCGATGTTGCCGTCCAGCAGTATCATCGTGTGGCTCTCGAAGTCGGGCATGTCTGGCGGGGTCTCAAGGTAACCGATGCTGTAGACGCTGTCCACCGTTGTGCGCAGTTGCCGCAGGCTGAGGCCGGGGTTCTTTTGCACCAGGGTGTTCAACTGCTCCACAGCACGAGCATGGGCGGTGTTGTCGTAGTGGTAGTAAAGCATCAGCTCGGCCTTGGCGGTGGCAGTTTCCTGCTCAATCTCGTCAGGGCTTTTCTGCACGGCAAAGTCAAACGGGGCCACCAGGTCGTTGTTGCGCCAGATGCTCCCTTCGGCATAGTCGTATTGTTCTCCCTGGCCGTCGCTGGGGAACATCAGCGGTATCAACGCCGATGTAACGAGCATCAGCAATATTTTCGTTATCAAGGGCAGATGCTTCACGGTGGCAGTGATAATATTGTTCAGTGGCATAGGCAGTATATTCATATTAGATATTGAAAGACAACTCCCAACATCCGAATTCGTTTTTTTGCGGTACACAATCCGCGATGCAAAGTTACAAAATTAAATCCAAACTCAGACTTTTTTCTTCTTTTTTTCCAAAAACATGCTTTTCTGACAGCATATTGGACACTTTTCGGCCTGTTGAAGCGACCTTCGTCGAACCTTCTTTCGCCAATCCTTTTACCTTTCATTTCCCTTCCTTATTCGCTCCTTTTCCGTTTCAAAGCGGAAAAGGAGCGAATAAATGAGGAATAAAGAGTGGAAAAGGAACGACGTTACATCGACCCTACATCGAAGGTGGAGCGATGGGACTATGAATTTGCGGAGTCGTCGAGGGCACGGGTTATCTCGTCCAATATTTCGGGGTTGGTCAGGTGCCATTCGAAGACGGGGAAAACATCTCCGAGGAAGTCTTCGAGTTGCCTGAGCTGGGTGTGCAGCTTGCGAGGCATGGCTTCGTCGGGACCGCTGTAGAGCGAGGTGACGGGTTTGCCTGTGATTTTGAAGTTGAATGTGGCAGGTTCGAAAACACCCTGCCTCAGGATTTCGAGCAGTTCCCATCGGTTGTGGCGCAGTATGTCGTCGGTGGGCGGTTCGGGTTGATGTTCGGTCAGGTCGTTGTAGATTCTCTGCTGGAAAATCTGCGCGTCGCGTCCCCGTATGAGAAGCATCTTGTCGTAGTAGTCGAAGCAGGGGTTTGGCGGGTTGCCTACAGGTGTGGCAATCATGATGAACGACAGTTGCCTGCTGTCGCACTGGTAGATGTAGACGGGATACTTCAGCCCGTCGAGCTGCAGGTCCTCGATGCGTGTCAGTTCGAGGCGGTAGGCTTCGTTGAGCGAGATGGCTGCCTCGTGGTTCTGGAAGCTGGTTCTGAGCATGACGACACCTGTCTCTTCGAGCTTGAATTGGGGGTTGTCGAAGTATCGTTTTGGCGTGGGTGTTTGCATGGCGGTGGGGGTGTTGCTGGGTGATGGGATTGCTTTTTTGTTTTTTCGGGTTGTGTTGGGTGCGCTATCTCTCAAAGGGCTGCTGGTTGGTGAAGTCGGGGCGGTAGCAGGCTTGTGCGTCAAGCTCCTGGAGCCATCCGCGGTGCAGCCCCACAGCGTAGAAATGGTCGGTCACCTTCTGGTATTCCTCTTCGGTGAGGGTGCGCCCCAGCTGGTCGGGCAGGCCTTCGACGGGAGGGAAGTACTGTGCCATGAGGGCCACGTGCAGGTTTGTCGATATGTCGGCTATGGCGTCGAGTACGGCAAGGCTGTTCTCCACCTGTCCGGGCAATACAAGGTGGCGCACTATGATGCCCCGGTAGGCTATGCCGTCGTCGTCGGTTGGCAGGGCGGAGCCTTTCTGGTAGTACATCTCCTTGAGGGCGGCGAGAGCCACCTGCGGATAGTCCTCGGCGTGGCTGTAGCGCAGCGCTAACGCGGGATCCATGTATTTGAAGTCGGGCAAGTAGATGTCGATATAGGGCTCTATGGCGCGCAGGGTCTCCACATTGTCGTATCCGCCTGTGTTGTACACTATGGTGGGGTGGAGGTTGCGTCGGTGCAGAGCCTCGACCAGCGCGGGGATGCTGTCGGCGTAGTGCGAGGGGCTGACCAGTCCAACGATATTCTCGGTCTGCGGCAGCACTTCCGCCACGCGGTCGGCGATGGCTTCAATGCCTTTTAGGCTTGATGGCAAATTGTTCTGAATATTCGGATTATTCGGAATGTTCGGATTATTCGGAATGTTCCGAGGATTTGAGATTTGTTGGTTTTGGCAGTAGATGCACTGCAGGTTGCAATGCTCAAAGAATATGTTGCAGATGCCTTTGGTTCCGCAGAGCGGCGGTTCCTCGCCGCGGTGTAGGCATACGGTGGCGGCCTCCGGCTCGCGGCCGGCTTGGCAGAAGCCCCGCACTACGGTGCGATCGACGGGGCAATGACGTGGACAATTGGTGCAATTCATGATGCAAAATTACACTTTTTTTCTGCAATTTAACTATTAATTTCAAAAATATTCGTATCTTCGCAGATACCATTGAATAATAATTTAAATACTATCAATATGACAATTAAAGACTTAGAACCAAAAGAACTGTGGGGTAATTTCTATAACCTCACCCGTTGCCCCCGTCCCTCAAAGCATGAGGAGGCAGTACGCGATTATCTTGTCGACTGGGCAAAGAAGCATAAAATCGAATGCCATGTGGACAATGTTGGCAATATCATCATGCGCAAACCTGCCACTCCTGGCATGGAGGATGTATGCCCCGTGGTGCTGCAGGCTCATATGGACATGGTGCCCCAGGCCCGTGCCGGCAAGGTGCACGACTTTTTGAAAGACCCCATCGAGACCAAGATTGTCGACGGTTGGGTGTATGCTTGCGATACCACCCTTGGTGCCGACGACGGCTTGGGTGTGGCTGCTGCCATGGCTGTGCTGGAGAGCAAGACTATCAAGCACGGTCCCATCGAGGCTCTTATCACCACCGACGAGGAGACTGGCATGACCGGTGCCTTTGGTCTGAAACGCGGTGTGTTGCAGGGTAAGTATCTGCTGAACCTCGACAGCGAGACCGAGGGTGAGCTGTATGTGGGTTGCGCAGGCGGCATCGACGCCACCATCACCATTCCCTACGCCACCGAGGCTGCGCCCAAGGACTATTGTGCCATGCGCCTGATTATCGGCGGTCTGAAGGGCGGCCACAGCGGTATGGAAATCAATACCGGCCGTGCCAACGCCAATAAGCTGCTGTTCCGCCATATCCGTTGGGTTGCTGATTGCGGTATCCGCCTGATTAACGTGGACGGCGGCAATATGCGCAACGCCATCCCGCGCGACGCCATGATTACCTTCGCTATGCCCAAGGCTCACAAGGAGTGCATTGTGGCAGAGCTGGAGAAGGTCGCTGGCTGGGTGAAGAAAGAAATTGGCCGCGTGGAACCCGACTTCTTCATGAAGCTGGAGCCCGTGCGCATGTACCCCAAGGTGATGACCGAGGCCGACACACAGAAGATTATCAACACGGTGATGATTGCCCCCAACGGCGTTATCCGCATGAGCAAGGATATGGAAGGTCTGGTTGAGACCTCTCTCAACTTGGCCATTATGAATACCAACGGCAAGAATTTTTCCATCAAGGCTCTGTTGCGCAGCTCGGTCGACAGTGCCAAGGATGCCCTGGCAGAACGTTTGGTGTGCCTGGCAGAGTTGGCCGGTGGCAAGTGCCAGCTGACGGGTGCCTATCCCGGCTGGAAGCCCGACATGGAGAGCGGCTTGCTGAAGACCATGAAGCAGACCTACAAGAAGCTCTATAAGAAAGAGCCCGCCGTGGTGGCTATCCACGCCGGTCTTGAGTGCGGTTTGCTGGGTGGCAAGTACCCCGATATGGAGATGATCTCCTTCGGCCCCACACTGAACAGCCCCCACAGCCCCGACGAGCGTGCCAATATCGAGAGCAGTAAGAAGTTCTTCGATTACTTAGTGGCTGCCCTCGCCGCTATGCCCAAGGTGAAATAAATTGAGTTTTTCGGAGTATTCTGAATAATCTGAATTTTCGGAATACTCCGATACCTTTAAATAATAAATTAAAGATATGATAGCAAAAGAACTATTGAATCCCCGCAGCATCGTCATCTGCGGTGCGTCAAGCGATATTCATAAACCCGGCGGCAAGGCCCTGAAGAACCTCTTGGAGAGTAGCTTCAGCGGCCCTGTGTATGCTGTTAACCCCAAGGAGACCGAAGTGCAGGGCATAAAATGCTATGCCAAGGTCGAAGACCTGCCCCAGGTGGACTGCGCCATACTCTGCATCGCAGCCAAGTTCTGCGCCCAGACGGTGGACGTGCTGACGCAGCAGAAAGGCACCAAGGGCTTTATCATTGTCAGCGCCGGTTTCTCGGAGGAGAACGCCGAGGGTGCTGCCATCGAAAAGCACATCGTCGACAGCATCAACGCTGTGGGTGGTTCGTTGATTGGCCCCAACTGCACGGGTTTCCTCAACACCAACTATAGTGGCTGTTTCGACACGCCTATTCCCAAACTCGACCCCAAGGGTGTTGATTTCATCACTGGCTCAGGTGCCACCGCTGTGTTCATCAAGGAATACGGTATGACCAACGGTCTGAAGTTCAACAGTGTGTGGGCAGTAGGTAACAGTGCTCAGCTGGGTATTGAGGATGTGCTGGAACACTTGGACGAGACTTTCGACCCTGAGAAGTCGAGCCATGTCATCATGCTTTATATGGAGAAGGTTGGCGATCCGCAGCGCCTGCTCAAGCATAGCCGCAGCCTGATTAACAAGGGCTGCCATATTGCCGCCATCAAGAGCGGCGGCAGTGCCGCAGGTAGCCGTGCCGCTTCGAGCCACACAGGTGCTTTGGCCACCAATGATGCCGCTGTGGACGCCCTGTTCCGCAAAGCCGGTATCGTCCGCTGCCAGAACCGCCAGGAACTGACCACCGTGTGCGGTGTGTTCATGTATCCCGAAATCAAGGGCAACCGCTGCGCAGTCATCACTCATGCCGGTGGCCCCGCTGTTATGCTGACCGATGTGCTGAGCAACAACGGCATTGAGGTGCCCAGCCTGAAAGAGCACCCCGCCAGCCCTGCTTTGTTGGAGAAACTGTTTGGCGGCTCGTCGGTGGGCAATCCCATTGACTTCCTCGCCACAGGTACGGCCGAGCAGCTGGGTTACATCATCGACACGGTTGAGAATGAGTACACCGACATCGATTTCTCGGTGGTTATCTTCGGTTCGCCCGGACTGTTCTCGAACCGCGAGGTGTATGCCTTGCTCAATGAAAAGATGAAGACTTGCAAGAAGCCCATCTTCCCCGTGCTGCCTTCCATCATCAATGTGAAGGACGAAATCCAGGAGTTTATTGACATGGGCAACATCAACTTCCCCGAGGAGTGTGTGCTTGGCAACGCCATTTGCAAGGTCTATAATACCCCCAAACCTCAGCCTGAGAATGTGGAACAGCCCGCTATCGACGTGGCCCGTATCCGCAAGACTGTTGACCGCTGCAAGAGCGGCTATATGGAGATTGCCGACTACAACGAGCTGCTGGATGCCGCTGGCATCAGCCGCAAGAAGAGTGTGGAGGTGTCCAAAGTCGAAGACGCCATTGCCTTTGCCAAGGAGGTTGGTTGCAGCAAGGATGTACCTTTGGTGATGAAGGTTGTCGGCCCCCTGCACAAGAGCGATGTGGGCGGCGTGACCCTCGGTGTGAAAGACCTTGCCACTGTGGAGAAGGAGTTCAACCGTTTGATTGTCATCCCCGAGACATACGCTGTGGAGATGTATCCCATGCTGGATGGTACGGATGTGTATATCGGTGCTATCAAAGACCCGAAGTTCGGTCATCAGATTTTCTTTGGCTTGGGCGGTATCTTCATCGAGGTGCTGAAGGACGTTCAGAGTGCACTGGCTCCCATCAGTGCTGCCGAGGCCAAGGAAGCCCTCACCAAACTGCGCGGCTATAAGATTCTGCAGGGTGTGCGCGGTCAAGAGGCTGTGAACATCGACCTCTATGCCGACCAGATTGCCCGTGTGAGTGCACTGGTTCAGGCTGCTCCGGAGATTGCCGAAATGGACCTCAACCCCTTGCTGGGTAATCCCCGCTACGTCACCGCTGTGGATGCCCGCATCCGCTTGGAGAAGTAATCGTTTGCTTGACCATAAAAAGAAGAGGGTGTCTTGTAAGACGCCCTCTTTTATTGTTATATGTTCTGTAAATGGAGGTTAATCATTAGATGGATCGTATTTATACAACCATGTAATGTCTTTTTTGGATTCCTGGGATGGATAGAAAGGCCCTTTGGGACCATCATTTGTGCTAATGGGAGCCGTTTCATTATAGGGGGAGAAGTACAGCTCTACTTCAGCTTTGCGTCTGTTCAACAGTCCCTTCAGAAATTTGCCGCCAGCGTTTACCCATTTGACAAATTCGTCTTTAATGGTTGGGTCGTTAGGATTGACGTTGACTTTCTTCAATAGAGTCGATCTGCCCAAGTTGTTGGCTCCCAAGTTGTAAGTGAATGAGATTAAGGCGTCTCTTTGATAGGGGTTAATTTTGCTTGTGACAAGACGGTCAACAGAGTCTTCGTATGTTTTAAGCATATTTTTTAGAAGTTCCTCGGCCTCCTCCACTGATTTGAGTTTGTCGCCTTGTTTGACAGGGGTTCCATCGGTATAGTATGTGGCTCCGATGCCAATTGTCCATTTTCCAGCGGGACACTTGTATGCTTCAAGTTTGCATCCCTCGAAATACTTGATAAGTTCAATTCCTTTATCTGTCATAGCTTTATTGTTTTAGGTTTTACTATTTTTTCATTTTGCAAATATACTATTATTTTTCCATATTTTGTTTTTTTTTTGTAAAATAAACGGTTGTTTTAAGTTATGGGGACTATAATAACAAGTATAAACAGTCGCTGATGTAACCATTAAGCGTCGTCATTTATTCGATCGTTCTTCGATCGTTTTCCCTTTTTTGTCCGTTTCACAAAGGGAAAACGATGGGAAACATATCGGAAAACGATACAATAAAGAACGACGCAACATCGAGCCTGGAAGGCGCACTGAGGAACGTTGGGGTAAATATGCAACATTTTTCGGAACGTTGAGGAACGTTAGCGTAATCCCTCACAGAATAAATAGTAAATTCCGCGCGAAGCGGCAAACGCCACACTGGAACAGACGGCAGTAGCCGTATGACTATTTGACTTTTATCTTGCAGGTCTCCTCAAACGGGCAGTAAAGGCACATTTTGCTGTTGTGGTTTGCGGCGAAAGGAATATCTGGATTCAGCATTTCTTCGGCTATTTGATGTAGCATTGTTTCAAAGGTGTCCAAATGCTGACGGGTGATTGTCTCCTTCCCTTCCCATGAGGCAGTAAGAAGATTCGAATGGAGATGACCCAAAGGAAAGATTCCCGACACGTGAGGCAGACTGCTGCTTTGGGAATTGCTATATAACCATTCATATGTCATTAGTTGGAACCATTTGTCGGAAACTGTATTCCAGTCAGGATCTGCAGAAGCGACCTTGAGGTCGCGAGGGTCCACTTTACCTGATTTGTAGTCAATAATGCGTAATGTACCATTGGCGATATCGATTCTATCAGCTACTCCTTTGACGACAACATGGCGAGTGTCAGCACCCACCGTGACATCAAATCCATGGGATAGCTCCTTCTCCAAGCCAACAATTTCAATGGACCCGTCTGTTTGCAGATGTTTGATTTCGGATTTCAGGAAGTCTGTTATCTGTGTTCGGGCAACAGCTCGGAGAAAGTGGTTCCGACCATAGAGATTCCGTCCATGCTGGAACTGTTCGGCCAGTGCATCGTCAATGATTTCATCTATCCTGCTTAACGCCTGCTGCAAGGTGTCGGGGTTTACAATATTGTCCTTTGAGCTGGAATAAATGGTTTCCAGCACAGAGTGGATGCAGCTTCCCAACTCGTTTTGCTCCAAGTCCTCACTTACCCGGTCTGGTTCATCAATATGAAGGACATTCTCGAAGTAGAACTTTAGCGGACAAGCCCTGTACTTATTCAGTCCAGATGGAGACAGCCCACAGGTTATCAGTTCATTAATGCGGTCAAGGACTTCTCTGTTTTTTTGGCCGACATCCTGTGTTTTGCCGAGGGGAGAGGCATTGTCCGCAACAAGAACTTTTTCTGTAATCGTTATATTCTTAGGGTATTGTGGCACGAGTTCGCTGCGCAACTGATGAATAAAGCGGCTTGGTTCACCCTTGCCCATCATGTCGGTTTCGGTGCTGTAGAGAAGATAGATGTCCTCAGCGCGCTGCAGAAGCCGATAGAAGTTGTATGCATAGACAGCATCTTTCTCATGGAAAGTGGGAAGGCCGAAAGCAGTCTTCAGATTGTATGGAATCAACGAGTTAAAGCTTCTCCCAGACGGAAGGACCCCCTCGTTTGCCGAAAGGAGAATAACCCGTTTAAAGTCAAGGTTTCGAGTCTCCAAAACACCGAGTATCTGCAAGCCACTCAGGGGTTCTCCGTAGAATGCAACGGAACGCCGTTGAGCCAAGCGCGTATAGATTTTGAGGAGAACACTCAGGTTTTCAATAAAATGATATTGCTGCTGTATCTGCAGTAAATGATTAACTATTTCCAGAAAACAAGCCAGTGCCTCCCTCTCCTTATTATCTGATTCCAAAACATTTGAATCGTATAGCAACTGAATAATCCTGTGCATCATTTGCAGGAAATCATCAGGGGTAGGATTTGTCTCTCCGAAGATAAAACCTATGGAAGACAAATCAATACCAATCTTTTGTCCAAGAGAGGAAATCGTGTCGTAGGTTGCATAGATGATATGCTCCGCATAAAGGATTTTCTCTATTTTTGAATGTATATTGCTTGTTCCAAGGAAAGTAGAAAACAGCTGGTCGGAAAGTATGGACTGGATATCCTGGTGGTAGAATGTGTTCCCACGCCGTCGTTGTTGCAGTGAGAACAGTTTTAGTGACAACGCATATGTATCCGTGTTTGAAAATGGAAAGCCCATTGTGATGTTTGCCGTCTTGACCTTTTGAGGAAGAGAGTTGAGCACGGGCAACAATAGGGACTCATCGGACAAGACTATGGCGGTTTGGTTAAGGTTGTCGCCAGGATGTTGCTGCAATTCAGTTTCAATTATGCCGCCAGCATACTTGCATTGCAGGGTGTTTTCCGGACAATTAACGATTGTGATATTTTTCTTCCCCTCGGCAAAATGATTAGAATATTGACCAATGGTTGGGAATCGATTACAGTTTTTTCGTAGGAAACGGCCAGCCTCTTGCTGTTCGTTGTCAAAATAATAGCTGTCACCATCGGTGTAGAGACTGCCTCTGCCGCACGCAATGCAATGTTGGATGATACGTTCCTCACTGGTTGACAAGGCATTGAATCCAACAAAACAGAGCTGTTGCTCTTTATATTGAGATAAAAGAGACTCTATATTCTCCGCCACATGGCGGTAGGCCATACCTGCATACGCTTTATGTTGCGATTGCAGCCTCTGGTGCAGAAGATTGTAGTACTGGTAAAGTGTACGGTAAAAGACAAGGTATCTCTCTTGGAATGAGGTGAGATGGCCGGATTCAATATCCCATTCCCCAATTGATTTGATGTCGTGCAGATTTGCGAACAACTGTTTGGCATCAATGCAATAGAGATCCACTTCCGAGAAGTCGGCAAGCATCATATCGCCGAAAGAGATGAACTCCTCGAAGGTGTCGTATCTGCGATTCTCCCCAAGCAAATTGCGATGAATATCGAAAAGCTCAAACAGGAGCAGTTCGTTAGGGATTATTTCCATATCACTCAGTTCAGAAACCAGAGTGTCCATACCGATAGTACGAGGCAGAAACAGGGGTTTCTCCGCCTGTTTGAGGAACTGTTGACGCAGGAAAAGACCAGAACGGCGATTGTTGAACACCACCGTCACCCGGTCTAACGAGTCAGGATATTCTTTTTGAAGAATATGAGCTATTTCTGAGAGGAAAGATTCCATTGTTGTGCCAAGTTTAATTTTTGAGGGGTTCCCACATCAATCCAATTGGTTTCAGTATGCAAGAAGTAGCTTATTCTATGATATTTGGCAATGGATAGATACTCCGGGATAATGGGATAGGGTTGCGTGGCAGGTGGAAGGAGACGAAGAAGGGAGGGCTCGACGACAGAAATGCCACTGAATGCGAGTTCCGTATACTCTGCCGTGGGACCATTTACCCATTTAGCCTCGCCGCTGGATTGATTTCTCCAGCCAATGAGTTGTTTCTGATTGTCGAACAGCAGATAGCGGGAAGTCTTACGATGGCAAACCGCAAGTGTGGACATGTTTCCTTCTGTCTGATGGTATGAAACCATTTCACGGAGATTGATGCGCGACAAGATGTCAACATTATGGACAATAATGGGTTCTTTTTCATTGAAAAGGGATTCGGCTTTCTTTAGTGCACCTCCTGTGTCAAGAAGGCTTTCCCGTTCATCAGAGATAACAATTTCTGCATCCCAGTTATTACTCTTGATATAATTGCAAATCATGTCGGCAAGATGGTGGACATTAACAACCATGTACCTGACCCCTTGCCGGATAAGATTTTCAATCTGTATCCGTAATATCGGGATACCATTGATTTCAACCAGTGCTTTGGGGCAATGATTGGTCAAGGGTTGTAGGCGAGTACCGAGTCCAGCGGCAAGAATAAAGGCTTGCATTGTAGTATAACGTTTAGAATGCAAAATTACAGTTTTTTTTTTACTTTGTAGAAAAAAGTTGCATACCTCGTCCTTTTCGCAGATGGTCGGTCCTGTCGTGCAAAAAGAGTATCGGAGGCAACCCTGATTTTGGAAGTCCTTCTTATCTTGACAGTGATGTTTGAGGGAGGGATGAAGACAACCACATAAACTGTATATGAGCAAGACTTCTATACTAAAATACAAAGAAAATAATTATTTTTATTTAAAAGTGTTCAGAAACAAAAAAAAATAGTATCTTTGCAAATCATGAACAAAGTGCCTTTATTAAAGAAGCGCTTTTTAATGTATTGATACTTAATAATGACAAAAAAATAACTTGTATATGAAAATATGTAAATTGTCTTTAGGATTAGTGTTTTTTTCACTATTGATTGTCTCATGTGGCCCCACTGCTGAGCTGGCTTATGTGCATGATGCGCAACGCGACTCAGCATTTGCACTAAAGGGGCAATTCTCTGGCGGTATCCAAGCCAATGACTTGCTTGGGATATACGTAGAGAGCGAGACCCCAGAGTCAACCATTCAATTCAACCAGGAAACAAACAAGATAGCCATCTTCAACGGCACTGTGATGAATCCGGGAAGTTCCGCAGTGACAGGATATCTTGTTAATCATGATGGCGATATCATTTTCCCTGTTTTGGGTAAAATCCATGTCGTGGGTTTAACCCATAACGAATTGGCTGCATTGATTGAGAGCAGACTGGTATCGGAAGGACATATCATAGACCCTGTTGTGACAGTCAAATTGATGAATTTCAAAGTGTGTGTGTTGGGCGATGTGGTTCGTCCCGGACAGCTGGTTGTCGCAGGTGAACGTTTGACAATCTTCGAAGCACTGAGTATGGTTGGAGACCTTACCATATATGGTCAACGTCATAATGTCACAATCATTCGTGAAGAGAATGGGCTTCGCACAATTGGTGAGATTGACCTTTCCTCGAAGACTGTATTCGATTCCCCATATTACTATTTACATCAGAATGACGTAATCTATGTGGAGCCGAACATGAGAAAGAAGAAGAATGCAGAAAGAGACCCAATGATTATGACATATATCTCAAGTGCGGTGTCAATTGTATCGGTTCTCTCGTCGATGTTCTACTACTATATCTTGTCTAAACGTTATCTGCAATAGTTACCCACCATATTGGATTGCATTTAAGTTACTTTTTCAATTTCAAATAAGAAGAGTATGGAAAATCAGCAACAAATAAGTAACACACAGAATCAGCAGAATGCACATCAGCAGGAAGCCGAAAGTTCAATTTCTTTGAAAGATATTGTATTCTTAGTCATTAACAATTGGTATTGGTTTGCCATATCACTGTTTGTCTGTCTTGTGATAGCTGGTATAGTTTTCAAAACCAAACCCAAGGACTTTGAGTATACATCCAGAATCATGATTCGCGACGAGAGCGACCGGCGAGCCACTTATCGTAATGTAGATGCCATTTTAAGTAATGCAGGTGACGATTTTGGCTCACGCTCGTTGGATGACGAGATTTTCATCATCAAGTCATCGCCATTGATGGTTAATGTAGTGGAGCAACTGAATCTGAATAAGACGTGCGACCGCACAGGTCTTTTCACAAAGATTTCATACTACCATGACCGTCCATTGGACATGGAGGTGACATTGCACAACACGGATGTAAAGGAAGCCAGTCTTAATGTCAGTGTGACACCATTGGACATGAACCGATACCAATACAATGTCAACTCTGCCAGTGGTGGTGTTTCCAAGAAGAAAGGCGTTGCAAAATACACTGAAAAGGTAGAGGTTAACAATTACGTTACATTCTCTGTGGACAAGACACAATACTTCTCCAACAAGAACATCAACGTCACATATGTTTTGGCTGAATGCCCGGTGCTAACAAAAGCATATCAGATGGTACGGAGGCTGTCTGTAAATCGTGTTAATAAAAATGCCTCGGTTCTTGCCATTACATATTCAGATAATAATGAGCAAAGAGCAAAAGAAGTTGCCGATGTTATGGTTGTTGTGTACAATGCGGAAGCCATCAACGACAAGAAACTAATAGCAGAGAAGACTGAACAGTTTGTGTCGGATCGTATCGCACTTATTTCAGGTGAGCTTACCGATGTGGACTCTCAGGTTGAGCAAATAAAGAAAAGCTCCGGTCTGACAGATTTCTCAAGTGCTTCAGGCATGCTGCTTCAAACAGGAACCCGTTATACAGACGAGGTGGTTGATTTGGAAGCTGAACTTTCAAATATTCGTTCTATCAAATCGTACATGAACGATCCTGCAAACAAAGAAGAGCTGCTTCCTGGCAATGTGGGTATATCCAATGCTGGTGTCCAGAACCAGATAAACCAGTATAACAACCAGTTGCTTCAATACAAGAAACTCCTCAACACTGCAGGACGCAACAACCCCGGAGTACGTAACTTGCTGCAGCAGATGGAATCGAACCGTAATGCCATTTTAGCTGCTATCGACAATTTGATTAATTCTGTTAATATACGATTACAGAGTGCAAGGGCTCAGGAGATGCGTACAAGAGGACAGATTTCGGCTATGCCCACACAGACGAAAGCTGTTAATGAAGTTACCCGTCAACAGAAAATCAAGGAAGAGTTGTATCTGTACTTGCTGAGTAAACGTGAAGAGAATGCAATGAATCTTGCAGTCACAGCCGACAATGCAAAAGTGGTGGAACCCGCTATACGTTCCAATATGGGTCCTCACCTGTCAATGCATATCCTTGTAGGTTTGATCTGCGGAGTTGCACTGCCTGCACTGATTATGTTTGGCATGAACTTCTTTAATGTGAAGGTACGCTCGAAGATGGAAATCGAAAAAGCCCTGACTATTCCTGTTATGGGTGAGATACCCCAGAAACCTGAAGGCCGTGCAAATGACGAAATCATCGTGACAGCCAATGGTACTGATGTGGTCACAGAAGCGTTCCGAATATTGCATTCAAATATCCCATTCTTCTTGAAGGAGGGGCAGAAGGTTATCCAGACCGTTTCCACTATCCCTGGTGAGGGTAAATCATTTGTAGCCCTTAACCTTGCGTTATCATTGGCATATCTAGGAAAGAAAACAATCTTGCTGGACTGCGACCTGCGAAAGAGAAGCCTTTCCAAGACAATTGACCGTCATAACCGCACTGGCTTAATTCATTATATGTTAGGCAAAGAGGATGATTTCACTAAGATAATAATGCATAGTGAAACCTCTCCCAACCTCGATTATATCGTCTGTGAGAAGACTCCCCCTAATGCCACACAGCTTCTTCTTGATAATAAGATGGAGAATCTGGTTGCATATTTGCGAGAGCATTATGATTATATCATTCTTGACTCCACACCGGCTCAGATTGTCGCCGATGCATCAATAATCAACCATTGCGCAGACCTTACCACTTATATAATGCGTGTCGGCTACCTGAATAAGAGTTCATTCCCCTTCATCCAGGAATTGTGCGATAAGAGCAAATTTAAAAACATGGCTATCATCATGACTGACGTGCCTGTAATCAAACGTCGTTATGGTGGCTATGGTTATGGCTATGGTTACGGCTATGGTTACGGCTATGGCTACGGCTATGGCTACGGCTATGGTTACGGCTATGGTTATGGCTATGGTTATGGCGATGGAGGAGATTC
>JAEEGG010012747.1_pt1 | contig 18075 bp, 22 predicted proteins | sample 9134161 | NCBI WGS metagenome assembly JAEEGG01 (sample SAMN16246543, study PRJNA631951) | gut metagenome | biome: gut microbiome; feature: rumen; material: CR-attached | host: Bos | place: Iran: Karaj | collected 2018-10 | reverse complement strand
AACTTTCAACTTTCAACTTTCACCTCTCAACTTTTAACTCTCAACTTTTAACTCTCAACTTTCAACTCTCAACTTTTAACTCTCAACTTTTAACTCTCAACTTTTAACTCTCAACTTTTAACTCTCAACTTTATTCGCACATCCTTCTCAGACACCCACCCTAAGATGTAGTCTGCCTCGGGTAACTTGATTTCGGAGTTATTGGGAACTGCTTCCATGATTACAAACAACCACTTTTCCCCATCCACCGTTTCAGTGGCAAGCACCTGCCCGGTGTCGCCCTTGCGGAAATACCAGTTGAATTGATTGCGGAGAGAATCTGAATCAGATGGGTTAGGCAGCAAAACAACTGAATTTCGTTGAATGACGAGCTTTTCTTTTTCGCCCTTGTAAATCCATGGGAACACTCCTCCATTTTGCCAATACACACTGCATCCGAATCCTTCGTCGGGATTTTGGCCGTAGGCGTACAGGTAGCCATGACGATCTTCGCAACAACCATTCACCAAAATCTGTATGAAGGTATAGTCGGGAAACTCCTCCCAATGGATAATGTCGCCTTCTCGACTGAAAATGCTCTCAAAACCATTGTCTCGCTGCAAAGCGATTAGGATGTATGGCTGGAAGTTACAGAAGTCCACCATCCCATAGAAAATGAAATCTTGCTTCCCGTCGTGGTTGATGTCTGCCAGGAAAGAGTGGGCGGCCAACTCCTCATCCGACATCCCGTAAACGGTGTCTAAGGCCGCAAATGGTGGGGCAGTGCTCTTTATTTGGGGGATGAACTTCAGTTTGGCTTCCACCTCGGCCGAAGTGTTTTGAATAGGGAGCGAATCATTGAATCCTCTAAAACTCCAAATGGGCAGACCTCTAAAAGTTGGGGCAGTGGCTATCGGCTGCGCCTGAATAGAGGAGCCAACCAGAAAAAAAGCGACGAAAAGGAATAGGGCTGCGGGTTTCATGGTGTTTTTGGGGTTGTTTTTACTGTAACGCGAAGGTGATGGGCAGCTGGAAAAACGAGCGACACGGCTGGCCAAACTCCTCCCCGGGCTTCCACTTCGGCATGGCTCTCACTACCCGGATGGCCTCTTCGTCAAGCGCCTTGCATACACTACGTATCACGGTTATCGTAGAGATGCTGCCATCTTTCTCCACCACAAATTCCAACAGCACCACCCCCTGCTGTTTTTGCTCAAGAGCCTCTTTCGGATAGTGGCAATTTGCCGCAAGAAATTCCCGCAATGCAGGCATACCGCCGGGAAATTCAGCCCTTACCTGCGGGGCGCGCGCGTCCCCCACTATTAGTTCATCATCTGCAGACGTTCCATCGTCTGCGAATCCGTCCATCTCTAGAGACTTACAATTGACGCTGTCGGAGGGGTTTACATTTTGGGCCGAGGCAACCGACATGCCCGAAATAGCCAGCCCCATCGCCACTCCCACGATGGCCACTTTCTGGGAAAGACTCTGCCGTTGTAAGAGTTCCCGTTCCAGTTGCCGCACCTCCGCCTCGCAGCGTGGACACGTGCCGGGGCATTCCCCCTCGAAGGTACAGTCGGGAATTTCCAAGTCAATGCCGTTGGCCGACGCCACCTCGCGCCGCACCGACTTCAAATACGAGCAAATCTGTTTTCCATTCATGGTGAAATCAATAAGGGACTTCCATTTTTACTCTTCTTTCGCCATACCTCCAGATCCTGCAAAGTCTTTTAAGCAAAATCTGACTGTATGACGTTGCAAATTTACATGTTATTTTTTGATTTCCAAATGGTTAGTATAAGATTTTTTGATTCAAATGGGGTAGGGATAATATGCAGACAATCAATGTATTACAAATATCAATTCATGCCGAATCTCTTGAGTGGCTCATATCTCAACATGTTGTAGAACAGACATGTGAAGATGATCTGGGCGTCACTACAGGCGTACCAATTTCTTCGCAATCAAATCAAAAAAACTGAAATTTGTGTAATTCGTGGTCTAAAAAAGCGGTGAAGCCGTGCCTACCGCTCCTTGACCAGCAGCAGCGTCCCCATGTCGCCGGTATAGCACCACTGTCCGAAGGCGTCCTCCTTGAAGTCAAAGATTCCGCCGCCCTCCTTGCGGAAGGGATGATGGGAGATGTGATGGTATTCCAACTCGCTGTCAGTCAATCCATACAAGTCGCTTGCACTCACTGGTCGCCCGTCGGCGGTGCGGTATCGGATGTCCCTCTTGTTGAATTTCAATTTGCTGGTGCCTGGTGCGGAGACCTCGAAGTGCATGCACGGCTGGTTGCAATACAGCGTGAACCGACCGTTTTCGTCGGTGTAGGTGTTCATCCCGATGTTCCACCATTCGCTCCATCCCCGTACCACGGCACCCTCAATCGGCTGGCGTGTGCGCATGTCAAGGATGGTTCCAGTGATGCGGATGTTCTTGTATCCCAGCATGTTGTAAAAGTTGATAGGACGTTTCGTCGGCCGGGGATGGTAGAGGGATAGTTCCTTCACTTTCAGCGCGGCGGGCTTGACCGTCCCTTGTAAGGTGTATCGCCCATCGGCGGTGGTGGTGCGTCCCTCGTGGTTGAGCAGGCCGGTGTACTGCGCCTCGAAGTTCCCTTTCGAAATATCCTGGTATGCCCACCATCCGAAGCCGCAGCCGCCGGCGTCGCGCACCAACTGGTACACCGCCACCATGAACTCCGTCTGCTCCTCATACGTGATGCTGTCGCCGTCCGCCGGCAGTGCCGTCTCCCCGATCATCCATGGTTTGTCCACATAGCGCGAATACCAATAGATTTCGCTCGGCACACGCAATGGATGATAGGTGTGGAATTCCACGAAATCGACAGCCAGCATCGCAGGATCCCACTCGAAGACTTCGAGCGGTTCCGAAAATCCGATGGTAAAGAGTTGATTCGGAGCGTATTGCCACATCATCTTCCGCCATTTATCTACTATTTTCACGGCATCCGTCTTCGTCCTCTTCTCCACGGGGTCGAAATAGAGCGGCTCGTTCATGAAGTCGTAGGCGAAGAGGGTCGGGTCGTTGCTGAAATGTTGTAACAATCTGATAGTAAATGATTCCAGGGTAGGTTCGCCTATCGGACCATGAATGAGCAACATCACGCGCAGGTCATGTGCTCGTGCCAGTTCCATCAATTCCGACAGCCCTTCGATGATGGCGGATTCATCGGCCTCGTTCCCAATCCTGAATTTCCGATTCCCCCCTTGGTAGTAAAGACCGTGGTCATCGCGTGCAATACGGTTGCAACATACCCGCAACGTGTTGAATCCCAGTTCGGAAATCAACTGGAACTGCCCGTTGATTTGCTCCGTAACGGGCGCTTTCCCGTATGCGTCCACGTATCCGACGGAGTCGTAATCGACATCTGGCGCCACAATGAACTTCCCATTTTCATCACATTGAAAAGAGGGAACCCAGTTCAGCATCATCGGGAAGAAGGTCTCTCCATGTAATTTGAACTCATTGTCTTTCAAATAGATGAAGTTGCTTTTCGATAAATCTACATCCTTTTTTTTCTGGCAAGATGCCAAAAATAAGCATAGTAAAAAGAAAAACAGGAGTCTATTTCTTCTCATTGCCGTTCTTTTGGAGGGTGTCGCGAAGGGTGGCGCGCTTGGCGGTGGCGATGCTGACGTTGAGGTCGTAACCGACGAGGATGACGAGGTTGTTCCAATAGAGCCAGAGCAGGATGGCGAACACGGCGCCGAGGGAGCCGTACAGGGCGTTGTAGTTGCCGAAGTTGGAGAAGTAGATGTTCATGACGGCGAGCACCAGCACCATGGCGATGGTGGCGAAGGTGGAGCCGGCGGAGAAGAAGCGGAAGTGCTTGTGGGTGGCAGGCGCCAAATAGTAGAACGAGGAGATGAAGAGATAGACGAGGAAGAAGAGCAGCAGCCACTTGGCCACGTGGGTGATGGCGGGAATGAGACGAGGCCAGTCCGTGCCCTGCCGCCGGATGTACCCCAGGAAGGTCGAGGTGGCGATGAAGACGGCCACGGCCAGCAGGATGATGATCATCCAGATGAACAGCAGCATGGCAATGACACGCAACTGCTTCAGCAGTTTGCGCTTGCCGATGTTGTAATAGGTGGTGTTGAGGATGTTGATGCTGGCGTTGATGGAGATGAAGACGGAGAACAAGCTGATGGCAAGCGAGGAATAGAAGAGCGCGCCGTTCTGCTTGTTGATGACGCCGTCGATCATGTCGGCGAAGGTGGGCCAGACGTATTCGGGGATCATGGCCTGTAGGAACTCCATGATGGTGGTGCGTACGTCGCTGCCGAGGAAGGAGATGGCGGCGAAGAGCGACATCAGCAGGGGGATGAGGGCGAAGAAGATGCGGTAGGTCATGGCCGCCGCGCGGTGCATGACGATGCCCTTGGTGATGGACTTGTGGAAGAAAGCCATCACGGTGCCGATGGAGACACCCTGGAAACCCGGAAAGGTGGCGTTGTTGGCCAACGTCACCACATTCTGAACCAGACAACTGTCCTTGAGTTTCTTCATTAGAAGAATTTGGCCTGTTGGACTTGGATGACCTCACGGGTGGAGGCATCCATCAGGATGGCGATGACGCTGCAGTTGGCTGCGTTCCAGGTTTTGGAGCCGCAGTCGAGGGAATACGACTTGAGGTAGGTGCCGTCCTCTTCGGCCTCCATGAGCGGTACGCCGTAGGTGCCGTTGAGCGAGCCGCGCAGCACATGGTTGTGCTCGTACTCCGCGATGGTCTCCTCCCCGTCTTTCTGAGGCCCAATGATACCGTCTTCGATGACGTAGAGCGCTAAAAGCAGGTCGTCAGGACAGCCGTTGAGGCGGGTGGTGCGGGTGTGGGCGGTCAGCGTCTGCGTCGCGGGATCATATACGTTGATGAGTTGCACGGCGGCGACGCAGGGCTGTTGCGCGTTGGCGCGGATGGCCTGCTGCCAAGAGGAGATGTTGAGCGCGTAGGTGTTGTTGTACTGTGCGCGTCCCACCACGCCCGCGGGCGTGCCGATGGCGGCCACGTTGTAGTCGCTGTAGAGGGTGTTGCCCTCCTCGGTGCGAAAGTCGTTGGTGAAGGCCCCCATGGGGTTGGCGAAGATGCCCGCGTGGATGCCGACGGCCACCAGCGAGTCTCCGTACCGCTCCTTCAGACTCTCCAACTCGCGGTGCCCGTCAGGACAGTTGGTGCAACGGTGCCCGGTGTATTCCTCGATGAGCACCTTCCGGTAAAGGTCGGCGTCCGTAAGGTCGGGAAACTCGATGTCGGTGGCCGCGCTGTCGTCCGGCGTGATGTACGGCCCCTCGATCTTGTCGCATGCCACAAAGGCGACAGCGGCGATCAGCAGGAGGAAAAAGGAGGATATGCGTTTCATGATGATGTGTTCTCTGTTTGAATGTGGATTTCTGATGGGACATTAAAAGGATGTGGTGACCGACAAGCCGGCGCCGTATGAGGCAGGTACGCTGCGGCAGACACCGCCGATGCAGAGGATGCCCTCCTTGGTCTTGCCGAAGTTGAGCGCGATGCGGGTCGATTTGATGACGAAGGCGGCGGCGATGTTGTAGTAGTGGAAACGTCTGTCACGGTCCTCGTTGCCGTAGTTCCATTGGTCGGAGACGGAGATGAACCAGTGCGGCGCAATGGAGTATTCGAGCAGCGCGTAAAGCCAACTGCCGTCGTCCTCCTTGGCGTAGAGGTGGTCAATCTCGAGCTTGAGCGCATGCTTGTTGTTGATCTTGTATGTCACCTTGCCCATCAGGTTGTGGCCGCGGAAGAGCGGACTGGCGTGGCCCTGCAGGATGGTGAGGTTATAGGTGATGAAGTTGTATGCGAGGTCCAACTTCCAGTTCTTGTTGTTGAAACGGTGGCTGAAGTCGATGCCGACATCCTGATAGAGCAGGTTGTCGCCGAATTTGAAGAAGGAGGACGTGTAGCCCTCGGTGCCGATCTGCATGTTGGAAGCGGCGGCGTCGGGCACGAGTTTCTGCTCCACATCGTGGAAGCGGGCGTAGTTGACGGTGATGTCGATGCCGTATTTGCCGCCCAACTTGGTGTTTTTCGGCACTTTGTAATTCACCTGCGCCTGCACGCCGATCTGGCCGTTGGGCTGGCTGGCGTAGGCGTAGTTGCCGAGTAGCATGTAGGTGTACTGCCGGTTGACGGCCGGGATGTAGTTGATGCCGAGCAGCGGTGTGGATGCGGAGATGTCGCGTTGCGAGCGGAAGTCCATGTTGTCAGAACGGATGAAAGAGGCCTCGACGCCCAAGCCCTTCATGGAGTAGGAAGCGGTGACCAACAGCGCGTTGCCGGTCTTGTAGATGTAGCCGTTCGTGTTGTTGGGGTCGTTGTTCTTGTGGGCGAACTCGCCTTCGAGGCGGAAGCCCTTGTATCCGAAGTTGAGGCGGGCGGCCCAGGTGGCGATGTTCTGCGGGATCTTGTCGGCGTAGATGATGCCGTCGGCTAAGGGATCTGGGTAGTCGATGAACATGTCGTTTTCGCTCTTCTCGTACTTGCTCACGAAACTGCCGCCAACGGTGAGCACGAAGCCCTTCTCCCCGAGTTTGGGAATGAAGTCGCCGAAGGAGAACTCGCCGTCGAGACCGCGCACGTAGTCCTTGCGGTGCAGGTAGTCGAAGTCGAAGTTCTTGCGCTCGATGCCCCATACGCCCTTGAGAGTGATGCCTTTGTAGGGTGTCACCTTGACGCGGGCGCCGAGGATGCTGTTGTCGATGCCGAGTTGTCGGTCTTCGTAGGCGCGCAGGGTGAAGCCGTTGCCGAACTGCTCGTAGAAAGTGCCGGCGGTCACCTGGATGAACTCATTCTTGTAATCTAAATAGTAATTGGTCAACCCTTGCCCCTTGTAGCCGATGTCCTCGAAGTCGATGAGGGGGAAGCTGTAGAACTCGTAGCGGACACCTGCGGAGAAGCCGCCGTTGGTGTAGTTGAGGTTGAGCCAGGTGTTGGCGCGCACCTTCTCCTTCACCTCGCGGGCGCCGATGGTGGAGTCGGGAATGTAGAACATGCCGTTGAAACCGAAGTCGCCGCCGATGTGCCCCCACTTCGACTGTCCGTAGGAAGGCAAGGCCATGATGGTCGTCAATGCAATGACAACCAGTGTCTTAATGCTATTTTTCATAGAAGATGAGTCTGCTATTTCTCCAAACTTTTCAGCACTTCATAAACCTCTTCCTCACCGCCGGCGGCGTAGGAAGTGTGCGACCAGACCATGTTGCCGTTCTTGTCGAAAATGCAAAGGAAAGGCACATCCACGACGTTGAGCGCACGCTTAAAGTCGGAGTTGATGTCCTGAAGCACAACGTAATCCCAGCCCTTGGCACGGACGAACGGAGCCACCTTGGAAGCGGAACGGCTGTCGTCGATGGAGACGGCGTAGAGGGTGACACCGAACTCCTCCACCCAGTCCTCATAGACGAGGGAGATGGCGTCGAGTTCTTCACGGCAGGGCATGCACCAGGTCGCCCACAAACTCACGATGAAGGGGTGCTCGCCGGTGTACATCTGCTTGGTGCTGAAGGCATCGCCATCCAACGTCTTCAAATCGACGGTGGGAATGCGGGAGGAATTGTTCTCTTGAGCGGCCATTTGTCCGCACATCAATAGAGCGATGGCCAGGATGAGGATTTTTTTCATTGTTTATGAAATTTGTAACGTTACTATTTTAATTTGCAAAGATACATGAAAATTGTATTCGGTTTAATCTCGCGGCTCGCATTTTTTTGCTACTCGAAGAGGTCTTTGTAGATCTCTTCGATTTTGGTGATGGGTATCAACTTGATTTTCAGCTGGTCGCATTTGACACCCTTGAGGTTGTACTTGGAGAGGAACATGCGGGTGAAACCGAGTTTGTCGGCTTCGGCGATGCGCTGCTCGATGCGGGCGACGGGACGGATCTCGCCGTTGAGGCCCATCTCGCCAGCGAAGCAGGTCTTGGAGTCGATGGGCAGGTCGGTGGCGGAGGAGAGGATGGAGGCGACGATGGCGAGGTTGACGGCGGGGTCATCGACGTGGATGCCGCCGGCGAGGTTGAGGAAGACGTCCTTGGCGCCGAGTTTGAAACGGCACCGTTTCTCCAGTACGGCCAGTAGCATGTTGAGCCGGCGGATGTCGTAGCCGGTGGCGGAACGTTGCGGGGTGCCATAGACGGCGCTGCTCACCAACGCTTGGATCTCGATGGTCATGGCGCGGGTGCCCTCCATCACCACGGCGATGGCGCTGCCGCTGAACTGCTCGTCGCGGTCCGACACCAGCAGTTCCGACGGGTTGAGCACTTCGCGCAGCCCCGTGCCTTGCATCTCGAAGATGCCCAACTCCGAGGTGGAGCCGAAGCGGTTCTTGATGCAGCGCACGATGCGGTAGCCGTAGTGCTGGTCGCCTTCGAACTGCAGCACCGTATCAACGATGTGTTCCAAGATCTTCGGTCCCGCCAGCGTGCCGTCCTTGGTGATGTGGCCGATGAGGAAGACGGGCGTCGCCGTGGTCTTGGCGTAATGCTGGAACTCTGCGGCGCACTCACGGATTTGCGAGATGGATCCGGCGGCGGAGTCGAGCAACTGACTCTGCAAAGTCTGGATGGAATCGATGATGAGCAGGTCGGGTTGGATGGCCTTGGCGTGCTCGAAAATCTGCTGGGTGCAGGTCTCGGTGAGGATCAGGAAGTTGTCGGGCTGGTGCCCGGGAAAGAGACGCTCGGCGCGCATCTTCAGTTGCGACTCGCTCTCTTCGCCGGAGATGTAGAGGATGGTCTTGTCGGGAATCTGCAGGGCCATCTGCAGCAGCAACGTCGATTTGCCGATGCCGGGCTCGCCGCCGAGCAGGATGATGGAGCCCGCGACGATGCCGCCGCCGAGCACGTTGTCGAACTCTCGGAAACGGGTCGAGATGCGCGGCACCTGCACCAACGAGATCTCCGACAACTTGCGTGGGAAGTTTTCCGACGAGCGCCTTACGGTCGATTTGCCCTTGTCGGTGTCGCCGCGGTCAACGACCTCCTCGACGAAACTGTTCCACTCGCCGCACGACGGACAACGCCCGAGCCATTGCGACGACTGGTAACCGCAGTTCTTACAGAAAAACAGGCTTTTCGATTTTGCCATAAAAATAGTTTTTGAGAGTGCAAAGATACAAATATTTTTTCGTAGTTTTGCCAGCCATATAAATCCCATGCCCATGAAAGGAAAATCGATCTGCCAATACCTGAAGTCGGTGCGCCGCACGGTGGCCGAGGCCAATAACATCGATTTGGAGATCCCCGAATGCACGTTTGAGGGAGAGTGCAGCGGTACTTGTCCGCGCTGTGAGGAGGAGGTGCGCCTGTTGGAGCGATCATTGAAGGCCCGCCGGATGATGGCTCAGAAAGTGGCCATTGCTGGCGTCGCTGCTGGCTTGTCCATCATAGGTGGGACGGCCGCCGCGCAGAGTATCACCCCTGCCGATTCTGTAACAACCTTAGACGGCATTGAAGTCATCTATACAAGGCCGTTGATTGAGCCGGATGGTACGGTGACGTATGCCCCTCGACATCCGGTGGTCATGAAGCGCAAAAATAGAAATAAGACTTGGTATACCCGAGACGGCCGTGTGGAGGCAAAATGCGAGGCAGCTCACTTCCCTGGGGAATGGGGATGGGGATGGAAGTGTGATGAATATATCGAGAAGAACATGACCTATCCCGAAGACTGGGGTCCGAAAGGGTGTGCTTATGGTGTGGTAGTGGTGAGGTTCTTGGTCAATGCCGACGGACATATCTCAAAAGTGAGAGTAGTGAAGAGGGTCCATCCGCTGTTGGACAAGGAAGCCAAGCGGTTGGTCGCTAGTATGCCGGCGTGGGAGCCCACCAAGGTGAAAGGCAAAAAAGTGGCCCGCTACTACGAAATCTCTATCAATTTCCTGCCGAAGTAGAGGGAGATATCATGGTTTCAACCATTCCACGGGAACATCCATTCTGGAAAACGCAAACAGTTTCTTTCCCAGATCTTTCAAGGAAAGTCTGACGCAAAGGCATAGGCATCGAAGATCTGACCGTCGAAGAAGACGCCTTCTTTGGCGGGCGTGTCATGGCTTTCAATAAATTGGAATAATTCATTAATTCTATGATCTGTCTTTAATTGTCGATATTCCAATGATTCAATCCGTTGTGAAAGTCCAGCTGTAGATTCCAAAAGCCGATGCATCTCCACAAATGCATCCATAATGCCAATGCTCACTTTAACGGCTGTTTCGCTTTTCAATACTGTAGCCAGCATCGCCACGCCTTGTTCCGTGTAGGCAAAAGGATTTACCGTTGAATGTTTTAATGCTTTGAACCGGTCGCAAAATGCGACCAGTTGTGAAGTTTCTTCATTTGTGAGCTGAAATCTAAATCTGTCAGGGAATCTTTCAATATTGCGCCGAGCCTGTTCGTTGATACGTTTGGTGTCAACAGAATACAAAACGGCCAAATCCCGATCTATCATAACAGCGGTTCCTCTAATGATTTGAATCTTGCTGCGCACCTCCAGCTTTACGGTATCATCGGGCTGGTACAGGATAATTTCATTCTCTTGCATGATGAGTGTGAATTAGTTTAAAATAGGACTGCAAAGGTACGACAATTTTTCACTCCCAATCACTCTGCAACTTTTTGGCATAGAGAGAGTTGCGGATTTTGAAATTTTTGTACGAAAATGGCAGATTTTGTCTTAAAAAATGCAAAAAAGCGACGATTTCCGTTGTTGAAAACCTGTTGGTAAATTGTTGATAAAAATATTGGATGACCGCAAATTACGCGGATGCACGCGGATTCGGGCAGGTGAATCGCGATGGCCCGTAGGGGCGAATCATCATTCGCCCCTACGACGGCATGTTATTTGCCACGATAATTTCCGACCACCCCGCCAGGACTGCCGGTATCGGTAGCACCGGCACGGATGTGCCCGCCGGGCGGTTTCCGACGGAGGGATAATCGCAGGCCGCAGGCCTGCGGGGGAAAGGAGGGGCGCGAATGGCGGGGAGGGGCGCGAAAAAAGGCCGCCATGACGTGGCGGCCTCTTCGTCTCCTTACAAAATCTCATATTGGAATATCCGCATTGAGCTTTTATCTTCAGTGACAATAACAGGCAGGCAACCCTTGCTCTGGATGTTAACCAAAGTATCAATATCCGGATGATGGTACGTGTTGTCGTTTCCTACAGATACAATTCCCATAACTGGATATTCGTACATTTCTGGAACATAATTGTTTTTTGAACCATGATGGGGAATTTGGATGGAGGCAATTTTATCCCAACATATTTTATAATGTTCCTTTATACCACAAATGTTACTTTGGGGCTCAAAATCACCTGTGTAAAGGAAATTGGGATTGCGGCATTCTGAATAACCCATAAATTTGCACCAAAATTTCTGTGGCTCTGAGCAAGCGGCCTGTTCCATAGTGCCTGAAAACAATGTCATTGAATAGCCGTTGTGTTGTTTTTTGACACATCATCATAGATCTTTTTACATTTCTTTACACCAATAGCTTTAAGAGATGTGGGCAAATCTGCTATCTCTATTTTTTTGTTTAATGCCTTGCTTAATTCCGTTTTTAATTTCTTCATTTTCTTTGATGAAATTGGAGGGTTGAACGGGATGTAAAGCCATTTACCACAATATAGAATAACATTGGACGCAATGATATTTTGAGACATCAAGTCTATATCCTTCTGTTTCTCCCAATCCCAAGCCCTGATACCTAAACTGTTATCAGTGTTTTCTGGCAAGTTGCGATTTCCTTGAACATACTGTTCAGCAGAAGAACGAATTTGGATGATTTTAGTCCGCCTATCAGCTGTTCCATATTCCCTGTCACCTTTATACAAATGCATCAATAATTGATTGGTATGATTGTAATTCCCAGTCAAGCAATAGTTATAAAGAAATGCCTCTAGCATGACATTATCATTTAATTGAGGTAAGAATAAATATTTTACCTCTGCATTCTTGAGAAGGTATTGCAGCCCGTTGATATGGTCTGCGTGAAAGTGGGAGATAAAGACAGCTTCAATACTCTTTAGGGGCTTTTCTTTGTGAAGATAACAATCCAAATAGCTTTCCATCTTCCTTTTCCCGTACTTATCAAACCCGCCACAATCATACATAGTGTTTATTGTCGAATTTTCATTGCAAAGAGTTTCGGTGTAGAAACCGCCTTGACCGACTGGGTGGATCATACGTATGACTTTCATAATTATTTTTTATTGGTTATTGTATAAAGTTGAATTGAATTTTAAAGCTAACGCCCCCCGCAACGATGTTCCTTACGTCGCAGGGGGGGACTGTTTTCTCTAATCTTTTACACAACGAACAGAAAGGCCATCGAACATAGTATTGGTGGTGCGGTTCACTCCTGCATGCTCGTATTGCAAGGCACGGATCCACACATAACCTCCAGTCTTCACGGTAGAACTCCAGAATTCGGTTGCGGCGCCGAAAGCGATGTTCATAGATCCGTTGTAGCTGCCAGCAGGAAGTGCACTGAAGCCAGATGAATTCCGTCCTGAAGCCGATGTGTTGCCCGCGGCATTGGCGGTACTGGAAGATTCCCAGCCTGTGTTTCCGCAAAGCCGGGCTGCTATATTGCCCCTGTATCCCGTATTGTCAGCAGCGCTCTGGCTCATGCCCACCGCCACCTCCATCTGCTTCCACTCCGCATCGCTCGGCACATGCCATCCCGTGGGGCAGATGCCCTGCACTCCGCTGGGGTTGGCGCTGGAGGATGACGAGTTACGCATCACCGCCATCCAATTGTACAAGAGTCCGTAGGTGGCTTTGGTGGAGGAACTATTGTTTGGATAGTACCAGTAAGCAGTTGTGTTGGAGCTGGAGCCGTAACTTCCATGCGAGATGGAGGTCCCATCGGCATATTGGGTAGTTTTCAGATTCTGCTTCATCCAGCACTGTGTGCCGATGAGAACAGTGTTGTAGGTATTGCCGTCACGGTCGGTGATGGTGGAAGTACCACAGGTCCAAGTATTGAAGGAACGCTGTTCTCCGTATCCGGTTCCTGTACTATTCGTGGCGTAGGCACGCACATAATAGGTGGTGCCGGAAGAAAGTCCGGTAATTGAAGATGTAAAACTGCCAATGCCGCTTCCATCGGTAGTGTGAGCGTCGGCAATAGTGGGATTCTGGCTCGTACTCCAGCAGATGCCACGGGCGGTTACTTCAGAACCATTGGAAGAAGTCACGTTGCCGCCACATATTGCATTTGTCTCATTTATGGAACTTATTGCTGCCGTGCTCACGTAGGGGACCTCATTGGAAGTCACAAAGTCCAATACGTTTCCGTAACCAGTGCCTTCACTATTGGTGGCGTAGGCACGCACATAATAAGTGGTGGCAGGAGTCAGGCCCGACATGTTGATGTCATAATTTGCCGAACCAAGACCTGCGGTAATTGTGTTGTCTGCTATGGTCGGGTTTCCTGTCGTGTTCCAGCAGATTCCTTGCACGGTCACAGCAGCCCCATAGTCATCGGAGACACTGCAACTGATGGTAGCTGAAGTTGAGCTCGTGACATTCACATAATTAGTTGTCATAGACGGAACATCGAACGTGGTAAATGAAATTTGTGGGCCATAACCAGTGCCATTTTCATTCACTGCAAATGCTCGTACATAGTAGGTGGTAGCGGGAGTGAGTGATGTTAGTGAGGAAACAAAGGACCCGATACCATTGCCATCAGAGGTGTGGCTGTCAGCAATTGTAGGTGATCCAATCGTATTCCAGCATACGCCCCGTTCCGTTACGGCTGATGCTGAAGACACAACGGTTCCACCAGATAGGGCAGAAGTGCTGTTGATGTTTGAAGCGGATTCCGTATTCAGCACGGGCAATGTGAGTTGCTGTTCCAATGCTGCTATTCTATCAAGCAATTCCTGAATAGTAGATGTGGTAATATCTTCCAAAGAATCCCGTGTCAGATACCCCGCATCATTGCTAAAAGTGGAGACGTTTTCAGGTACATCAGTCAAGTCATTGTAACTACCGCTGAATCCGGCGGGGAGTTTGGCAAAACTGCCACCCGTCAGGAAGATGGTGTCGTTGTTGATGCTCAACACCTGCTGCTCGGTGTAGGAGGTGAGGTAGTGGGCATCATTCTCAAAGGCGGAAACCTGCGTGGGCACAGTCGGAATGGTGGGTCGGTTGGTGAGGTCGTTGTAGTCACCACTAAAGCCTTCTGGAAGCGTTACGGTATTGCCATCAGAAATGGTCAGTGAAGTGCCACTGATAGTGAGTGTCTGCGGAATGCCTACACCCGCAGGACCTTGCTCTCCCTGAGGTCCCTGCGGACCAACGGGACCGGTCTCACCTTGCGGGCCTTGTTCTCCCTGAGGTCCTTGTGGACCAGCGGGACCAGTTTCACCCTGGAGTCCCTGTTCGCCTTGAGGTCCCTGAGGACCAGCAGGACCAGTCTCACCTTGGAGTCCTTGTTCTCCCTGAGGTCCTTGTGGGCCGGCAGGGCCAGTTTCACCTTGAGGACCTTGTTCACCCTGAGGGCCTTGAGGACCAGCGGGGCCAGTTTCACCTTGAAGTCCCTGTTCGCCCTGCGGACCTTGCGGACCTACGGGACCAGTCTCCCCCTGGGGACCTTGTTCACCCTGAAGACCTTGAATACCCTGTACTCCCACCAAAGAAGCAAGGAAATCATCCTCACTTCCAGTATTGCCGGCATTCAGCCACACCTCGTATGCCGAAAGGCCGTTGGTGCCACCGATGGTCGGAAGCGTCACGGTATTACCATCTGAGATGGTCAGTGAAGTGCCATTGATAGTGAGCGTCTGCGGAATGCCCACACCTTGCGGGCCTTGTTCACCTTGCGGGCCTTGTGGACCAGCAGGACCAGTCTCACCTTGGAGACCTTGTTCTCCCTGAGGGCCTTGTGGACCAGCGGGACCGGTTTCACCCTGGGGACCTTGCTCGCCTTGCGGACCCTGTGGACCAGCGGGACCGGTTTCACCTTGTGGGCCTTGTTCACCCTGAGGGCCTTGCGGACCAGCGGGACCAGTCTCACCTTGCAGACCTTGCTCGCCCTGAGGACCTTGCGGGCCGGCGGGGCCAGTTTCACCTTGCGGTCCCTGCTCACCCTGCGGACCTTGCGGACCGGCAGGGCCGGTTTCACCTTGGAGACCCTGCTCGCCTTGAGGTCCTTGTGTGCCTACCAAAGAGGCAAGAAAATCATCCTCACTGCCAGTATTGCCAGCGTTCAGCCACACCTCGTATGCAGAAAGGCCGTTGGTGCCGCCGATAGTCGGGAGTGTTACCGTATTACCATCTGAAATGGTCAGTGAAGTGCCATTGATAGTGAGCGTCTGCGGGATGCCCACCCCCGCAGGACCTTGTTCACCTTGCGGTCCCTGAGGACCGGTCTCACCCTGCGGGCCTTGTTCACCCTGTGGGCCTTGCGGACCAGTGGGACCAGTCTCACCTTGCGGGCCTTGTTCACCTTGAGGGCCTTGTGGACCAGCGGGACCGGTTTCACCCTGGGGACCTTGCTCGCCTTGCGGACCCTGTGGACCAGCGGGACCGGTTTCACCTTGGGGGCCCTGTTCGCCCTGAGGTCCCTGTGGACCGGCAGGACCAGTTTCACCTTGAGGTCCTTGTTCGCCTTGAGGTCCTTGTGGACCGGCAGGACCTTCTCCGTTGCCGGAAGTTGCGGCATACAGCGCATACGGTACACTCAGCAGCTGCTGGGTGCCCTCGATGGTGTAGTTGGTGCCACCGTTCGGGTCGGTCTCGGTCTTCAGAAAGTACGGACCGTCGGCCCAGTCGATGCTGGCGAAGTCGCCGCTGAGAACGGCGCCCCCACCGATTTCCAACGTCATCAAACCGTTGATGTTGGTGGTGGTAGTGTGGGTCTCTTGGTAAACCACGGGGCCGTTCACGCCACCCTGCAGGATGGAGACACGCACGCCCACCGTACCCCGTACGAGGGTGTTGGACTCGTTGCGCACAACTGCCTGGTACGAGAATTTCTGCGGGGCCTGGGCGAAGCTGGCCGCGATTACGCTGAAAAACAGCGCCAAGGTGATAAGGATTCTTTTCATTGTTGTTGTTTTATTGATTATTTGTTGATTCGTTGAATTGTTTGTCGCGTGTCTTCGACACGCTGGTCGGACAGGTGGTTGCCGTACCCCACTCTGCACTTCGTTTGAGTGGGGTTATTGAGATTGCATGCTTCCAGCATGCGCTGCCAGCATCTACAGACTGATAGTCAGTGATTTCGCCGCGAACGCAGTGAGTGGCGAAATCCGCTTCCCTATGACAAAGCACCATTCCACTGACCGCAAGGGCAGCGGAACCTCCATTATATCTGTCCGTCAAGTTAACCATACGGCCTTAAAAGCTGGTTTTCACCACCTTAAATGTCTTCATCACAGCCTTCCCACTGCACACAGTAATGTAGTACGTTCCCGGGGCATAAGGTGACAGGTCCAATGGTGTGGTTTCTCCTTCTATTTGCTTTGATAACAAATACTTGCCATTAGAATCAAAGACTTTCACTTCACCCTCCAATTGTACATTGTTAATTGTTAATTGTACATTACCCAATGTCGGATTTGGGTACACTACCGCATTGAGCGTAATGTCAGGGTAGTTGTCCACGCCCACCACGTCGATTTCGTAGGGCTGCTGCACTCCTTCGGAAATGCTGGTACTGCCGTCGCTGTTGCTCTGCACGGCAATCTGTCCGACGCTGTAGCTCACACTGCCAGCGCTGCCATTCGCCTCGCCGCCCGTACCCACCAAGGCCGACTGCGCGGAGAGTGACATCGCCGCCAGCATGATCAATGAAATTGTGCTGAAAACTTTTTTCATAGTCTCTTTTTTATGTTTGTAATTATCATTCTTTCTATCGGTTGCCAACCGTTTCCGCTTTTCATCACAAACACAAAAAAATCCGTGAGACTCTCTGTCTGGACGGAGGCTCTGGACAAACCATGTTACAAACAAGAAAGCTCACGGAAAATATCCGTAAGCATTTCTGCTCTCTCGTGCAACATTGGGGAAATTGTCCAGATTTCCATCCACTTGAAAAGCAAGAAAACGCTTTGTATATCAGTATGTTATAATGTCAATTTATCTGTTCTTTTTGTTCAAATTTTGGTGAAACAATAGGGTGAAAATTTATTATTACTGGTTCTTTTCGGACAGGTATTGTTCTATTTGAGCTTTGAGAAGAGGAAGGTCATTATCTATAACAGATAGAACTTCTTCTTTATCCACAAGGTTATAGCCATGAACGATGAAATTACGCATACTGATGATGTCGCGCCACGGAGTCTGTTCATGTGCATCACGAAATTCTTTTGTGAGCAAATTTGCAGCTTCTCCAATTACAACCAACTGATACACAATTGCAAAATAACGGACTTTATCTTCAAGAATCTGCGCCGACTCATAGCCCTCTGCAAACTCATAGATATTATTCACACTTTCTAGAATGTGTTCTAATCTTCCTCTGTCTCTAATTGGCTCTCTCATAAATCAGAATTTTGTCTCGATCCGCAGTCTTTTTCACGAAAGGATAAAGCGTTCCTTCCGTAATCAAGTCAACTTTTTTATTGATTGTATCTTCCAATCCAAGTGCGATGGAAATATGTTTCAGCAAACTCACACCTTTCCCTGTCTTTTGGTCAAACACTACCAGTATGTCCACATCGCTGTCTTCGGTCTCCTCGCCGCGGGCGTACGAACCGAACACCCACGCCTTCAACACCGGCTGGGTCTTGAAATAGTCCTGGATGGTCTTGATCATTTCGGGTGACAACATACTTGTAGATTTTATTGCGGCAAATATACAAATAAATCTGAAAACTTTTCAGTTCTGAATTTTCAACTTTCAACTTTTAACTTTCAACTTTTAACTCTCAACTTTTAACTCTCAACTTTTAACTCTCAACTTTTAACTCTCAACTTTCAACTCTCAACTTTTAACTCTCAACTTTTAACTCTCAACTTTCAACTCTCAACTTTTAACTCTCAACTTTTAACTCTCAACTTTTAACTCTCAACTTTTAACTCTCAACTTTTAACTCTCAACT
>JAEEGG010012741.1_pt1 | contig 18081 bp, 19 predicted proteins | sample 9134161 | NCBI WGS metagenome assembly JAEEGG01 (sample SAMN16246543, study PRJNA631951) | gut metagenome | biome: gut microbiome; feature: rumen; material: CR-attached | host: Bos | place: Iran: Karaj | collected 2018-10 | reverse complement strand
TCTGACCATGCTAGCATTAACCCTTGGTCATGAGAAAGGCTTCTTGTCAGATGCAGATTTTTCTCATTACACAGAGGAACTATCCAAGATACCTTCCATGATATCAAAGGTGTTGAAGCAGGATGAAAAGATTGCAGAGATAGCGAAGACCTTCACATACGCTCATAACTTTATGTATCTTGGTCGTGGCTGGAATTTTCCAGTGGCATTAGAAGGCGCCTTGAAGTTGAAAGAAATCAGCTATATCCATGCTGAGGGTTATCCCGCTGCAGAAATGAAGCACGGCCCCATTGCCCTGATTGATGCAGATATGCCAGTGCTGTTTGTGGCCACCCACCACCAGCAATACCAGAAGATTGTCTCCAATATGGAAGAAGTGAAGGCACGTGGTGGCAGAATCATAGCTGTGGTAACAGAAGGCGATGAGCAAGTCAGAGAGATTGCTGATCAAGTGATAGAAGTACCTCACACACTGAACTTCTTAGCACCACTATTGAGTGTGATTCCACTCCAAATACTTGCCTACCATGTAGCGGTTCTTAAAGGATTGAATGTTGACATGCCAAGAAACTTGGCTAAATCTGTAACAGTAGAATAAAGATGAGCGAAGTAAATATAGAAATCAAAGGTGTCGCTGATTGTGAAGATTTACAAAAATGGGAAGACCATATGCTTTCAAAGGCTAAATGCTGGAATCAGTTTTGCGATGGTCTTTATAGTGAAAACGAGATACGTGCAGTCCATGTGGTAAAGGAAGAAAATGCTGACACTACTTATCTTACAACACTATGTGAAGACTGTATCAAATATACTAGGAGTTATGGTATTCTGGTTGATGAAAAGCATCTAATGGTAGAACCAAATAGTAAGTAGACATAATAATGAAAAAATATAAGTTAGAGTTCCTGGGCTATACTTGGGATCAATTTTTCCAGATGATAGCAGATAAGCAAGGCATATTGGTTGTCTATGGGGGCAGACTTGATAGCGAAGGTTCTGTAAAAATGGAATCTATGTTGAGTTTAAGTTGGGAAAAACGTTTAGGGGATGTATACGATAGCCAAAAACTAGCACGGATACGAACGCAGCTATCAGCGAACTTGATGCTATTTTACTCTTATGCAGAGATTGATGAAGCGAATGGAACAATCATAGTCCAGCATCTTATAAATAAGCTTAGCAACCAAAATGAAATAGTGGGAAGTGATTTGAAAATCAAATGCACAGGAGCATGTGCATTGTTTCCAAAAGATGTAATTGCAACAACATGAATATACTTGTAACTGGTGGAGCCGGCTTTATTGGAAGCCATATCTGCAAGCGATTGGTTGCAGAAGGTCATCATGTGGTAGTGATTGACAACCTGTCAAATGGGCGTGTTGAACTTTTGAAGGAACTGGAGGGTAATACTCAGTTTCTCTTCTATGATTTTGATGTAAACAACACTATAAGGTTAAGAAGGGTTTTTGATGAACATACTTTTGATATGGTATTTCACTTCGCAGCAAATGCAGATACAGCCAGGGGAGAAGAGTCACCGCATGAAGATATAGAGAATACACTCTTCACAACTCTAAACATAATGGAGATGATGCGTATTTATGAGATAAAGAAATTTTTCTTCGCTTCATCTTCCACAGTGTACGGCAATGCTGATGAGCGACTTCAGGAGCATCGTTCCATCATGCGCCCAATCTCTCATTACGGTGCAGGAAAATTGGCTAGTGAAGCTTTTGTTAGTTCTTTCAGTCATTTGCATGATTTTCAGGTATGGATTGCCCGTTTCTGCAATGCGGTAGGACCCAATATGACACAAGGTGTCATTCCCGATCTCATTCGTAAACTGAAGGCACATCCGACAGAGTTGGAAGTCTACGGAGATGGAACCCAAACAAAACCTTTCATTTATATCGATGACTTGGTAGATGGGGTTATGTGGATGCTAAGTCATACCAATGAGGATTATAATGCATATTTGGTAGGTGTACAATCAAATGTTACAGTAGCGCAAATTGCTCAGATTGTAATGGATGAGGTAGATGTTCATGTACCTATTAAATACACTGGAGCATATAAGGGATGCAAAGGAGATGTCCATCAGTATAGTTATGATGTTACAAGACTGCGTATGCTTGGATGGGTACCAAAGTATTCTGCTGAAGAAGCTGTAAGAAAAGCTGTACAGGACACTTTGGCTACATGGTAATAATACTCTTGTCAAAGAAATGCCAACTGAGATAAATCGAATAAGAAATAGCGTTGTTTGGAGTGCTATAGATAAAGTTGCATCGTCTGGAATTCAGCTGGTGCTCAACCTGATATTGGCACGTCTTATCCTCCCAGAAGAATTTGCACTAGTTGCGATGATATCTATTTTTATCGCAATTGGTCAGACATTTATAGACAGTGGATTCTCTCAGTCTCTTATTCATAAACAGGATAGGAAACCGATAGATTATTCCACAGTATTCCTTTTTAATATTGGTGTCTCAACGGCATTTTACCTCATTATTTTTCTTATTTCTCCTCTAATTGCAAAATTTTACAATAATGAGATTTTTATTCCGCTAACTCGAATAGTTGCTTTGAATTTGATAATATCTTCTTTCTCTATTGTTCAGAGGGCAGAGTTAACGATTAGAACAGACTTTAAGACACAGGCGCTGGTTTCTATAATTTCAATTGTATGTAGCGGAATCGTTGGTATATACATGGCCTATAATGGTTATGGCGTTTGGGCTATGGTGACCCAGACTCTTTTATACCAATTCCTCGTAGCATTATTGTTGTGGATTTTTGTTAGATGGATGCCAGCTTTATCATTCTCTAAACAGTCATTTAGAGAATTATTTTCTTATGGCTCGAAATTACTTGCTTCAAGATTAATTAATACAATATGTCAAAATATACATAGCGTATTGATAGGAAAATTTTACCCGCGTCAAGAAGTGGCTTATTTCACCAATGCCAATCAAATATCACTTTATTCGGCATGTTATTTAAATGACATCATTCAAAGGGCTCTTTTCCCGATTCAATGCGAAATGCAGGATGATTTAGAGCGAACGCGTCAATTTTTCTATAAAATGATGCGGTTATCCTCTTATATTATCTTCCCCATTATGGTGACAATCATTGTTGTTGCAAAACCATTTGTGATGACAGTTCTGACGGAGAAATGGGAAGGTATGATAATATTGATGCAAATCATAGCCTTCGCATATATGTGGTACCCCATTATGAGTAGCAACCAGATGTTTAATGTCCTGGGACGAACAGACTTATACCTTAAGACTGAGATTATAAAAAAGCTGTTCTTTATATTGGTGGTTGCGCTAACATTGAAACTGGGTGTTGTTATGATGTGTGTTGGTATTGTGGTTTATAATTTTTTTGAAATGTTTGTAACGGTACTATTATTAAAAAAAATACTGCCTGTAACGTTTAAAGAAATTACTATTAGCATACTTCCTTCACTATTCCTGTCTTTGGGAATGGGCGCAATAGTTTTTTTAGTAATTTCACATATTGATTCATATTTAGTTCAATTGCTACTTGGTGTTTTATTAGCTTTTGTCTCTTATGTCGTACTATCAGTAGTTTTCAAGTCACAAGATTTATCAGATATTAAATTAATAATTAAGAAAAACAATTAGTATGAAGCGTGCTTTAATAACAGGTGTCACGGGTCAAGATGGCTCGTACCTATCAGAGTTCCTTCTTGAAAAAGGTTACGATGTTCATGGTATGATACGTCGTAATTCCTCTGACTTCAGAGAACGTATCAATCATTTGGAGGGTAATCCCCATTTCCACCTGCATTTTGGGCATATGGGAGATTCTATGTCGCTCATGCAGATTATAAGAAAGGTTCAACCTGACGAAATCTATAACCTCGCGGCCCAGAGCCATGTGCAAGTGAGTTTTGATAGTCCTGAGTTCACGGCCGATGTTGATGCCACAGGTGTACTCCGTGTGCTGGAAGCTGTACGTCAATTAGGATTGACCGATACCTGTAGAATTTATCAGGCTTCAACTTCCGAGCTCTACGGCAAGGTCGAGGAAGTGCCCCAGAACGAGAACACACCCTTCCATCCTTACAGTCCCTATGCCGTGGCAAAACAGTATGGTTTCTGGATTGTAAAGGAATACCGCGAAGCTTATAATATGTTCTGCTGCTCTGGTATCCTTTTCAACCACGAGTCAGAAAGACGTGGCGAGACTTTCGTTACTCGTAAGATTACTTTGGCGGCAGCCCGTATTGCCCAAGGAAAGCAAGAAAAACTGTTATTGGGTAATCTAAGCTCCTTGCGTGACTGGGGTTACGCTAAGGACTACGTTGAGTGCATGTGGTTGATGCTCCAGCAAGATAAACCAGAAGATTTTGTGATTGCAACAGGTGTACAACATTCTGTGCGCGAATTTTCCTATTATGCTTTTAAGCATGCAGGAATAGAATTAGAGTTTAAGGGCGAGGGACTTGAAGAAAAAGGTATTTGCGTGAAAGGACCTGAGAATCTGATAGGCAAAATTCTTATTGAGGTGTCTCAGGACTTCTATCGTCCTACGGATGTTGTGAACCTTTGGGGCGACCCATCTAAGGCAAAGAAAGTGCTTGGCTGGAATCCTCAAACCACATCATTCGAACAACTAGTGGAACTGATGGTAAAACATGATATGCAAAAAGTTGCAATAGAGCACGCTGCCAACTTGTTGCATAGTCAACTTGATGACCAACTTGAAAACAGCTGGGTTAGACTTAAATTCCCCTCAGAAAAATAGTTTTTGGAACACAAATAATAAGAATTATGAAATACCCTGTATATCAGCCTTGTCTTACAGGCAATGAGAAGAAATATGTAGATGAATGCCTTGATACCTCATGGATTTCATCAAAAGGTCATTTTGTGACAGATTTTGAAAATACTTTTGCGAATTATATTGGCGTAAAACATGGTGTGGCCGTTTTTAATGGAACAGTAGCAATACACCTTGCATTAATGGCGCTCGGAATTAAGGAGGGAGATGAGGTTATTGTACCTTCCTTTACATATGTAGCATCTGCAAACCCTGTTGTTATGGTAGGCGCTACGCCAGTCTTTGTTGATAGTTTGATGTCTTCCTGGCAGATGGATCCTGAAGATATAAAGCGTAAGATTACATCAAAAACGAAGGTCGTTATAGCTCCTCATATGTATGGCCACCCTTGTGATATGGATCCAATTTGCAGCATTTGTAAGGAAAACAATCTGTTTCTTGTTGAAGATTGCGCAGAAGCTATTGGATCTCAGTATCACGGAAAGATGATAGGTTCTTTTGGTGATATTAGTTGTTTCTCATTCTTTGGCAATAAGACTATAACATGCGGTGAAGGCGGTATGGTTTTAACTAATGATGATGAGTTGTTTCGTAAAGCAGCTAATCTGAAGAACCAGGGATTGTCACCTGTGCGCGAATATTGGCATGATGTAGTTGGATATAATTATCGTATGACCAATATTCAAGCTGCTCTTGGCCTTGCCCAGTTTGAACATATCAACCCTATTATTAAAGCCAAGATTGATAATGCAAATTGGTATATGGAAGAATTGGCGGACCTGCCAGTCGTTTTTCATAAGCCAGCGGAGGAGAATATTGTGCATACTTACTGGATGTGTTCTATACTTTGTGAGGATATGAAAACAAGAGATGGAGTACGAGCATTGTTGAAGGAGAACGGAGTAGAAACAAGACCGACCTTCCCGACTATCCACAGAATGCCAATGTACCTTGATGAAAATGGCAATCACTTCCCTGTAGCTGAAGCATTGGCTGAGAGGGGAATGAATTTACCAAGTTATCCTCAACTCACAAGAGAGGATATTAAGAATATATGTGATATTATTCGTTCATACTATAAAAAGTAGTTAAATACTCATACCAAAAGAATTTTTTTATGCTTTTATTTGATTTAATGGCTTGTCAGCCATATCTTGATATACAAAACCATGGAGGTAAAGAATATGCAGAAGCAGTCTTTACAAAAATGATGGAAATGAATATTTTTCTAGCAGGGATTTATGATTCAAAGCGGGATGTTAATGTGTGTTTTTTAGATTATTGTAAATCTCATGGAGGGTTATTGGATGTGAATGATATTTCTTTACAACAAGCTGTTGATTCAAAAAAATACAGCGTTTTTTATTCTGCACTACCATACAGTTATGATAGAATAGAATGGGGCCCTGTTAAGTTTATTGGTAATCTTCATGGATTGAGACCGCTAGAAGCATTTACTGATGAGTACGAATATAAGTATTCTATAAATTTAAAGAGTCGAATAAAAGCATGGATAAAAGGATTCGGAATTGTAGAGAGATGGGCTAAGAAAAATTTTTTGAATACAATCAGAAAAATTATAGACAATCCGTCATTCATATGTGTCACTGGTTCAGAACATTCTAAGTTCGCCTTATTGAATTATTTTCCTCAGGTAGAGGCCAAGAATATTGCAGTTTTTTATGATCCTTTGAATATAGAAAAAGTTGTAGAAGAAAAGGATGAAGATACAGAAAAGTACTATTTGTTGGTATCAGGAAATAGGTGGCTTAAAAATACATACAGGGGTGTAAAAGCCTTAGATCAGCTAATTAGTGCTGGTCTGATATGTTCCAAGGTGATAGTAACAGGAACATCTCCGAATATGCTCTATTTAAAAGAGATAAAGAATAAGGAATGCTTTGTATTCAAAAATTATGTCTCCGCGTCAGAGCTAGCATCTTTATACAAAAATGCTTATTGTCTTATTTTTCTGTCACTGAGTGAGGGCTTTGGCTATCCTCCTCTTGAAGCAATAACAAGAGGAACTCCAGTGATATGTTCACCTTTAACAGCATTATATGAAGTGTATCAAAATGGCGTTTTATATTGTGATCCTTTATCAATAGAAGATATTAAAATTAAAATATTAGAAATGGAGGATGATGTTATTAGAGAGAGATATGTAAGAAATGGTGCTACTCATAGTAAAAATATGATTGAGTTCCAAAAAAAAGAATTGTCCCGTCTTGTTGATTTTATTATGTCCTTCGTGTAAGTTCGTATGCACTGATACAAAAGCAGATTATATAATATTATAAGTACGAATACCGTAGTAGTATCTTGTTCGCGCTAAATTAACAAGCGATGAAAACGATGAAGAGGAAAAAGAAAATTATACCAATCCTGTTTATATTATTAGTGTGCTGGATAATAGCTGCAGGGAATAATTTTAATGCAGACTATGATGCATATGTCAATATGTACGAATGGTCAAAGAGTAGTGAATTTGGCCTCTTAAAAATGGACTTCGGCTTTAATTTTTTTATGTCACTCTTTGCTAATGCTGGCATACCATTTCAATCCTTTAGAATTATTCTTTATGCGATTTGTTTGTCTTTAATTGTTATTTTGTGCTATAAAGAAGCAAGATATCCATTAATAGTATTGCTATCATATATTGTAATTCATTTTTTAAGGGATATCGTTGAAACTAGAAACTTTTTAGCAACAATTTTCTTGTTGTATACGGTATTTTTTTACAGGAAGTGTACTCGTAATTACATTTATTTAATAATATTGTTATTAACGGCATTTTCTATACATATGTCCTTCATATTGTATTTTCCTTTCATATTAATTGGATTGTTTAAAAGGATACATTATTGGAGGATGCTGGTAATATGTTCGTTTTTTTCTGTTTTTGCTCGTTTTTTTGTAACAAGTGGCGTTGATTTATTAATGATTGATGGCCTTCAAGACAAAGTATCGGATTATTCTGATGTAACTACAACGTTCGCACTGCCACTTTCTGTTTGCCTTGCAATTTATAATGGTATATGTGTATCATATTTTAATAAAATAAAAAACAGAACTATAGAGCCCAATAAAAATTATTCCCTCGTAGATTATGGGTTTGTAATGAATAACATGAACTCTATCTCATGCTTATTTTTGATATTTTCCCCTTTTAACTTCTCATTTTATGCAAGATTGTTCGGTAATATCATTTTGTTAAATATGATTTATTTTACCAATATCTTGTCATATTCGAAAAAGAAAAATACAGGTGTCATCCTCATAGTCTTTTATGTGTTATTATTTGCATTTTTTACCCAGATAAATCCATTCATTTTACATCTAAGTACGGTATTTAATAATAATATTTTCTTCTAATTATAATACTTTTTTAATATGCGTCTATATACAGATTTGATATTTCCTAAGGATTCGTTATTCTTAGTGACTGGTGGAGCAGGTTTTATTGGCTCCAACTTATGTGAGGCAATATTGAAAATGGGTTATAGAGTGCGTTGCCTCGATGACCTCAGTACAGGTAAACAAGCCAATGTGGATTTGTTCAAAGACAATCCTAATTACGAGTCCATCAAAGGTGACATTAAAGACTTTGATACTTGTATGAAGGCTTGCGATGGTGTTGACTATGTTCTCAACGAAGCAGCTTGGGGTAGTGTTCCTCGCAGTATTGAGATGCCTTTGTTCTACTGTGCAAATAATATCCAGGGAACACTGAATATGATGGAAGCTGCACGTCAGAACAAGGTTAAGACTTTTGTGTACGCTTCTTCTAGTTCTGTGTATGGTGATGAAGCACACCTGCCTAAGCAGGAAGGTGTAGAAGGCAATCTTCTGAGTCCTTATGCACTCACCAAAAGAGCTGATGAAGAATGGGCAAAACAATACACCAAGCACTATGGTTTGAAGACAATAGGTCTCCGTTACTTTAACGTGTTTGGCCGTCGTCAAGATCCGAATGGAGCTTATGCAGCTGTTATACCCAAGTTTATCAAGATGCTTATTAACGATGAGCAGCCAACCATTAATGGAGATGGTAAGCAGAGTCGCGACTTCACTTACATTGAGAATGTGATTGAAGCTAACCTAAAGGCTTGCTTGGCACCTGATGAAGCTAGTGGTGAAGCATTCAATGTGGCATACGGAGGACGTGAGTATCTGATAGATATTTATTATGACCTCACCAAGGCTTTGGGTAAGAACATAGAACCTCACTTTGGTCCTGACCGACCTGGAGATATCAAGCATAGTAATGCTGATATCAGCAAGGCAAAGCGCATGTTGGGCTATGACCCTCAGTATGACTTTGCTCGTGGCTTGAATGAGGCTATCGAATGGTATAAGAATAATTTGTAATAAATAAAATGAGAATAGAATCTATTAAGGAATTATGTAACTATATTAGTTCCGATATTTATAGATATATTGGTAGGCATTCCTTTTTAAAAGGTTTTACTTTTTATCTAACTCACATTCAATTTAGGTTTTTAGTATGGCTTAGAATATGCTCATATTTAAAAGACAGACCTATGCTATTCCCATTTTATTTATGGAGTGTCTATAGATGGAGACGTCTGTCTTATAGGTCTGGCGTGCAAATTAGTTATAAAACTAATATTGATAAAGGTTTTTATATTGGCCATTTTGGAACAATGGTAATAAATGAAAATGCTCTTATTGGTAAAAATGTTAACATTTCGCCAGGTATAAATATTGGTCAAGCAAATAGAGGAAAAAGAAAGGGTTCTCCGATCATTGGGAGCAACGTATATATTGGACCAGGTGCTAAGATTGTTGGGAATGTCAAAATTGGTAATAATGTGGCTATAGGTGCAAATGCAGTTGTGCTAGATGATATTCCAGACAATGCTTGTGTAGGCGGTGTACCCGCCAGGGTATTGTCCTTAGATGGAGTGGAGGGCTATATTAGTAATAAAGTATAGTACTTTCATTGGTATAATACATAATAATATTGACAAAATATTTAATATAAAAAAATATGAAAGAGACTAAGATTTGTGTCATTGGCCTGGGCTACGTAGGTCTTCCTCTTGCCCGCCTGTTTTCAACAAAGTACCCCACAGTGGGTTTTGATATGAACCAGAAGCGTTGTGACGCCTTGATGGCAGGTCACGATGCTACACTGGAGGTTGCTGACGACATCCTGCAGGATGCTATCAAGAATCATGGATTTATTTGTACTAGCGACATCGAGAAGATCAAGGATTGCAACTTCTACATTGTTGCAGTACCTACTCCTGTTGATGCTGACAATAATCCTGACCTCACTCCTCTCGTTGGCGCATCAACAACTGTCGGTAAGGTCATCAACAAAGGTGATGTGGTGGTTTATGAATCCACTGTTTACCCTGGTGTAACTGAGGACGAGTGCATCCCTGTAGTGGAGAAGGTTTCTGGCCTGAAGATGAATGTTGATTTCTACGGTGGATACAGCCCTGAGCGCATTAACCCGGGCGATAAGCAGCACACCGTAGAGCACATCAAGAAGGTAACTTCTGGTTCTACCCCTGAGATTGGTAAGTACATCAATGAGGTATACAGTAGTGTGATTACAGCTGGTACCCACCTGGCACCTACTATTAAGGTTGCTGAGGCAGCAAAAGTTATTGAGAACAGCCAGCGAGATATCAACATTGCCTTCGTAAACGAGCTTTCTAAGATCTTTAACAAGATGGGTATTGATACCCTTGATGTTTTGGAGGCTGCTGGCACCAAGTGGAACTTCCTTCCTTTCCGTCCTGGTTTGGTAGGCGGTCACTGCATTGGAGTTGACCCGTACTATCTGGCACAGTGTGCACAGCGTCACGGCTACAATCCTGAGATCATCCTTGCTGGTCGTCGCATGAATGATGGTATGGGTGAGTATGTAGCTACTGAAACCATTAAACTGATGCTTAAGAAGGGTATTCAGGTACTCAACTCCAATATCATAATCCTTGGCTTCACTTTCAAGGAGAATTGCCCGGATGTTCGCAATACTAAGGTTATTGACATCTATAAGGCTCTTAAGGAGTACAATCTTAACATCACTGTTTATGATCCTTGGGCTAATCCTGCTATTGTGGAGCACGAGTATGGTATCAAGGTGGTGAATGAGCTTCCAGCTGAGAAGTTTGATGCTGCTATAGCTGCTGTGGCTCACAAAAAGTTTGACGGTATGGATGTGCCAGCATTGCTGAAGGATAAGCATGTTATTTTTGATGTGAAGTGTACATTGGATAGAAGTCTTATTGACGGAAGACTATAGCCATTTTACCAAAAGGGACGTATTTTTCTTTCTCCTAAATGGAATTATATAATAGTAAGCTGATTATTTATATTGGTACACTCCAAAGTGGCGGTGCAGAACGTGTGGTCTCAGAGATTTCCGCGATGTATGCAGACCATTTTAGTGAAGTGGTGATTCTTACTTATTATGATGCTCCTGTTTTCTATAGTATTGATACTCGTGTAAGGATTGAATGCATAGAAAGAATAACCGGTACCGTTAATAAGCTGCACAACGCATTATGGTTAAGGCGTTTCGTGAAGAGGGAGAAGCCTGATGTTTTCCTCTCTTTCTTGATGCCGTTCAACATGATGGCAATCGCCTCTCTATTATTAACAAAAACACGGATTGTTGTTTGTGAGAGACAAGACCCCAGTGATGTAAAAACACCGTTACTCCGCATTATTCGCAACTTCTTATATCATTTCTGCTCTCGCATAGAGGTTCAAACATTAAAGGCTAAGAACTATTTTTCTAGGAGTTTGCAAAAGAAAATTGCGATTATTCCGAATCCCAACCATATTACGATTGCAGAACGCGAATATGCCCTTAATACCACAAAGGAAGAGAAAATAGCCATTGTCGGTCGTCTAATTCCTTTGAAAAACCATAAGATGCTCATTGATGCTTTTTCTATAGTCCACAATTCACACCCAAACTATCATTTAGATATCTATGGTGATGGTGAAATGTATGAAGTACTGGATAATCAAATTAAGCAATTGGGGCGTACAGAATCTATTAAGCTTCATGGCCGTACCGATAATGTCCCAGAAGCTTTAGCCAGTGCTCGTATTTTTGTTCTATGCAGTAACGTTGAGGGTATGCCCAACGCATTGATGGAAGCAATGGCGTTAGGAGTTCCCTGTATAGCAACAGATGTCTCGGGTGTAAGAGATATTATTGATGATGAAGTGAATGGTTTCATTATTCCGGTAGGGGATGAAAAGGCGTTAGAAGCTAGGTTAATGCAATTAATGGGCTCAGAGGAACTGCAGAATCAATTTTCCAGGGAAAGTTATTCTGTAATAGAGCGTTTCGATAAGCGAATAATATTTGAACAGTGGTTAGATTTGGTAACTTTTAGAATATAGACTGCAACAATGGGGAATCATATTAAGATTATTCGCGCAACAACTGTCCCAATGTCCCTTACAGCTTTCTGCTCAGGAATGCTAAAGGAATTGTCTGAGAAATATGAAGTCGTGGCGGTATCTTCTCCCGGAGAAGACTTGAATAAAGTTGCTAATCGAGAGGGAGTAAAAACAATTGTTGTCCCTATGGAGAGGCACATTTCTGTGTTCAAGGATATAAAGTCTCTGTTTTCCATGGTGCGCGTATTCCGAGAGGAAAAACCTACGATGGTGCATTCGATGACCCCTAAGGCTGGTTTGTTGTGTATGATTGCCGGTAAATTGACAGGCGTACCCGTAAGAGTACATACCTTTACAGGTTTAGTGTGGCCGACAGAATCTGGTCTCAAAAGGCGCATATTGATGTTCACAGATAGACTGACTTGTGCTTGTGCCACACATATAATTCCTGAGGGCGATGGCGTAAAAAATGATCTCATAGCTGGTAGAATAACAAAGAAACCTCTAAAGGTGCTGGGCTATGGAAATGTAAAAGGAATAGACTTGACACAATACGTAATAACGGATGAGTTGAAAGCTAAAAGTGAAAAGTTGCGTTCCGAGAAGTTTACCTTTCTGTTTGTTGGACGTATTGTTAGGGACAAAGGTATTAACGAACTGGTTGAAGCTTTTAATAAATTATCTCAAACAGTGGACGCTAGGCTTTTGTTAATAGGCCCATATGAAGATACGATAGATCCAATTTCAGAACATAGTCGTGAGTTAATAGAGAAGAGCCCTGCAATAGAGTCATTGGGCGCTAAATATGGTGAAGAACTGCTGTCTTATTATGCAGCATCGGATTGTTTCGTATTCCCAAGTTACAGAGAGGGGTTCCCAAACACCGTAATTGAGGCAGGAGCTATGAATTTGCCAAGTATTGTAACAGATATTAATGGTAGCAGAGAAATAATCATTAATGGTGAAAATGGCGTTATCGTGCCATCTCAAAATGCAGATGCATTATATGATGCAATGTTGAATATGGTTAATAACCAGGAAGAAAGGGAACGAATGGCAGACAACGCCAGGAAGATGATAGCAGACAGGTTTGAGCAAAGTTTTGTAAGAAAGTGTTTGTATGATTTCTATGATGATATTTTGGCATCATTAAAAGTAGATAATACTAGGGTATAATATGTTATATAAGATAGCACACATATTAAGAGATAAACTGAGTTGGCTATGGAATCTCATAGAGCTGCTGAACTCCTGGCTGTTTTCCTTGAGATATGGAAAAAAGCTGACAGCATTTTCTTTTTCAGAGATCCCTATGGGATATGAGGTTACTCCGATGAAAGATGTGCCTACCGATAAAATAGTAGCGTTCTTCAAACGCCAACCAGAGGAAGCTTTTGATTTTTTCAAACCTCATGGGTTTGATGAAAAGAGCATCAAAAGATTACAGGGGAATAAATCGTTTTTAGCATACCTGCTTCTAGACAAAGCGAATGATAATATTGCAGGGTATTTCTTTAACAGGTGTTTTTTTCATGGCCAAGGGTTTCGCGGAAGGATGGTAGATGTGACATGCCGAGGTAAAGGCTTGGGAACTGCTATGAATAAACTACTGAATGAAGTGGGATTTGGGGTAGGTTTAAGGTTGTTTGAAACGGTCTCAAAAGATAATGTAGCATCTTATCGCTCAGCTTTGTCTGCGAGTAAGGTGAGGGTTGTTAAAGAGATGCCGCATAATGAATTGTACCTAGAAATTTTTCCAGATTAGCGTTATGATATTGAAATGGCTTTTTGACAGAGTTGTGTCATTTATCGGACTAGTATTTTTGTGGCCGGTATTATTTGTTGTAGCTATTTTGGTGAAAGTAAAAATGCCCGGAGGCCCTGCTTTCTTTGTGCAAAAGAGAGTAGGTAAAGGAGGCAATCTATTCAAATGCCACAAGTTCCGCACAATGACTGTTAAACATAATGGTAGTACCGTGAGTGTGGCAGGCGATAGTCGTATTACTCCTCTGGGGGCGAAACTTAGGCATTGGAAACTGGACGAGCTGCCAGGACTTTGGGATGTCCTCATTGGCAATATGAGCTTCGTCGGACCAAGGCCAGATGTACCAGGGTATGCTGATAAACTGGTAGGTGAAGACAGAGACGTTTTGAAGTTACGTCCCGGTATTACTGGTCCTGCTACATTAAAATACAGACTCGAAGATGAGATGATTTCTGAGTATGTGGCTCAGAAGCAAAAGGATGGAGACACTCGACCTATGCAAGAGATTGCAGTAGAATATAACGACACGGTAATCTACCCGGATAAAGTGCGTTTAAATTGTTATTATTACCGCCACTATTCTTTTATTAAGGATATTCAGATGATACTTTGTACTGTTCTCGGGAAGAACATGGAATATGCTGGGGAAATCATTTGACAATAACACAAAAGCATTTATTGTCTTAGTAAGAGCTGGTCTTTGGGAAAAAGAGGCTCGGCTCTCGCAATATGGCGAGGTGGATTTCAGTGAAATATACCATCTTGCAGAGGAGCAATCTGTAATAGGACTTGTTTCCGCAGGGTTGGAACATGTTACTGACTATAATACCCCAAAAGAAATTATTCTTCAATTTGTCGGTTCGACACTACAGTTAGAGCAACGCAATCAGCATATGAATGTATTTCTAAAATGGCTGGTTGAAAGACTAAGGGCAGAAGGAGTATCTGCATTGCTTGTAAAAGGTCAAGGTATTGCTCAGTGTTACGAACGGCCGTTGTGGAGGGCGTCAGGTGATGTTGATTTGTTGCTCGATTCTGAGAATTATGAAAAGGCAAAAAAAGTGTTGAAACCTTTATCGGATGCGGTGGCTGAAGAAGAGACGCTAACAAAACATCAAGCTTTAACAATACATGGGTTTGAAGTAGAGCTTCATGGCAGGATGCCATTTTTGCTATCAAGGTGTGTTGATACTGTGATAGATGTTGCGATAAAAGAATCGACAAGTGAAGGTAAAGTAAGGGTCTGGAACTATGATGGCACAGAGATATACCTTCCTGCAGTTGATAATGATGTGATGTTAGTCTTTACCCACTTCTTGCATCATTTTTTCATTGAAGGAGTGGGCTTGAGGCAAATCAGTGATTGGTGTAGACTGTTATGGGTATATCGCTCAGAACTCAACGTTGAACTATTAGAACAACGGTTACACAAGATGGGTTTAATGACGGAATGGAAAGTGTTTGCATCATTGGCCGTGGAAATATTGGGCATGCCAGAAGATGCTATGCCATTCTATGATTCACGGTTTAAAGTTAAAGTTGAACGAGTTTTGAGACGCATCTTGGAATGTGGCAACTTCGGACATAACAATGATTTGAGCTATAGAGTAAAGTACGAAGGATTGAAGTATCAAATAGTATCGCTTTGGCGTAGATTCTGGGAGTTCTTAGGGATGGCTTTCATTTTTCCGATAGATGCACCTAAGTTTTTTTTGACCTATGTACTTACAAAAGCAAAATAGCTCTATGATAATTGACGAGAATCTGCTTAATGCGGTAACGGAAAAGGCGAAGTCATCACCGAGGCTGCGAATGAATTATAACTTTCATCAGAGTCTTGGTGAGAAGTGTCATAGGTTTCTGAATGCCGTTGAACCCGGGACAGAAGTGCCCATACATAGGCATCCAACTAAAGATGAGACTTTTGTGTTACTCCGTGGTAGGGTTAGAGTTACAACGCATAATGATGACGGGTCGATCATAGAGGATATTGTATTATGCCCCGAAGAAGGAAAGTATGGCGTAAATATCCAGAAGGGTATTTGGCATAAGGTAGAGTCTTTAGCTTCAGGCAGTTGTTTCTTTGAATGCAAGGAAGGGCCGTTTGTACCGCATGAGGAGGAAGGGATACTAACTCCTCGCTGATAAGTGATTTATGAGTGATGAGTTTAAGCAGTATATCATCTCACTATATCAGGATATACCGCAGGAGGTCTATGAGGGACTTCTATCTGTATTCTGTATAGGACTAGTGGTATTTATCGCATGGAAAGGATTCAAAACCGGATTTCGTTATTCTGCAATTCTTTTGCTGGTCGAGTATATCTTCCTCATCTTCTGCTCAACGGTTATCTTCAGAGCGACAGGGGAGACAAGACAATATGACTTCCATCCCTTCTGGAGCTATAAGGCAATACAAGATGGTAGGGAAGACTTATTGGCAGAGAATATCATGAATGTAGTGGTGTTTGTCCCCGTTGGTCTGATGCTTGGTTCATTTTTAAGGGTTAAGGGTTCTTCGACGAGCGAAGCGACAAAGTCGATGACATGGTTAATGGTAGCTATTATTGGCTGTGGTATCTCCGTAACCATCGAATCACTCCAGTTCTTCTTTATGAGAGGCTTTTCAGAAGTGGATGATGTGATGCATAATACGGTAGGGTGTATCTTGGGATACATCATGGTTAAGGGTTCAAGGTTTGTGGTGAAAAGTTCCGGATTGATTAATAGAATAACAATAAATACAATATAAATATGTCAGAACGTAAAAGAATATACTTGTGCTTGGCGCACATGTCAGAAGATGGCGCAGAACAGCGCTATGTAAAGGAAGCATTTGATACTAACTGGGTAGTGCCTCTGGGACCAAACGTGAACGGATTTGAGAAAGATCTGGAGGAGTTTGTGAACAGCCTCACCCCCAACCCCTCTCCAAAGGGCGAGGGGCTTACTAAGCGTGTGGTGGCACTGAGTGCAGGAACTGCGGCAGTGCATCTTGGATTGCTGAATTGTGGTGTGAAGCCTGGTGATGAGGTGATAGTGCAGAGTTTTACGTTCTGTGCTTCTACGCATCCTGTGACGTATTTGGGAGCTACACCGGTGTTGGTGGACTCAGAGCCTGATACTTGGAACATTGATCCGGAGTTGTTGGAGAAAGCTATTGTTGACCGTAAGGAGAAAACAGGTAAGTATCCTAAGGCTATCGTTCCTGTGGCTCTGTATGGTATGCCATATAAGGCAGACCGCATTATGGAGATAGCCAACAAATACGGTATTCCTGTCGTAGAGGATGCTGCTGAGGGCTTTGGTTCTCGCTACAAAGGACAGATGCTTGGCACCTTCGGTAAGTATGGTGTGCTGTCATTTAATGGTAATAAGATGATAACCACCTCTGGTGGTGGTGCTCTGATTACAGAGGATGAGGAGCATTGGCGTGAGATTATGATGTACGCTACACAGTATCGTGAGAGTTATCCGTACTATCAGCATGAGAAGATAGGCTATAACTATCGTATGTCGAACATCTGTGCCGGTATAGGTCGCGGACAGATGACGGTGGTAAATGACCACCTTGCTCATCATAAGCACGTGCAGAAACTCTATGAGGAATTACTCGCTGATGTACCAGGAATAAAAGTTCATTCTCAGCCTGATGAATGGTCAATGGTCAATGGTCAACGATCAATGGTTTACGACTCTAACTACTGGCTTTGCACCATCACTATCGATGAGAATGTGAAGGTAAAGGGACAGGAGGATGCTTATAAAACCATCGTGACAGGTGCTGTAGGTGGTGCAGCAGGTGTCATCCATACAGCAGAATCAGCTCATACCGATTGTGAACCCAATGCTAACGTAGAAGCCATGCGTGTAGCCCTTGACCAAGCTCAGATAGAAGCACGTCCTGTATGGAAACCCATGCACAAACAACCTTGCTATAAGGATGCACCTGCCTACGTGAATGGTGTATCTGAAGCTTTATTCAAGGTTGGTATGTGTCTGCCTGCAGGCCCATACGTCAGCGATGAAGATGTCCGTTATATCGTGGATACCATTAAGGCAAATATCATCGGATGAAGTTTTTGAAAGCTATTTGGCAG
>JAEEGG010012738.1_pt1 | contig 18082 bp, 19 predicted proteins | sample 9134161 | NCBI WGS metagenome assembly JAEEGG01 (sample SAMN16246543, study PRJNA631951) | gut metagenome | biome: gut microbiome; feature: rumen; material: CR-attached | host: Bos | place: Iran: Karaj | collected 2018-10 | reverse complement strand
GGCTGCGCTTGAAGTCGGCCCACCAGTTGTGCTGCTGGCCCTTCAGCCTTTCAATCTCCTGAGCCGTCAGCTCATACTTCTTCTCCAGCTCCTGAATGAGCGCTTTGTCGTAGAAAGGCACACCCAGACGGTCTGCCAACATCTTACCAATGGTCCTGCCACCAGAGCCAAGCTCGCGGTTGATCGTAATGACGTACTTTTCTTTCAGATTCATATCGTTATCGTTGATTGTCTCGGCAAAGGTACAAAGAAAAAAGGAGTTAATAGTTAAGAATCAAGAAAAAATGTAAGATTAGGCCGAAATTTCTTATCTGTTAACGGTTAATTCCCTATCTTTGCCCCCAAAAAGAATGTATCTGAACAGAGAGAACATCGAGCGAAGCACGGATCGGGTGGAGTGGCATCCGCTCATTCCTTTCCTGCCTGAGAACGCCAGAGTGCTGTTCCTGGGCAGCTTTCCGCCACAACGGAAACGCTGGTGCATCGATTTCTATTATCCTAACTTCATCAACGACCATTGGCGCATCGAGGGGCAAGTGTTCTTTGGTGACCGTAATCACTTTGTGGACGTTGAAAAGAAGTGCTTTAAGCTGGAGGAGATTGTGGCGTTTTGTCTTTCCAAGGGCATCGCCTTCTTTGATACCTCTACCGCCATCAGACGGCTGAAGGATAATGCTTCGGATAAATTCCTTGAAGTGGTGGTGCCTACGGACATCCCTACCCTACTCGCCCACCTGCCACATCTCCAGGCTATCGTCACCACAGGTGAGAAGGCGACGGAGACCATCTGTGCCTCGCTTCATATCCCAGAGATGCCCAAGGTCGGCACTTTCGTTCCCATTCCTACCTCCCAAGGGATCAGACCCTTGGTGAGTGGACTGGTGCTTTATCGTCTGCCTTCCTCCTCCCGTGCCTACCCGCTTGCCTTTGACAAGAAGGTGACTGCCTATCGGAACATGTTTGAATATTGTAACCTCTTATAAAAAAGATTCTTATGAAACGACTATTGTTTGCTTTTTCCTTGCTGCTGAGCCTCTTTTTGACCACAGGCTTGCAGGCCCAGAACATCCACACCCATTGGCGCCAGAAGACAATTGCCGTCGAAAATGGCGGAGAGTCGCCAACTGTTATCCAGCTCCTGAGGGCATTTAATAAGGTGTGGCACTATAAGAGTACAGATGCTTTGCTGGCTGAGGCTGGCGATAAGCTCTATGTGTCAAACGATGCCACAGAGGGCAATTCTGGGCGAGCCTTCGTCGATTGTGAGGACTACTGTCATTGCTGGTACGACTTTGAGAATTCAGACGACCACATGGTCGAGGCCAGAACCTACAAGTGTGACAATGGCCATCTGCTTTTTGCCGTCATTCTCGCTGAGGCAGGACCCAAGGGAAAATATTTCGGTTGCTTCTACGATTATAATCCCAAGACGTCGAAGCTCACGCCAAAGGACGAGCCGTTTATCGAATTCCGTCCCTTCTGGCCAGGCTCGCATATCACCTACGCCCTCGGCGAAGGGTATCTCCAAGTCATTCTGGTCATAGAGAGTGCCCCAGGAATCGCGACGCAATACACGCATTATACCTTCAACGGCAAGCGTTTCGCCTACGATCACCTCGATGCCCTCGGCTACGCCGCCTACGATGAATCCGAAGAAGAGGAGTGACGCAAATAAACTTGCCAATAGTCAGTAACGGAGGGTGGCGCCTTCGGATGTGACTTCGAGGGTGGCCTTGGCGCCAGTGAGGAGGGGGAAGTTGCGAAGGTGGGCGTGGCCTACGGGGAAATCGTAACAGACGGGGATGTTGTAGTGGCGAAGGTATTCATGGAGCATCGTGTACATATCGTCGAAGCCGTTCTCAGGATGTTTGTATTTATTGAACTGGCCCACAATGATGCCTCGGACATTGGGTAGCAGACCCCGCATCTCCATATTGTGCAGCATGCGGTCTACCTTGCTCATCCCTTCGCCAGTATCCTCCATAAAAAGGATGATGCCAGGCAACAGCAAGGGATCGAAATCAGAGCCAGCGAGGTCGTTGTATACAGACATATTGCCACCCACGACGATGCCTTCTGCCCTACCCTCGACATTCAGCGGATGAGGGGGCACACGATATTCTGGCAAGTCGCCTTGCAGCATGCGGCGCAGGTATTGGCTGACGGTATCATTGCCCTCATACGTCTTCAGGGCGTGACACATGGAACCGTGAATGCCCTTTACCCCAGCCCTCGCCTCAGCACAAAGCAAAGCCGTAATGTCGCTGAAGCCAATGATGAGTTTTGGATATTGGCGCAGGGTGTCAAGAGACAAATGGGTGAGCAGATGAACTGCCCCATCGCCACCCCTCGAACACATTATTGCTTTGATAGAAGGTTCCTTCAGGGCCCAAAGCAAATCGGCAAGTCGTTCGTCGATGGTGCCGGCAAAGCCGTGATAATCATTGAGAGCATTCTTTCCTACTACACAATGATAACCCCAACTTTCGAGTGTCCTAATGCCTCCGTTGATGGTTGCCGTATCTGTCGCACTTGATGGAGAGATGATAGCAATCGTATCTCCCTCATGCAGAAACTGGGCTTGGGCAACAGCCATCCATTCCATTAGTATCAACAGAATGCTTCCCTTTTTCACACGGAAACCTTCTTCTTTGCCCTTAACATACACCAGGCGCCAAGGATGATGAAGGGAATGGAGAGGATCTGTCCCATGTCGATGGGCAGCGAGGCCTCGAAGGCTTCCTGAATCTCCTTGGTGTACTCGATGAAGAAGCGGAAGGTGAAGATATACGTCAGGCAAAAGCCGAAGTACCAGCCTGTGCCGATCTTCTCTGGCATCTTCTTATGCAGATACCACATGATGGCAAAGAGGATGGCGTAGGCGATGGCCTCGTAGAGCTGTCCTGGGTGGCGAGGCATCATGTCGACACGCTCGAAGATAAAGGCCCAGGGCACATCTGTGATCTTACCGATGATCTCAGAGTTCATGAGGTTACCTAAGCGGATGAAGCAGGCGGTTGTTCCTGTGGCGATGGCAATATTGTCAAGAACCGTCCAGATGCTGAGCTTCGTTTTGCGGACATAGAGCCAGAGGGCAATCATCAGGCCTAAGGTACCACCGTGAGAGGCAAGGCCGGCATAGCCTGTGAGTTTCCAGCCGCCATCAGGCAGGAAATGAATAGGCAACAGCATCTCTACAATACCTTGCCAAGAGGTCAGGAAGTCTTGTGGCTGGTAGAAGATGCAATGGCCCAAGCGGGCACCAATCAGGATGCCGAAGAAGCAGTAGATGAAGAGGGGGTCAAAGAGTTCATCCTTGATCTTCTGCTCCTTATACAGCCGCTTTACGACGATGTAGGCCAGTGCCAGTCCGATGATCCACATCAGCCCGTACCAGCGCACAGTTATCGGCCCCACATGAAAAGCCTCAAGATCCGGCTGCCAAATGATATACAATAATTGATTCATTTTCTTTTTCTTTTAACCACGAATTAATTACACGAATTGCACTAATTATAATTCGCTAAATTCGTGTAATTAGTGGTCGTTATTATACGTTGAAGCGGAAGTGCATGATGTCACCATCTTGGACGATGTAGTCCTTGCCCTCGACGGCAAGCTTGCCGGCTTCGCGGACAGCGGCTTCAGAGCCATACTGGATATAGTCATCGTACTTGATGACCTCGGCACGAATGAAACCTTTCTCGAAGTCCGTATGGATGACACCAGCACATTGAGGAGCCTTCCAACCTTTCTTGTATGTCCAGGCCTTCACCTCCATCTCACCAGCGGTAATGAAAGTCTCGAGGTTCAGCAGGGCGTAGGCTTTCTTGATGAGACGGTTCACGCCACTTTCTTCAAGACCGAGCTCTTCCAAAAACATCTGCTTGTCTTCATACGATTCGAGTTCTGCGATATCTTCCTCTGTCTTGGCAGCGATGACCATCATCTCTGCACCTTCTTCCTGGGCCAGCTCCCCTACCCTCTTCGTGAAGTCGTTGCCGTCCTTGGCATCTGCCTCACCAACGTTGCAGACATAGAGCACAGGTTTCGACGTGAGCAGGAAGAGATTGCGGGCACAGTCCTGTTCGTCCTTTGACTCGAACTCCACGATACGGGCGTTCTTGCCCTGATCCAGCGCCTCCTTATAAGCATGAAGCACGGCGACCTCGATCTTCGCATCCTTATTGCCAGCGGCAGCGGCCTTCTCCGTCTTGGCCAGACGGCTCTCGATGGTCTCTAAGTCTTTCAGTTGTAGCTCGGTATCGATGATTTCCTTATCACGAATGGGGTCGATGGTGCCATCCACATGGGTGATGTTCTCATCCTCGAAACAACGGAGCACGTGGATGATGGCGTCCGTCTCGCGGATGTTTCCAAGGAACTTATTGCCTAAGCCCTCGCCTTTCGAGGCGCCCTTCACCAGACCTGCGATGTCTACAATCTCACAAGTGGCAGGGACGATGCGTCCAGGATGCACCAGTTCCGCGAGTTTCGTCAGACGCTCATCAGGAACGGTGATGACGCCGACGTTGGGTTCTATCGTACAAAAGGGGAAATTTGCTGCCTGAGCCTTTGCACTCGACAAACAATTAAATAAGGTGGACTTACCCACATTCGGGAGTCCGACAATACCACATTTTAATGCCATTTTCTTCTATAAACGTTTATATTCGGGTGCAAAGGTACAAAGAAAAGTGAAAAGTGAAAAGTGAAAAGTGAAAAATTTGCTACCGCCATTTAAAATTATACATTATCTATGATTCATTATCCGTTATTTTGTCTATCTTTGCACCCAGTAACTGATTTAAACCATTCAAGAAATGAAAAGGATTCTCTTATCAATGATTGCTTTCGTGGTGCTCTCAATGACTGCCAGCGCCCAGGTTGCTGAACCCCAGAACACGCCTCAGCTCGAGTTTGCCTTGCAGTTGAAGGTAACCTTAGACGAGGCCTACACTTGTGGTGAGACCCAGCACGGCCAGCGTACCATCATCCCCATTACTGGTGGTACCTTTGAGGGACCCAATATCAAGGGTACAATCATCAACGGAGGTGCTGATTATCAGCTGACTAATAAGGCCATCGGACGCACAGAGCTCGAAGCCATCTATTGCATCAAGACGGATGACGGTGTGAACATCCACGTTCGCAATCGTGGTATTATTGCGAATGGCAAGGATGACCAAGGCAACCCCACGTTCTATTTCAAGGCTGCTCCCCAATTCGAGGCACCTGCCGACAGCAAATATGCTTGGCTGAACAATGCCCTCTTCGTCTGCCAACCTGACTTTACGACAGGCTTCAAGGGCATCGTCCTCAACGTCTGGAAAGTGAAGTAAGCAGTCCCTTCTTAGGTCAGGATCTGCTTGGCGTGCTCTTTGGTTTTTACCTGCTTGCCGGCAAAGATCTGTTCAATGATGCCTTCTTCGTTGATGATGAAGGTGGTGCGGATAGTGCCCATAGTTTTCTTGCCGTACATCGTCTTCTCACCCCAGGTCCCCATCGCCTCCATCAGCTTCTTATCCACATCGGCAATCAGGGGGAAGGGCAGTTCGTATTTCTCCTTGAACTTCACATGTGAGGCGGCAGAGTCCTTGCTCACGCCAACCACCTCATATCCCCTACCCTGCAGCTCGCCGTAGTGGTCTCTAAGACTACAGGCCTCTGCCGTACAACCGCTGGTATTGTCCTTCGGATAGAAGTACAACACGAGCTTTCTTCCCTTGTAATCACTCAGACGGATATCCCGTCCCTGTTCGTCTTTGCCCAATATCTCAGGCGCTTTGTCTCCAATATTCATAGTTCGATAATTATATTGTATTATTAGTGGGCCTCAAGCCAGTTCTGGCCAAAGCCGGAATCTGCCACGAGGGGAACGTTCAGGGGGAAGGCGTTCTGCATCTCTTCGATGACGATACGTTCCACTTTCTCTTTTTCCTCTGGGTAGACGGAGAAGTTGAGTTCGTCGTGTACCTGAAGAATCATCTTACTTCGGATGCCTTCTTTCTTGAATCGCTCGAAGATGCGGATCATCGCTACCTTGATAATATCAGCAGCCGTTCCTTGAATGGGGGCGTTGATGGCATTACGCTCAGCAAAACCTCGGACTGTGGCGTTGTGGGAGTTGATATCAGGCAGATAGCGACGACGGCCGAATAGGGTAGTGACGTAACCCTTTTGACGAGCCACCTCCTTTGATTTCTCCATATAGTCGTGAACCTGTGGGAAGGTGGCGAAATAGCCGTCTATCAGCATCTTTGCTTCATCGCGAGGGATGTCCAGACGCTCAGCTAAGCCAAAGACGGTGATGCCATAGATGATGCCGAAATTGGCACGTTTGGATTTCGTGCGTTCATCACGAGTGACTTCAGAGATATCCTTCTTATAGATGTTCGCGGCTGTGGCAGCATGTAGGTCCTTGCCTTCACGGAAGACTTCAATCATATTTGGATCTTGTGAGAGGTGAGCCATCACACGCAGTTCTATCTGACTATAGTCTGCTGAAAAGAACAGACAACCTGGCTCTGGCACGAATGCCTTGCGGATCTCCTTGCCGTCCTCTCCTCGGATGGGGATATTCTGCAAGTTGGGATCGCTGCTTGACAGGCGTCCTGTGGCCGTGATGGTCTGATTAAATGACGTATGGATATGACCAGTACGAGAATTAATCAGTTTGGGTAGCGCATCGATATACGTGCCGATGAGTTTCTTTAATCCTCTGTGTTCTAAGATATCAGCCACAATCTCATGTTTATTGCGGAGTTGCTGGAGGACATCTTCAGATGTGACATATTGACCAGTCTTGGTCTTCTTGGCTTTTTCGATGATCTTGAGTTTGTCGAAGAGGATTTCGCCTACCTGTTTGGGTGAGGCGATATTAAAATGTTCGCCTGCCAACTCGTATATTCTTGCTTCAAGTTCGTTCATCCTATCCGTCAAAACCTTTGACGTTTCTTGCAGAGATACAGTATCCAGGCAGACACCATTCATCTCCATTTCTGCCAAGACAGGCATCAGAGGCATCTCGATCTCATAGAATAACTTTTCGCACTCGAACTTCTTCAGTTCTGGTTCCAACTTGTTCTTCAGGCGGAGGGTTACATCCGCATCCTCAGCAGCATACTCATAGACCTGAGGGGGTAGGAGGTCGCGCATTGATTTTTGGTTCTTGCCCTTGGGGCCGATGAGCTCGTCGATGTGGATGGTCTGATAGTTGAGATAGATCTCAGCCATGTAGTCCATGTTGTGATGCAACTCGGGTTGGATGAGGTAGTGGGCAATCATTGTGTCGAACATCGGACCTGCGAGATGGATGTCGTAGTTGCGTAACACCTCGAGGTCGTACTTCAAGTTCTGTCCGACCTTGAGGATTTTTGGGTCCTCATACACCTCTTTAAATATATTAACAATTCGTAACGCTTCTTCACGATTTGCTGGAATTGGTACATAAAAGGCCTCAAATTCCTTCACGGCGAAGCTCAAACCGACCAATTCTGCGTCAATCGGACTCGTTGATGTCGTCTCTGTGTCTAGACTGAGAATTTCATTTGTCCTAAAAAAGTCACAAATTTTCCTCATATCCTGCTCATTATCAACTAGTTTGTAGTTGTGAGGGGTCGTTTCTAAGGTCTCAAAACTCGCGTTTTTTGTAACTTCTGTCCCGTAGGGCGCAAATTCTGCAAAGAGATCGAGTTGTCCGTTAACAGGAGTTTGTGGTTTTTGGCTTTTTTTAAGAACTCTGTCTGCGAAGCTTTTCATCTCCAATTCGAGGAGCAGTTTGCCGAGTTCGTCTTCATTCGGCTCGACGAGCTTCAGCGCTTCCATATCGAGGTCGATGGGAACATTCGTCTTGATGGTTGCGAGGAAGTAACTCATCCGGATATCGTCGATGTGTTCCTCAACCTTCTCGCGAAGTTTGCCTTTAATCTCCGATGACCTCTCAATCAACGCATCGATGCTTCCGAACTCGTTGATGAGTTTTACGGCAGTCTTCTCTCCGACACCAGGACATCCAGGGAAGTTATCTGCAGAGTCTCCCATGAGTGCCAACAGATCGATGACCGATAGGGTAGTGGGGATGCCATATTTCTCACAAACCTCCTTGGGTCCCATCGTCTCATAGCCGCCCCCATGACGAGGCCGATAGATCTTCACATGGTCACTCACTAACTGACCATAGTCTTTATCAGGCGTCAACATGAAAGTGTCGATTCCATCGACGCCTGCCTTCGTGGCGAGGGTGCCGATGACATCGTCAGCCTCGAATCCATCGACTTGGAGAATGGGAATCCGATAGGCTTTCAATAAATCTTTGATGATGGGAACAGCCTTTCGGATGTCTTCCGGCGTCTCTTCACGCTGAGCCTTATAGGCAGGGAAGGCCTCGCTGCGGAAGGTAGGTCCATGAGGGTCGAAGGCCACGCCGATATGGGTGGGTTGTTCTTTCGTGAGTACCTCGTTGAGGGTGTTGAGGAAGCCCATAATGGCACTCGTATTCAGTCCCTTGGAGTTGATTCTGGGGTTCTTGATGAACGCATAATAACTGCGATAGATGAGCGCATAAGCGTCTAAAAGGAAGAGTTTCTGCATAACTTTGTTTATTTTCTGCGTAAAATTACTAAAAAATATCGATATTACAATGATTTTTACTAATTTTGTATCAAAATTCGAGATAAAATGGATTATTTGTCAGTTATTAAGCATCCGATTGAGAGTGATTTCCAAGAGTTTGTCTATCGTTTCCAGGGTTCGTTGAGCCATTCGTATGGCCTCCTTTCACAGGCTCTGGAACATATCCGTCAGCGTACAGGTAAGCAGATGCGACCTATGCTCACATTGTTGTCTGCAAAGAACTATGGTGAGGTGTCAGACGTCACCCAGAATGCGGCTGTCGCACTTGAACTATTGCATACGGCTTCGTTGATTCACGACGATGTGGTGGACGAGAGTAGCGAACGTCGTGGACAGTCGTCAGTCAATGCCTCCTATAATAATAAGGTGGCTGTGCTCGTGGGTGACTATATACTCTCTACCTGCCTTAATCACGTGGCAAAGACGAAGGATCATAGGATTTTACAATATGTAGCTGAACTTGGTATGACGCTGGCATCAGGTGAAATCCTGCAGTTGCAGAACATCAACAACTCAGAATTCTCGGAAGATATTTATTATCAGGTGATTAGGCAAAAGACAGCTGCTTTGTTTGAAACTTGCTGTGGTATGGGGTCTCTGTCTGTGAATGCCTCTGAAGAGGATATCAAAAAAGCGAGACAATTCGGACAGGATTTGGGTATGATTTTCCAGATTCGCGATGATATCTTCGATTATTATGACTCAACGGAAATAGGAAAGCCTACGGGTAACGATATGGCCGAAGGAAAGCTGACACTTCCTGTGATTTATGCCCTGAATCACTCTGACTTCGAACCTATGAAATCATTAGCCAGAAAGGTAAAGTTAGGCACGATTAATGTCGATGAAATCGCTGTGCTTGTGGAATTTGCCAAGCAGAGTGGGGGTATCCAGTATGCTGAAAGGATGATGGATCGCTACTCGCAGAAGGCCAAAACTTACATCGATACTTGCGTGAAACCAGAACTCAAGGAAGCCTACGAGACCTATTTGGAATACGTTATTAGACGTAAGTTGTAACTTTTTCCCCTCCTGAGTAGGAGGGGTAGGGGTGGTCTGATCAGCCTTATACAGAGTTAGTGCTGCTCAGACCCCCTCTGGCTCCCCCTACTCAGGGGGAGAAATAATTACTTTAGAAGAACTTCACTTCCTCACCAATGACCTCGCTCAGAAGCATATTGGCCAGACGCGAAGTGCCCATACGGAACCACTGATTCGTTAGCCATTTCTCGCCTAAGACCTCCTTAACGATGGTGTAGTATATGAGTGCATCCATCACACTATTTAGGCCTCCAGCAGGCTTAAAACCAATCTGTATGCCCGTTTCATCGTAGTATTCCTTGATGGCCTGACACATCACATATGCAGCCTCGGGCGTTGCTGCAGGTTCGAGTTTACCAGTTGATGTCTTGATATAGTCGGCACCAGAGTACATCGCCAGCAGCGAAGCCGTCTTGATGTTCGAAGCGGTTTTCAGACAGCCCGTCTCCAAGATCACCTTCATCTTATGGTCGCCACAGGCTTCCTTCATCTGCTGGATTTCGTCGCATACAGTCTCGTAGTCACCAGAGAGGAAAGCACCCACACTGAGCACCATATCTATCTCCGTCGCACCGTCTTTGATGGCTAATGCTGTCTCCACTGTCTTCACCTCGATAAGTGCCTGTGATGATGGGAAACTGCCTGATACACAGGCGATTTCTACGCCGTCCACCTCTAAGGTTTCAGAGACGATTCTGGCGAAACGGGGATAGACGCAGATAGTTGCCACGTGGGGTAGGGTAGGGTACTGTTCGTCGAATTGGTTCACACGCTCCGTGAAGGCCATCACACTCTCGTCTGAGTCTGTAGTTTTCAGCGTTGTCAGTTCCACGCTACCCATAAGGAATTGCTTCACCTCAGGGGTGTCGTTCTCGTGCACTTTCTCCGTGATAATCTTCTTCACGGCAGCTTTCACGTCCTCGTCATTGATGTCGAGGTTATACTTGCTAAGAGCTTCTTCGATACGTCCTTTTTCTGTAGATGTTGTTGCCATAATTGTATTGTTTTAAGCCATTAATTTCTTGTTGTGAATATGTCTGAGCGAGTCACGCTGCGTCTTCTTTTCGATGGATTTTTGGAGCTCTTCCGTCAGGTCTACACCAGTCTGATTCGCCAGACAGAGCAGCACCCAAAGTACATCGGCCATCTCTTCGCCCAAGTTATCTTTCTCGCCTTCCTTGAAGCTCTGGTCACCGTATTTGCGAGCCATCACACGAGCCAATTCGCCTACCTCTTCTGTCAGAACTGTCATATTTGTCAGCTCTGAGAAGTAGCGTACACCGTATTCTCTGATCCAGCGGTTCACTGCCTCTTGTGCTTCCTTGATCGTCATAGTGGGAAGAATGTGTTCATGAAGATGAGGACAAACAATGCTAATGCAATCCAGGCATTGCGCTTGTTGTCTTTTTCGTACTCTTTCCAGTGTAACGCCTTGTAAATCACCACGATACCAAGCAGAATCACAGTGAAGAGCATGGGGAAGAAGGCGTGAACTTTACCCCAGAGTGTGCTGATCACAAAGGTGGTGACCAGCAGGAAGAAACCTGCATTTCTGATTTTGTTCAGATGTTCTTTAATCATAATGTTATGTGTTATTATTTCAATTATCTTTTTGTCAGCATTTGGAAGAGAAGGATGGCGATGGTGAGCAGGATAATCATGATGTACTGCTTGTTCTCACGCTCGTATTCCTTCCAATGGAAGGCCTTGTAGAGAAACACGACAAGCAGCAGCAACAGGCCTAATCCGCATGGCCACATGCCAAAATTTGCGCCCCAAACCAGCGCACAAACAATGCCGATGGCTGCCAGGATAATGCCCGATACCTCTATCTCTCTCAGATACTTACGCATCGTTTATAGTCCGAATATGGAGAGTACGACGAGTACCAAGAACGCCACAGAAATGTAGTTCGACAGCTTGTCGTTTTCCTTCCAGTGGATGATAGTCCAGATGCTCGAAAGGGTCATGATGCCGAGACCTATCCATATGAGGATGTTCATGTTCATTACACGCCCCAGTATGTAACAGATCAGGGCTCCTAAGTTTACGTAATTTGCGATTTGTCTTCTGTCCATATCTTATTATTCTTTGTTCTTCGTATCCATGCAGATGGTTACGGGGCCGTCGTTGAGTAGTTCGACCTTCATGTCTGCGCCAAATTCGCCAGTCTGTACTGGGTTGCCAATAGCTGCTGAAAGTTGAGCGCAGAAGGCTTCGTAGAGTGGGATAGAGTGCTCATGCGAACCAGCCTTGAACCAACTCGGACGATTACCTTTCTTATAGCTTGCAAAGAGCGTGAACTGGCTGACAACCAAGCATTCGCCGCTGATTTCCAGGATCGAACGGTTCATTACGTGATCGTTATCGTCGAATACCCTGAGGTTGGCTACTTTCCTCACAAGCCATTCTACATCCTCCATCGTGTCCTCATCGCACACGCCTAGAAGGATGAGAAATCCCCATCCGATCTGGCCTTTCACGCTGCCGTCGATGGTTACGCTGGCCTGACTTACTCGCTGAATAACTGCACGCATTTTTAGCTCGTTTGCTTAATTTTCGGCAAAGGTACGAACAATTTCTCAATCCACCAAATATCAATGCCATACGACGACGTTAAATTCCCTTAATCGTGCGAATATTTAATTGTCACAACTGTTACAACCATCACAAAACAGGTTCTGCTGATTATGACTGTCCTTGAAATATTCTTACTAGTACTATAGGCCATATTGCAAACTCCGTCTTTGGATAGTCCAAACAGGGAGTTTAAATACTGCAAACTCCGACTTTACTTACTTTAAAGTCCGAGTTTCCTTAGCCTAAAATGACTGGTTTATAACTGCCTGGATGTCAGGCAGATACGCGTGACTAATTTTTCACATCCCTTTTGCGAAACATGTTTACAAACCGCACGTGGCTTCATGTTTTTGCTTTATGCTTATTCGCATCAGCTTTCTGTTGTGTCTGAGGTATGAAAGTGCTCATATACTATCTTTGCCTTAGCGGGTCCAAGGATTTCTGATAGGGTTGGGAGAGTTGCCTCACTTATCCTGCGAACGGATTTGAGGCTATTTAAGAGCGCCTCACGGCCTTTCGGACCTAGTCCCTTGATACTATCCAGCTCGCTGTGCAAAGCCCTCTTAGAACGCTTGTTTCTGTGGAATTCGATGGCAAAGCGGTGTACTTCGTCCTGGATATGTGTCAACACGTGGAAGAGTTCAGAATCCGTCTTTAGAGCCACATGCATTGGAGGGAATCCGTAGAGCAGTTCGTTAGTTCGATGACGGTCATCTTTAGCCAATCCGGCTATGGGAATATCAAGGCTTAACTCGTCCTGAATTACCTCCCGGATTACCTCCATTTGACCCTTGCCACCGTCGGCAATGATGAGGTCGGGTAGGGGATTGCCTTCGTCGATTTGGCGTTTATAGCGACGATATACCACCTCGTGCATAGAGGCATAGTCATCTGGCCCTACAACGGTTTTTATATTGAAGTGTTTATACTCCTTTTTGCTTGGTTTTAGAGCCTTGAACACTACGCATGAGGCCACAGCATCGGTTCCTGATATGTTCGAGTTGTCGAAGCATTCGATGTGATATGGTAGCTTTGGCAGTCGCAATTTGTCCTGTAATTCCTTCATCAGACGGGTCTGTTTTTGCTCTGGATTCAATTTCTCGGCTTGTTTCAGACGGTCGAACTTATACTGTTTTCCGTTCATGATCGAGAGATCGAGCAGCTTCTTTTTATCTCCTCGTTGTGGGATGGTGAAAGTGACATTTTCGAGTTCTACATCGACCTCTTGAGGCACGATAATTTCCTTCGCTTTACTGCCAAAACGCTCTCTTAATTCCACGATACCCAACTGCAGTAGCTCGTCGTCGCTCTCGTTGAGTTTCTTCTTGTATTCTATGGTAAAACTCTGGTTGATGGCGCCGTTGTTTACGTGGATGTAGTTGATAAAGGCCATCTTGTCATCGCTGGTGATAGAGAAGACATCAACGTCGTGGATGGTCTGACTGACAACCTCACTATTGGTCACGAAAGTTTCCAAAGCGAGGTATTTCTGCTTGATTTCTTCGGCCTCCTCAAAGCGTAGTTCTTCCGATAATTTGAGCATCTCGTCTTTCAAGTCGTGGAGCACTTGGCGGGTGTTTCCTTTGAGTATTTCCCTGGCCTGCATGATGTTCTTCAGATAGGCCTCGTAGGTCTGCTTGCCCACGCATGGACCCATACATTTCTTAATATGATAGTCGAGACAGACCTTGTATTTGCTAGTTTCGACACCTTCTTTTGTGATGGGCTGGCGACAGGTGCGTGGGTGGTAGAGTTGTTTGATGAGACCAAGAATGACATGCATCGATCCTACGTGGGAGTAAGGGCCATAGTATGTACCCCATTTCCTGTTGATTGTTCGTGTACTGAAGATACGGGGGAAGAATTCGTTTGTGACGCAGATAGAAGGGTAGGTCTTACCGTCTTTTAATAGTACGTTGTATCGTGGATTGTATTTCTTGATGAGGGAGTTCTCCAAGAGCAGCGCATCTTCTTCTGTATTGACTACGGTATAGCTGATGTCGAAGATCTTACTAACGAGAACTTTCGTCTTGAAACGGTCAACCTCTGTGTGGAAGTAGGTGGAGACCCTCGCCTTGAGATTCTTCGCCTTTCCCACATAGATGATTGTCTTGTCCTCGTCATAGAACTGGTAACTGCCAGGCTTGTCTGGTAGCCTGCTCACTATCCCCTTCAGATAACTTAATCTCTTCTCGTTTTCTTCCTTTGTCATCTTCTGTAATCCCCTTTATTTACTGTGTTTCTTGTTGTTTTTGTTCCACGTGGAACACTCCTTGTCTTGTATCTATTTCCCCTCCTGAGTAGGAGTGGTAGGGGTGGTCTGATCCATGCTCGGTCGTCCCCTCTCCCACATTCTCTTATGTTCTTTAATTGTCTCTTTAATCGCCTCAATATTCCTTTATACTACATCATTCTCAAACCTTATAACCTTGATGTTGTTGCTGGCCATAAACCTTGTCCTTATCTCATCATATTGAGATTGTTCATACGATTTATGTACTTCACCATCGAGTTCTATACAGAGTCTTATCTCTGGACAATAGAAATCTAAGACATAAGGACCCAATCCAAATTGCCTTCTGAATTTCAAACCATCTACTTGTTTGCCTTTTAGAGCACGCCACAGAATAGCCTCAGTAGCTGTAGCATTGTTTCGGAGACTCTGACGGAGAGTTTTCTGGTCTTTGAGATTTGTACGATGAGATATAGGATTCATAATAAGTTGTGTTATACAGCTGATCAGACCACCCCTAACCCCTCCTACTCAGGAGGGGAAGAGGTTACCTGGTTAAACGCTTATAGCGTCAAGAGGGTGGTGAGGTCGATGTCTTTGAAGAGATCACGTCCGTGAAGTCCTTCGTCTGTAATTTCGATAATGAAGTTCATATATACCTTCTTGGGGTTGAAGTGCTGAACGAGGTTATAAACAGCCATCGCCGTTCCACCCGTGGCTAACAGGTCATCATGGATCAATACGACATCGTTTTCATTGATAGAATCGAAATGTATCTCTATCGTATCTTCACCATATTCTTTAATGAAGTTTTCTTTGACTACTGTTGCGGGCAGTTTGCCAGGCTTACGCGCCATGACGAAGCCGCACCCTAATCGGCCAGCGAGGGCAGACCCCATTACAAAGCCTCGGCTCTCGATGCCTACGATCTTTGTGATGCCCTTGTCCTTGTAGATGGCTTCAAGTTCGTCAAGCATAATCTTAAAACATTCTGCACTTTTAAAGAGCGTTGTTACGTCACGGAAGTTGATTCCTTTTTTGGGAAAATCTGGTACACAACGCAGATTGTCCAATAGTACTTTGTTGTTCATAATCAATGAGTTATAATTGTTAAACGCTTAATTTGTTTCACGTGGAACGTTGGTGAAAGGATAGACCTTTGGTTGTTCAGACCACCCCTAACCCCTCCTCGCTCGGCTATGCCGCTTGCTACCGTAGGGACGCAAGAACTCAGGAGGGGAAAGGCTAACGCCCGAGGAGCACTAGAAGGACGTTGATGTCGCTGGGCGAGACACCCGGTATGCGAGAGGCTTGTGCCAAAGTCTCGGGCTGGATTTTCTCCAACTTCTGACGGCACTCTGTCGAGAGTCCCTGAAGTTCGTTGTAGTTGAAGTGGCCTTTGATTTTGATGTTTTCTAAGCGGTGCATCTTGTCTGCCACGATTCTTTCACGATCGATATAGCCTTTATATTTCATCCTGATCTCAGCTGCTTCTGCGATTTCTTCGCGACGGTTTGTCGGACGATTCAGCACTTCTTTCAGTTGGGGTATGATCTCTGACAGATTCTGTAAATTGAGCTGCGGACGGTTCACTAAGTCCACGAGCTTACAGCCAAACTGGAGTGGGGTAGTGCCCAGAGCCTCTAATGCTGAATTGATGAGTTTTGGTTTTATCGCAAAGTTCTGGCAGAAGTCTTCGATTTCTTCGATGTGTTGTTTCTTCTCCAACCACCAGTCGTATCGCTCTTTTTTTACCAATCCGAGTTCGTACGCCTTCTCTGTCAGACGTGCATCGGCATCATCTTGTCTCAATAGGATTCTATATTCTGCTCTTGAGGTAAACATTCGATAGGGTTCATCAACGCCTTTGGTCACCAAGTCATCAATCAGCACACCGATATAGGCTTCGTCTCGATGAAGTACAAATCTCGGATTGTCTGCTGCCGCTCCGAAACTTCCTTCTCCTCCTGAAGCTCCAGCCTTCAAGGCAGCGTTGATACCTGCCATCGTTCCTTGACCTCCAGCCTCTTCATAGCCCGTGGTGCCATTCACCTGGCCAGCCATAAATAGATTCTTAATGATCTTCGATTCCAACGAATGGCTTAATTGTGTCGGATCGAAGAAATCGTATTCGATCGCATAGCCTGGACGATATACTTTTAGGTCTCTCAAGGCAGGAATCTTTTTGAGAGCGGCAATCTGTACATCCATCGGCAGCGATGACGAGAAACCGTTCAGATACATTTCGTTCGTATCTTCACCCTCTGGCTCCAAGAACAACGGGTGTTTCTCTCTGTCTGGGAAAGTCACGAGTTTCGTTTCTATCGAAGGGCAGTAACGAGGGCCAATTGATTGGATTTGTCCGTTGTAGAGTGGGGAGTCTGCCAAACCACTCTTTAATATCTCATGCACCTCAGCGTTAGTGTTCACCGTCCAACAGGGCAGTTGTTTCAATGCACCACCTTTGTTTAAGTAGCTAAACTGATAAGGTCGAGTCTCTCCAGGCTGGATCTCCAAATCCTCGAAATGAACGCTTCGCTTATCGATACGGACAGGAGTTCCTGTCTTCATCCTCGCCGTGGTGACACCATGACAGGTGATGCTCTCCGTCAGATGGGGTACGGCAGGCTCTGCTATCCTGCCACCAGCCACCATCTTCCGTCCGATATGCATCAGTCCGTTGAGGAAAGTCCCAGCTGTCAACACCACACACTTCGTATAGATTTCAGCGCCCCAGATAGTCCTGACACCAACAGCCTCACCGTTTTCAACGAGCAACTCATCAGCCTGATCTTGCCAGATGTCGAGGTTTGGGGTAGCATCAAGATGTCTGCGCCATTCCCAGATGAATTTCCCTCTGTCGCATTGGGCCCTTGGCGACCATACGGCAGGACCTTTCCCCACGTTGAGCATGCGGAACTGAATCGAGGTAGCATCCGTCACCAATCCCATCTGTCCACCTAAGGCATCGATCTCGCGAACAATCTGCCCCTTGGCGATGCCACCGACGGCAGGGTTGCATGACATTTGCGCAATCTTGTTCATGTCCATCGTCACCAGACAGGTTTGGGCCCCCATATTAGCACTGGCACAGGCCGCTTCACAGCCCGCATGACCCCCTCCGATGACTATCACATCATACTTGAATTTCATTGTTTTTTGCTATTTTTCCGCAAAAGTAACAAAAAAATTTGAATACTAAATGCATTTTTACCTCAAAAAACTTTGAAATATCAATATTTTATAGTATCTTTGCGGTCTAAAACAGTCTTTAAATACCTAATATAAGGTATGGACAGAATGGTTTTAAGGGGCTTAACGGCCTCAAAATGTAAAGAAACAAGAACAATTATTCATATATAAATAACTTAATTTCAACAACTTATGTGGTTAATCAATTCATCAATTGGTAGAAAAGTTGTAATGTCTGTAACGGGTATTGCGCTGATCTTGTTCCTGACCTTTCACGGTTGCATGAACGTGGTGGCGCTTTTCTCGGAAGAGGGTTACAACATGATTTGCGAATTCCTGGGTGCCAACTGGTATGCCGTCGTGGCTACACTTGGCTTGGCTGCCGTGGCAGTGATTCACATC
>JAEEGG010012736.1_pt1 | contig 18085 bp, 10 predicted proteins | sample 9134161 | NCBI WGS metagenome assembly JAEEGG01 (sample SAMN16246543, study PRJNA631951) | gut metagenome | biome: gut microbiome; feature: rumen; material: CR-attached | host: Bos | place: Iran: Karaj | collected 2018-10 | reverse complement strand
TGTCCGTAAGAACTTCTAAACCTGAGTAGGGCTTCAAGATAGTAATAGTCGGCATAGATGATGCTGGCATCAATCTCGCTTCCTGCAGGATGGTGACCAGTGGCATGCATGAGAAAGCTCACGTTTTTGTCACGACTCTGATACTTATCTGAGCTTAAATCGGTAAGCATTGCTGTTGCCGCCTGGCGATATTGCATCGCCGTTGTATTTTCTACATATTGGCAGAGTTCCAATAGGGCGCTTGCCACGATGCAGGCTGCCGACGCATCTTTCGGTGCCTGGGTGCCTCTGGGATCATCCATGTCCCACAGGGGCACCCAGTCTTTACTGGTTTCTTTCAGGCGCTTAAGATAAATATTAGTTACTTTTTGGGCGAAGTCGAGAAACCGTTTGTCTTTGGTGAAACGATAAACCATGGTAAAGCCATAGATGGCCCACGACTGTCCTCGCGACCACATGGATGAATCGGCATAGCCTTGATGTGTTACACCTTTTATAAAATCACCTGTAAGTGTGTCGTAAACAGCCACATGGTAACATGTCCCATCATCTTGAAATTGGAAATTCATGGTTGTTTCGGCATGCTTGATGGCGATGTCACGCAGTTCTGGTCGTCCCCCATTTTCAGCAGCCCAGAATAGCAATTCCAGATTGATCATATTGTCCATTATGGTGTTATGACCACCATAATCCTTTACGTGTCGTGGCCAGCTTAGAATAGTGCCAACTGTAGGATTGTAAAGGGTAGCTAACGAGTCGGCAGCATTTAGTAATAGTTTTTTGTAGGCGGCTTGATGGGTCAGTTCATATCCCTTTCCATAGCTGGTTAGCATCAGAAATCCTAGGTCGTGGTCGAATACAGGTTGTTGTGCCAGATGATTGAGTGCATGAGTGAACCCTTCGGCTTGTTGGCGGATGTTGCTATCACGTGTGATGGCATAGTTCATCCATAGAATACCTGACCAAAAACCAGAACACCATTCTTGAGCACTTGTTTGGCGACAATTCCACTGTTGTTGGTTCTGTAAGATGTTACGTGGTTGCATGGTGTAGTTGTATGCACCATCTGCTTGTTGCATACCAATGAGTGCTCTGTTTGTCTGTTTTATACAATAGCCAATCTCCTTGTCGGCATCTAAGTTCTGGGGCGAGGTACTGCTGCAAGCAACAAAACAGCAACCTACAATAGCGGCAAATAATATTTTTTTCATCTATGTTTTTCTATTAATACGTGTAAAAAGCGATTCTTACGCAAAAAAAGTTATTGATTTTTTTGCGTATCTTTGTGGTTGTCTTCGTATTAATTATAAAAAAGAATAAAATGAGTGTTATGATGAAAAAGCTGATAATCCTTTCTTTGTTGTTGGTGCTCTGTGTCAGAACCATTGTGTCGCAAAGTATTTCGTCGCCTAACGGGTTGTATAGCATCACCATCAGTGGTATGAGCTATCGTATCGACTATCGTGGTAAGGCCATTGTTGAGAAAAGCCGTCTGGGTGTAGATATTGATAATCGTTTGTTTGAGTCTGCTTTAGCAGTGCCTCGTGGTGAGTTCGAGGACTGGAGCGCCAATCTGGTGTTGAAAGGGGAGGAACGTTCTATCGTGGACACCACTTGGACACCACTCTATGGCGAGAATGCTACCATCCGCAACAACTACAATCAGTTGGTGTTGCATTATGAGAAAGGCAGTAGCGGTCAGGTGGGCATCGACCAAGGCTATGATAAACGAAAATACTATGCTATGGATATCATTGTGCGTGCTTACGATGAGGGTATCGCCTTTCGTTATCACTTTCCTGAGACTTCTAATGGTTTGTTTTTGCATGTTACTGGCGAGCGCACCCAGTTTGCCATGCCTGCAGGCACAATGGCTTATTACGAGGAGTGGGCACAAGGTCCATACGAATACCGACCATTATCGGGCAACTGGTTTGAGAGCGAGCGCCCGCTGTTAATGAAGCTACCTGATGGCACCTATGTTGCTCTGCTTGAGGCAGCCATGAGAGACTATGTGCGTGGCAAGTTCCGATTGGCCTCAGATGGGGTGTTACAGGTGGCCATGTATGATGGGGTCGATATCATCTCGCCTTATGATACACCATGGCGTGTGGTCATGGCAGCCGATCGTGCGATAGATTTGATCAATCATAAGGATATGGTGCTGAACCTGAACTCAAAGCGCAGTGAACAAGACTGGTCGTGGGTGCGCCCAGGTAAGGCTTTTCGGAGTGAACAACTTACCAAGGAGGGTATTTTCAGAAGTATCGATTATTGTAAGCAGTTTGGTTTTGATTATGTAGAACTTGATGCAGGTTGGTATGGTGCCGAAGGTAAAGTGGCTAGCGATGCTCGTAGGGTGAGTGCCACGCGCGACTTTACGATGCCTGAAGTTTGTGCCTATGCACGCCAGCAGAGCATTGGGGTGTGGTTATATGTTAATCAGCGTGCTCTCTATCGTCAGTTAGATGAGTTGTTGCCGTTATATCAGTCGTGGGGCATCAGTGGCATTAAGATGGGATTTGTACAGGTTGGTAATCAGCAGTGGAGTAACTGGCTGCATCAGGCCGTAGAGAAGTGTGCCAAGTATCATTTGATGTTGGATATTCACGATGAATACCGTCCTACAGGCTTGTCGCGAACCTATCCTCATCTGTTGACTCAAGAAGGGGTGCGTGGCAATGAAGAGATGCCTGATGCTGTTCATAATACCATCCTGCCCTTTACCCGTTTTCTTTGTGGGCCAGCCGACTATACATTATGTTATTTTAATAATAGAGTAAAAAATACCAAGGGGCACCAGTTGGCTATGGCAGCTGTCTATTACTCGCCTTTGCAGTTTTACTTCTGGTATGACCAACCTTTTGTTGATCGTGGTGAGGCTGAGTTACAGTTTTGGAAAGACTGTCCTACGGTGTTCGATGAAAGTCTGGCACTTGCTGGTGAGCCTGGCGAGTATATTGTTCAGGCCCGTCGCTCTGGAAAAGATTGGTTTGTGGGATGTATGAACAATAACGAACGTCGCACCATTAGTGTGCCCACCGATTTTCTGTCAGCAGGAAGGTATAGGGTGCAGATATATAACGATGCTCCCTCGCTTGATAGTCGTACCCAAGTAGCCTGCAGAACTCAGACAATCAAGCGTGGCAAACCTATTACCATCCAACTGCAGCCAAATGGTGGTGCCGCCATCAAAATTAGCCAATAAAGGTTAATTGTTATATGATAAATACTGATAGTACAGAAGTGTTTTGTATCTTTGCGCATTAAAGAAACAAAACAATGTAAATGATGACTACTAATGTATTACTTAGACATTTAATCGCCATATTATTCATGTTGTCGGCTACTTATGTGAAGGGGGCTGATGATGGTGATGCGATGCGAACGCTGAAGGTTGCCGATGGTCTGGCAGGCGAATCTGTTTATCATGTGATGAAGGATCATGGTGGTAGGGTATGGCTGGCTACAGATAATGGTATCAATATGTTTAACGGCAAGCGATTGGCGCGCTATAGTCTTACCGACAGTAAGCATCGCTTGGTAACGGTGAGTGCCCTTTGCGAAACCGGCAGTCACACCATCTATGCAGCTACTGATATCGGTGTGTTTAAGCTCGTTGCTGGCAGCAATCATTTTGAGCGTACATTGCCCGAGGTGTTAAAACCCGAGTGCCTGATGGCCGTAGGCGACACGCTGTTTATCGGAGGCAGGCAGGGTATGCAGGTGTTTGATGGCCAAAAGTTATCCACTATCCACTTGGGTGAGAGTCGGTATGGCATTGATAATGTGGTGCGTCACTATGTGCAGGATGCGCAAGGCCGGATTTGGTTGTTGGGACGCTACGAACTCTACCTTTATAATCCTGCCACTGGTGAGTTTAAAGGTCAGAATATAGCGCAGTTGCTACCAGAGCGTGCCACCCCAAGCCAGTTTGATATCGTTGGTACCAAGTGCTATATCGGTACCAGAACCGATGGACTATATGTGTTAGACCTACAAACTCGCACTGTGAAGCAAATCAGCGAGGTAGGGCATATCGTTACTTCAGTTTGTCGCAGCAGCGATGGTCATATCTGTGTGGCCACTAATGGTGCTGGTGCTTTTCTGATTGATGCAAAGACAGGCATTGTCGTAGATCAATTCAATTCCAGGAGCGATGGTACACACCGGTTGCAGATCAATGCCTTGAACTGCTATTACCGTGATGCCGATGGGGTGGATTGGTTTGGCCTGGTGCGTTATGGCTTGTCGTACATCTATCATAGCGACTCCTTGTTCCAATTATATACTGCTGGCGATTTCACCACTGCCGGTCTGAATGTACGTAGCTATTGTTTTCATGGTAATGAGGGTGTGATAGGCACCTATAATGGCATCTATTTTGTGAGGGATGGCAAAACTTACTTCTTTTCTCCAGATAAGTTAGGTGGCAGTCATATTGTCAACAACATCGTGTATTATCGTGACGAGTATTACATTGGTACCTATGATGGTGGTATGGGCGTGCTCAATCCCCGGACCTTAAGCCTGCGCCGTTTGGATTATGCTCCGTCGCTGCAAAAAGCTGCCATTGGCGATTTGGAAATTGGTCCCGATGGTTTGCTTTGGGTTGGAACGGGTGATGGCTTGTTTCTGATAGACGACAGTCGTGTGCACAGATGGTTTACTGAGCAGAACTCGCACATCCAAGGAGGTATCATTCTCGATATCACCTTCGATAAGGTAGGCAATGCCTGGCTTACAGGTGCCGAAGGGTTGTCGCTGTATAGTGGAAAAACAAAGGAAATCATCGACGATCCTGATTTTCCCGACGACTTTTTCCATCATCAACCCTGGTGCCGTGGTACAGTTGCTCATGATGGTTTGATTTACATGCGCAATGGTCCGCAGGTGTTTTATACCGACTACCAGCGTAAGCACTATGGCGAATTTATACTTCCGATGACATTGCCTGATGTGTGGTGCCGTGAGTTTGTGGATGACATGAACGGTCATTTTTGGCTCAACTCCGAGATGGGACTGTTTCGTGTGGATTATGAGGGTAAAAACATGGTTCGCCTGGGAAGTGGTGCAGGCTTAAAGGGGCATCATATCAACGAAATGAGTTTCGATGGTCATCGCCTATGGATAGCCACTTCCGAAGGGCTCTATCATCTGTTGCCTTCGCAGTTTGAGTCGTGGGCCAAGTCAAGCGGCTACAAAATCAATCTCTTTAATATTCGTCGTGGCAGTGCTACGCTTTCGTTGGGTGATGAGATGGCTGTCAACGAGCAGCAAAGGATTGTTTTGAACTGGAATCTTGGTGCCGACTTGTTGCTGATGGAACCCGTATTGCTTGATTATGCCAATCCAGAGGGGCGTTTATACGAGTATAGTATCGACCAAGCAGAATGGCGCACCTTGTTGCCCAACGAGCTGATGGTATTGTCAGGCTTGTCGCTGGGCCATCATCAGCTGTGTGTCCGATTGGCAGGTATTTCCGGAACCGAGTCGTGTTACGAGGTCGTAGTACGCCCGTCGGCATTGGCCATTATAGAGCTGTGTTTATTAATGGCTCTGCTTGTTATGCTTTGGATAGGTTATCGCTACCGGAAGAATACCAAGGTGCTGTTGAGTGAGCGCGACGAGATTGAAGATGCACTTATTGCCGTAGAGCAAGAGCTGGCTTCGGTAACAGGCGAGGATGCTGTCAGAGACGAAGCCAAAAGCGAGAAATATCAGAAAGTACGCATTGATGAACAGGAGTGCGAGGAGATTGTCAACCGTATGCGCAACTACATCGAGCAGAACAGGGTATATAGGAATGTCGATTTGAAGATGAAGGATCTGGCCGATGAGCTGCATCTTTCGCCATCCAAACTGAGTCAGGTGTTCAATCTCTATCTGAACGAGAATTATTACGACTTTATCAACCACTATCGTCTGGAGGAGTTTAAACGCCTTGTTGATGCAGGTGAACATAAACGGGTAACCATCACAGCCCTTAGCGAGCAATGTGGATTCAAAAAGTCGAGTTTCTTCTCAACATTCCGTAAGGTTGAGGGTATGACTCCCGCCGAATATATGAGAAAAAAGGGCTAAGATTCTGCCTGGTTAGTTTTTCTAAATTAGACGAACTTTACTTAAATCGCTGATTGATAGTTGGTTAAACCATTTGGAGTAATTGCTAAACGAGATGGCGGTAAACAAGGCGAAAATACTTGTTTGCCGTTTTCTTTTGTGCTAATTTTGCACCGCAATATGAATTTTAAAACCAAATTATATGCAAACTATTAACGCAACAAAACGACAAATGATAGGTCGCATTTATCAAGAAGTCAGGTTGGAGTTGTTCTCCATATTTCGTCAGGCGTGCATATCCGAAGACACCTGTCAGGATCTGATTCATGATGTGTTTATCAAAATCATGGGTATTGATGATATTGTTATTCCGCAATTAAAGGCGCTGGCAGTTGTGATTGCTTACCAGAAGCGTACCGATTATCTGCGTCATCGTGCCTATATTAATAAGGTGAGAAATGACATGCAGGTAAGAGATGCCGACAGAATCTATACCCAGCAGGATACTGAGATAAAAGAGCTGCTCAATGCCGAGATGAGAGTGGTGAACGGCATGTCGGAACTTGACGGAAAGGCGTATATGCTGAGCCGGTTTGAGCAGAAGAGTGCCGACGAGATAGCCCTGACTCTCAACCTTTCCAAGCGAGCTGTTGAGTCGCGTATCTATCGCACCCGTATGCTGGTAAGAAACAATCTTCGAAGAGCAATTTAAAACATATTTTACCAAAAACAACTAAATTATGAAGAAAAAACAAATTGGTTTTCTTTTGCTGTTTGGCGCAGCCCTCATGCTGAGTGGTTGTGGCGACGATGCAGAAGGACGTATTGAGATCGACGATTCTGCGCCATCTCAAGTAACTCATGTCAATGCAGAATCTACTGCAGGTGCTGTAACCCTCACGTGGCAAATCCCCACGAGTAGCAGTTTTATGTACACCAAGGTGGTTTATACCGATGCCGATGGAAAAGAACAGTACCAGATTTTCTCTAAGGAGCGTGCCTCGGCCGATGGACAGATGTCGGCCACGTTCAAGGGATTCATCCAGACCGATCCTGTCACTTTCCAGCTTTATGCCTGTTCGGTTCGTGGCAACAACGCTGGTGCAGTCGAGGTGACCGGTATCCCAGGAGCGCCCAACTTCTCGGCCGTGTTAGAGTCAATCACTGTGGATGCTGCTTATGGTGGTATCAGGGTGAACACACCTAACACTTTCGACGATGCTGTTGTGGTGGCTGTAGAGTGGCAGTCAGCTGCAGGCAAGTCGGGTAGCAGGAAATATACTGTTTCGCCAAAGTCAACTGATGGGCGTTTCGTGCGATTGGATGTGGATGGCGGTTTCCTGTTAGAGCAGGCCTCGATAACCATCCATACCGAGGATGAATTTGGGCATGCTTCTGCCCCCCGACAGTTTACAGTAACGCCAAAAGCTGTTAAGAAGTTGGACCAGAGTCTGATGAGTATTCCTGGCTATAATCCCAGCAGCAACGACGGCACTATTGGCTACAGCTCGCAGGAGAGTCAGGGCGAAGGAGCCACCAACGGTCGTGCTGCTTGCATGCTCGATGGTAATACCGGCACTTTCTGGCATTCCAGTTGGAAGGTGGCCACCACTTATCCCCAGTGGTTTATCGTAGATTTGGGTAAGGATTATCAGATAGCTCAGGTAGAGCTCACCCGTCGTATCGGCGACAGTCGTGGCCAGAAAGGTCAAACCATCTATACCTGTGCCTCGGATAAGGCTGGCGATGCCTCAAATCCCGACTCTTGGGGTTGGGATAGCTATGGTTCATTTAGCTTCGACAATACTTCAGACGCCCCTCAGGCTAATGATCTCTCGGGACGTTTGCAGGCAGCCCGCTATATCAAGGTGTATTTTGGTACAGAGATGAAGGGTAGTGGAAACAATACCATGGTGTCAGAGTTTAATGTGTATATCGTTGAATAAGAAAACAAACTATTTTAAATCAATAATTATATATGAAAAGACAATATGTAATGGCAGTCGCTCTGGCTATGATGATGCCTCAGGCGCTCAGTGTGAATGCCGAGCCAACAGCTTTGCAGCTTACGCAACAGAGCCAGCGCATGCTGAAGGGCACAGTGACCGACCAGAATGGCGAAGGTATTATTGGTGCAACCATACAGGTGAAAGGCACGAAGAATGCCAAAGTAACCGACTTTGAAGGCAACTTTGCACTGAGCGACCCTCAAGGCGTGATAGTGGTCAGCTATATCGGCTATATCACTCAGGAGATCAAGTACAGCGGACAGCCTACGCTGAAGATTGTGCTGAGAGAAGACAACTCGCTGCTCGATGAGGTGGTGGTTACTGGTTATGGAGTCACCAAGAAAGCCTCGCTTACCAGTGCTATCAGTCAGATTAAGGGCGACGATGTGTATAAGGATCGTGGTGTAGGTAGCACAACAGTAGCCTTGCAGGGCGAGATACCCGGACTTACTGTTACGCGTACCTCTACCCGTCCTGGTAGTGAGGCTGCAGCCATGCAGATTCGTGGTGATATCTCTATCAATGGTAGCAGTTCGCCACTCATCATCATCGATGGTGTGACAGGCTCGCTCGACGAGTTGAACTCGCTTAACGGTAGCGATATCGAGAGCATCTCAGTGCTGAAAGACGCCTCGGCAGCCATCTATGGTGCTCGTGCTGCCTCGGGCGTAGTGCTGGTAACCACCAAGCGTGGTAAACAAGGCAAGGCCGTCATCAGCTATAATGGCGCACTGAGTCGTACCATCAATGGTATCCAGTCGCCCATGACCACCAATCGCGAGTGGCTCGACATGTTCTACGAGGCACAGTTTAACGACATGCGCGTGACATCGGGCCTTACCGACCCTGAGGAGATACATCAGAATATCAACTGGTGGATATTCAACTCCTTTGGTGGTGCCACACTCGACACGAGCGACATCGACCCAGCTACTGGTGCCCCACGTATCTATCGTGGCGAGGCCTTGTTCAATGCCCTGCGCGAAGGTAAGACCCTGACCCTGCAGAATGGTGACAAGGTGGAGCGCTGGGAGCCCAGCAACTATCTGTTGGATGCCCTCTACGGCCAGGCTACCTCGCAGAAGCATAACCTGAGCATATCAGGTGCCGACGAGAAGTTTGGCTATCGCATGTCGTTAGGTTACGAAAAGGCTCAGTCGCAGCTCAAGGTAGCCGAGGACGGACAGAAAAAGTGGAGTGCCCGTTTGAATGCCGACTATCAGGCCACCAAGCAGATGAAGTTCGAGACCAACATTTCGTTCGAGAAGCGCGATGTGAACACCCCCTCTACCGATGTGGGTGCTGGCTGGACCGACACCTGGTACTGGGCGATATTGAATGAAAACGGTGACCCTTACGATACCTTCAGTGGCAACCGCAACCCTATAGGTGGACTCACCAAGGGTGGAAAAAACAAATACCGCCTCACCACCTTCCGTGGTAGCATGAAGGCCATCTACGATATGTCGCAGCTGGTAAAAGGCTTGTCGTTATCGGCTACAGGCGCCTACAAACTGGTGCAGAGCAACACACAGACTACAAAGAATAAGATACAGTATTACGACTGGGTTGGCACGATGACAGGTAATCGTCAGGGCCCAGGTTCTATCACAGAGACCGATAAGCGTTGGGAGAATATCACCCTTGGCGCATTTGCTAACTACGAGCGTACCTTTGCCGATAAGCACAACGTGTTTGCCATGGTAGGTATGACTGCCGAACAGGAAACTTACAAAGGTATTACAGCCAGTCGTTCGCAGGGTCCGCTCTACGAGGGGTCAGACCTGTTAGACCTGAATGTATGGGAGAGTGGCGAAAACAATGGAGCCAGTGGCGGTCAGAACAGCTGGGGACTGGTGTCGTATCTCACCCGACTGAACTACAGCTATCTCGATAAATATTCAGTAGAGTTCCTGGCCCGTAGGGATGGCTCGTCGAAACTCTCCGAGTCGCAGCGCTGGAAGAACTTCTATTCTATTTCTGGCTATTGGCGCCTGTCAAAAGAGCGTTTCTTGAGCGATGTGAAATGGCTGAGCGACCTGAAACTGCGCTATAACTATGGTAAGACGGGTAGCGTTGAAGGTATCGGCAACTACGAGCGCTACGCCTCGGTAAGCACAGGCTCGGCTCTGTTTGGCATGAATCCTTCCACCCAGTCCACCATCTGGTTGGGTGCTATGACCAGCGACCAGCGCACCTGGGAAACTATCAACAGTCATGACTTCGGTCTCGACTTTGCCTTTCTGAACAATCGCCTGCGTGGTTCGTTCGACTATTTTATCAAGACCAATAACGGCATGTTCATCAGTATCGATTACCCCTCGGTATTGGGCGCATCGGCACCAAAGGTTAACGATGGTGAGTTTCAGGCCAAGGGATGGGAGTTTGCCATCAACTGGAACGACCGTATAGGTGAGGTGAGCTACAACCTGGGATTCCAACTCTCGGATGCCTGGTCGCTGGTTAAGAAGCTGACCAACAATGAGAATGTGCCCAATCCAGGTATCAACCAGAACCGTTTGATAAACCGTCCGCGTCGCGCCATCTACGTCTATCAGACCGATGGTATCTTCCAGACTCAGGAAGAGGTGAATGCCTTCTATGAGATGTATTATTGGAATGCCGACCACTCTGGTCCGAAGGCCAATAACATCCTGCCAGCTCCAGGCGAGAAAACCCTGAACACCCTGCGCCCAGGCGCACGCAAGCTGGTGGATATCAATGGCGATGGCGCCATTACTCGCGAAGACCTGTACTATGCAGGCGATGCAGCGCCCCGCTTGAACTTCGGCTTTAAAGGAGGTCTGGAGTGGAAAGGAATCGACTTCTCCATCTTCTTCCAGGGCGTTTGGAAACAGAAGGTGCTGCGTAATGGTAACTTCTATGCCCCGTGGATCACCAACTATGTGATGCAGAACCGTACCTTTATAGGTAAGATGTGGAGCCCCGAGAACCCCACAGCCAGCTATACGATCGCCTCGCGCGACAACAACTTTAATCGCTTCAACTACGAGAATAAAGATGTGAGTGTACAGAACAACCGCTACATCCGTTTGAAGTCGCTCGTGGTGGGTTACACCCTGCCTCGCCAGCTCACCAATACTATTGGTCTGAACAAAGTGCGTGTTTACTTCTCGGGCGATGACCTCTGGGAGTGGACCAAGGTGAAGGATGGTTTCGATCCTGAGTATGGCGAAGCCTCAAACAACACCTTCCCATTCAGCCGATTGCTCACGTTCGGACTTGATGTGACGTTCTAAGAATTTTGATAACTGATAAAACAATAATGATAATTATGAAGACGATATATAGAAGCATCTTTGTTTGCTGTGCTGCGCTGGCAGCGTTGTCATCGTGCGATGAATTTCTTGAAAAAGAACCGCTGTCAGAGGGTACCGAGGCCATTGTGTTTCAGAATCCCGACCAGTTCAAGGCAGCAGCCAACGAGTTTTATAACGACCTGCCCGGCTGGAGTTACGATCGCATGGATAAGAACACCGATATAGGTGGCTTGTCGCGCAATGGTGGTGGCTCGGCACCCGAGAGCAGTTCGGTTTGGAATGGCAACTATGGTAACATCCGCCAGTACAACATCCTGTTGGCTAAGGCCGAGAACTATGCTGGCGATAAAGCAGCTATCGCAACCTACGAGGGCGAAGCCTATTTCTTTCGTGCCTTTGCCTACTTTGATTTGCTGAAAGCCTTTGGTGGCGTGCCCATCGTGGATCATGTGCTTGATGTGAACGACGAGGTGCTGTATGGGGCGCGCAACAGTCGCTACGAGGTGGCTCAGCTCATCTTCAGCGACTTGCGCAATGCTATCAGCCGCCTGCCTGCCGAAGCCTCGATAGCCGAAGCCGACAAGGGCCATATCAGTAAAGAGGCTGCTCAGGCGTTCTTGGGACGTGTACTGCTTTACGAAGCCACTTGGGAGAAATATGTGCCAGGTATCAACTACGACTTGGATGGCAATGGCTCTCAGGAGGGTGCTGGTAAGGCCAAGCCCGAAGGCTATCCTTCGGTAGAGGCCATGCTTACCGAATCGAAACAGATGTCGAAGACAGTCATTGACGAGGCTGCCAAAGGCACCTATCAGCTTTGGAACGAGTGCGACACGCTGAGTTACTATTACCTGTTTAATATCGACGACAAGGGTGGTAACATCTGTAATTTCAAGGGAGCTGGTAAAACCACGAATAAGGAGTTTATCATCAGTAAGAAGTACGACTACGACCTGAAGCGTGGCGGTCTCAACATCTCTCACGCAGTCATTACCTGGCAGGCAGTAGGCATCAGCGCTCAGTTTGGTGAGTCGTTCCTCTGCTCTAACGGTCTGCCCCTCCGCATCAGTTACACGGGCAATATGAGCGATGCCCAGAATAATCCTCAGTTCAGCGGATGGGACACCTTCATAGGCGAGTATCGAAACCGCGACTATCGTTTCATTGGTGCCACCTATGTGCCCGACCGTACAGTGTGGAGCAGTCGCCCCGAAGACAATCGCCAGTGCACAGTGCTCGGACAGCCATATCCTGTACCAGTATTCCCACAGGATAATAACCATTTTAATGCCAGCGACCCTGTTTATACCAGTGCCTGTGCCGTGTTTAAGCCCACTCTGCGTAATAATCCTACCCATGCAAGCTATGGTAGCCGTAAGTTTATGAGCGAGGGCGCCGATCGTGCCATCAATACCGAGTCGGCCGATTGGCCTATCCTCCGTCTGGCCGAAGTGTATCTGAATTATGCCGAAGCCACTTGCGAACTGGGGAATGGTCAGATATCCGACAGCGATCTCGACATCTCTATCAACAAATTGCGCGATCGTGCCCGTGTGGCTCACCTCACCAACGCCCTCATCGCCAATGTCTATGATGCCGGCTGGTGGGATTGGAACACCAACAAAACCATCTGTAAGAAGATGAACATGCTCGATGAGATCCGTCGCGAGCGCGCCTGCGAACTCTATGGCGAAGGCTTCCGCATGGACGACCTGAAGCGCTGGGGTATTGCCCACATCAACTTGCGAGGCCAGAAGTTAGGTCGCCATGTGCTCAATACGGCCTATACCAAGGAGAAAGCCAACGACCGTACCTATTTTGGTGAGCCATGCTATTATCCCGAGAAATATCCGTTGCTCTATGGTTATTACGAAGGCTCGGGCGAGAACGATCCCGATTATGGCCGATCTATCGCTGTGCTGGCAGCCAACCTGAACTATAGCCAGCGCGATTATCTCGATGCGATACCCCTACAACAGATTCGACTTAATCCTGCTTTAACTCAGAATCCTGGTTGGTAATTATTAATTAGTTAGTTGAGTATTTGTTTCCTCATATCCGTATTCATAAAAAAGCGGATATGAGGATTCTTTTTGTATTATCGCTTCTGTTGGATTTCGTACCAACCAGTGCTCAGCACTGTGTGGAAGTCACTAATCCGTCGGCCGTGCAGCGCCACGAGGTGATAGAGTTGGATGGCAGTCTGCTGCCCGACACCCCACTGGTGGTTCGTGATGCCTTTGGCATAGCGTGTCCTTGGCAGCTCACTCATGATGGAAAACTGCTGCTCTATGCCTCGGTGCGCCCGTTGGGACAGGCTGTATATACCATTCAGCATGGTCAGTCACAGCCCATGCAGCATTATGTCACAGGGCGTTATTATCCTGAACGTGCGGATGATATCTCGTTCGAGAACGATCGCGCAGGCTTTCGCATCTACGGCCCCGAAACTCAGCGGCGTGGCGAGCAGTCGTTTGGCATTGATCTGTGGGTGAAGCGTTCGTCAGAGCCGGTGCTCGACAGTCTGTATAAGTGGGACATCTCGGATCATGTCAGTTATCATCTCGACCATGGTTCAGGTATGGATGCCTATGGGGTAGGGCCTACGTTAGGTTGCGGCACCCCAGCGCTGATGGTAGCCGACTCTATCTGTTATCCTTGGTGTTACGAGTCGTATCAGATACTGGATCATGGTCCTTTGCGTTTCACGGTGCAGCTTGATTTTCCACAGGTTGTTATTCGTGGTATGAGCGTGCGAGAGCATCGGGTGCTGTCGCTCGACCGCGGTAGTAATTTCTGTAAGGTCACAGTGTGGTATGATGGTATCGACAGCCCCCTGTGTCTGGCTGCAGGTTTTGCCATGCGCACTGCTGATACCTCGTCGGTGATATTAGGCGATCATTACATCCACTATGCCGATCCCACCGTCGATGCATCGCGCCATAACAGTCAGATCTACGTAGGCCTGGTGTTCCCCGATAAGGTAGATGTCATTTGCACACGACCGTTTCCTGAGCCAGTTGGCATAAACTACGGGCATGGTTTAGGCATCGTTGCGGGTTATACGGGCTATAAATATACCTATTATATAGGTATGGCTTGGAGCGATTTCGACGTACGTTCTTGGCCAGAGTGGCACGTCAGGGTAGAGCAGTTTCTCAATGCCAGGCAATCGCCCCTGACCTGGCAGATAAAAAAAACCGGTTGAGCATCGTCACTCAACCGGCTTTCGCATTGATCACTTCGTAAATGTCACGTTTTCCACATGTGAGCCTATATAGATGGGCACATAGTCGGCAGTCTGATACCACTTCAGTTTTCCTGGCATGTCATCATATATCACCTTGCCATTCACCCTGAAATCCTCGAATCTCACGTTCTTAATCTTGCGCTGCTCATTATAACCATTGATCACCGACATGTTGGCCAGTTTTCCGTAGTAACGGATATTTCTGAAGGTCACATCCTCGATGCCACGTCCAGGCGCTGTGTTGTATTTCTCGCCCCATACGACGCTCATGTGCAGAATGCAGCCCTGATGAATCTGCTCTATGCGAATGTTCTCGAAAGTCACATCACGCACCAGGTTGTTGTCGCCACAAACGATGGCCATGCACCCTTGGCAGTTCACCTGCGGTTCGCTCTGGCAGATGATGTCGATATTATCGTATTTCACGCCCACAATGCTGTCGGGCTGCTCCGTGTTGCCGTGCACACCTATCAGGATGGGATGAGCCACGTCGGCCCAGAGCGTCGAATTGGTCATGCGGATATTACTCACCGAGCCGTTGAATCCCTTACGGGTGGCGTAGGCTGTGGTGCAGTCGTCGCTGGTGCGGCAGAACACACGGTCGTAGAAGATATTGCTGCATCCCCCAAACACGTTCAGACCGTCGCCCCAGGCGGGATGAGAGATGCTGCGCACATCATGGATGGTCACATCGTGCGATTCTCCGATGGGACAGGTGTTCAGAATCAGTCCGTCGATGCGTACGTGCTTCGAACGATGCACATGGCAACCCTCATATCCGGCTGCCGGACGTGCGATGCCACGACCTAAGATGCTCACGTTCTCTGCATCCTCGATGGCAAACGTTCCTGTGAAATAGCTGCCTCCGGCGAGATAGACGGTAGTGTTCGACTTGACGCGGATGGTGTCTTCGGTGTAGAAACCAGGTTGATAGTAGATAAAGTCGCGCTTCTGTGCTTGTGCCTCTTTCTGGGCTGCCTCCATCTGCACGGCAGGCTTCGAGGTGAATAACAGCAGGTTGTCGGTGATGCTGCCATCAAACTCTACACTCACATTCTCTGGCTGAAAAAGCAGAAACTGCACCGTCGAATCGTTGAGCTCCTGTGCAATGGTGCCTCGGTAGTCAGGGCGGATACGGGCATGCTGATATTTCTTGTTTTTGCACACCACGCGTACAAACACATCACCCGTAAAATCGAAGAAGGCATACGAAATCTCAGTCACCTTATGTTTGTTCAGTCCGGCAGGCGCATTCACTTTGGCCATATAAGTGTCAATTTTCGTCCACTCTTTATGTCCGCGTGGCTGGATATACACATCATAGTCGTGCTTGAGAGGTGCGCCAGCTGGTGCTGGGTAGGTAAACACCTGATGCAGTTTTACCCCTTCGCTCACGCCTTTCACTCTGAAGCTATTGGCCTCGGCACTCTGTTTGATTTCACCACGCTTGGCAGCTTTGGCTTGCAAGGCAAGTAGCTTTTTGGTATAAGGCATCTTGAGCCCCAGTCGCCCCACATAATGCTTGTAAGGCAGGTCGTAGATGCAGCGTATCGTGCCACGTCCCATAGCGCCAGGCTCCGTCCAGTTGCCATAGAGCCCAGTGCAGTCTTTCCACGTTTCGAAAGGCACGTCATAGCCCAGATTATATTTGGCTGTATATTCAAAGCCTTTCATCAGCCGGTTGTCGAGAGCCCCCCAGAGGTTGTTGTTGCTGTCGGGTGATATACTGTTGCCATACTCCCATGCCATCTCGCACAATTCCGCCAGTGCTGCCAGTCCCAATTGGGTGTGCCCTTGGTCGCGTCCTGTTTCCTGGCACTGACCCGTCAAGCCGATATAGCGGGGCAGCGAGCCATTGTCATTGGCATGCAGATAATAGTCCACGGATGCCTGATAGAGTTGCTTGTCTTTCAAGAAGATGGCACAGGCCATGCGGCAGCGGTTGACGATGGCGCCCCAGTTACCATTGGCATAGGGACTGTCGGCCTCAAACTTCTCCATCACGGGCAGCAGAGCGCGACGCATCATAGCAGTCCAGGCAGGAACCTGATGTTCTTGCTCGGCAATCATGGCTCTCACCAGCCAATAGCCTTGAATCAAGCAGAGTGGCGCATCATGGCCGTCAAACCGTTGCAAAGTTGAGGCATAGGCATTGATAATCTCTCGAGCCTTGTTGTGCTGGCCGGTCTTTGCTGCTGTCCATGCAGCGTACATGTCACGCTCACTCCCCCCTTTGGTCTTGGCATACTGTCCGTCGCGAGCCACTACCTCATAGGGGCCAGCCATCTGATATTCGGTCTGGGCCAGCAGGTCGATCCACGTCCCTACCATCACTAATAATACACAAATAATCCTTTTCATTGTCATCAAGTTTTTTCTCTGAATACGATTGGCGGTGCAAATATACGCAAAATTATTTAAATAGTAAAACCATAACTCACGAACCCACGCAGCTCGTCGCTCCCATTGCCGTTACAATCGCCGTCGCAATCGATGCAATCATCTGCACAATAAACTTCAATGTCTCTTTCTTTGTCATAATTGTTAATGGTTAATGTTTAATGTTTAATCTTTAATAGGAAGGGTGGCCCTCTTCCTCGACGATGAGTACCTCAAGCTCAAATTCCCCGAGTGGCAGGGCGTCCGTAAGAACTTCTAAATCGTAGGGTTTCCCCTATCCACAAAGGAATTTTACTATTTTTTTATATTAGGCCGATTTTTGTGATTCTAGTCAACAATATCGGCCTAATTTGGCATTTACTACGAAAACTTAGCTCTATTGCCAAGTTTTCGCAGTACCTTTGCAGCGTGTTTAATTATTAAAAAGAAAAGAAATGAAAAAGATTTTTATGACACTCGCAGCAGTGTGTGTAGCTGCAACAATGAATGCACAGGTTTACGTAGGTGGCGGTCTTGGTCTGGCTTCTACATCTCAGGATGGCAACACCAACACTAGCCTTAAGCTCATGCCCGAGATTGGTTACAACATCAACGATAGCTGGGCCATTGGTGTAGCTTTCGGATATGCCGAGAACGAGCAGAAGGTAAAAGCTGGCAATCTCACTGTATCAGCCAAGGACAAGGTATTCCAGATTAATCCTTACGCCCGTTACACCTTTGCTAAGTTTGATAAGGTAAACCTGTTCCTGGATGGTGGTTTAGATTATATCCACGAGGATCCCGCAGCTGGTAACAAGGTAAACACCTTTGGTCTGGGCATCAAGCCAGGAGTTGCTGTTAACCTGAACGATAAGCTCAGCTTCGTAGCTCACGTAGGCTTCGTGGGTTGGCAGAGCGAGAAGGAGGACTACGATGGCGCCAAGGCTGCTAACACCTTCGGTTTCGACCTGGATGGTTCTAACCTCAGCTTCGGTGTTTACTACAACTTCTAATAGTAAAACCTTAGTTTATATAAATCAAAAAAAAGATGGCTGCCCCGATAAAGGTGCAGCCATTATTTTTATTTAAAGTTCTTGCGGACG
>JAEEGG010012732.1_pt1 | contig 18086 bp, 14 predicted proteins | sample 9134161 | NCBI WGS metagenome assembly JAEEGG01 (sample SAMN16246543, study PRJNA631951) | gut metagenome | biome: gut microbiome; feature: rumen; material: CR-attached | host: Bos | place: Iran: Karaj | collected 2018-10 | reverse complement strand
AACTCTACAAGAACCGCTGGCAAGTGGAGCTCTTCTTCAAATGGCTGAAACAGCATTTGAAAATCAAGAAATTCTGGGGTACCACTGAAAACGCAGTGCGCATCCAAATCTATTCGGCCATCTGCGCATACTGCCTTGTGGCAATCGTCCAACACAATCTGCAGCTGAAACGAAGCACCTATGAGGTGTTGCAGATACTCGGAGTTTCACTGACAGACAAAACTCCGCTTTACGATCTCTTCAACAATAATCAACTCAACGATTTCAAAGAACTCAACTATTCTAATGGTCAGTTTTTATTAAACTTTTAAAATGTTAAATTTTTAGTGGACACTAATGTGTTACATTGAAAAAAAACAGCAATTGTGTTTCAATTATTCATAAGTGAGCCCCTTATTTTCTCGGGCAGTTCCGGCATTGCACCCTGTCGAGTACATACGTATGCACTGACGTCAACGGCAAGTTGGTGAGCCTTGTCAAGTGGTAAACCTTTGAGAATGGCAGCACAAAATGCGGCGGTAAAGGAATCGCCGGCGCCAACTGTATCAACAACATTCACTTTAGGAGTGTCCTTGTATGACATTTCGTCTTGAGTGAAAATATAGGATCCCTCCGCGCCACATGTATAGATTATAGTATTAATATCCCATGATGACATTATTTCACGGCAACATTCCTCAGGTGTGTTTTTTTCTATCCCAAACATCTTACATACAATAGGCAATTCCTCGTTGTTAAGTTTCATCACGTTACATCTATGCATCGAACTGTCGACAATGTCTTTAGTGTAATAGTTTTGACGCAAGTTGATATCGAAAATCCTCATGCAGGAATCCGGTGTTGCGTCTATGAAACTGTTAATGCAAGAGCGAGAAGCGATGGAACGTTGTGACAGTGTACCGAAACAAACTGCACGCGCGTTGGATGCTTTCTTTTTAATTTCAGATGAGAATGGAATATAATCCCATGCCACATCTTCCACAATCTCATAATTAGGAATACCCTTATGCAACTTCACATTTACAACTCCTGTTTTATGAGAGTTATTAATTGCCAAAATATGCCTTAGCCCAATCTTGTTATACTCTTCGACAATGTTATCTCCATTTTTATCATTACCGATAGAACTTATTGCTATAGATTTGTCCATTCCCAACAACTGCCCAACATGAAAGGCGAAATTCATCGGAGCGCCCCCCAATTGTTTCTGATCACCCATTACATCCCACAAACATTCCCCAATTCCACAAACCAATGGACTTATGTCATTAATCCGTTCTATTTTAGACTTTGTTTCTTTTCTTTGTTTTTTCATCTCCATCATTTTTTTGTTAGCCAATACAATCAGTTTGACTATTCCAACCAAAACAATGATGCCAACAACAACTATTCCAATCCACATTAAAATTGAAGAAACAACATCACCAAAGATTCCCTCAAGGGTTATATATATTATTGGTCCAATTTTGCCCATATTGTATATCGTTTAATGATTGTCACTAATAATAATCAATAACATGATTCCTTCAGAACGACACTCTTTCCGTCAACCATCTTTATCACTCCATGCCTCCAACCAGGCAGATTGTATATGTTGAGCCACACCGAGTAAGGGATGTTTTGTTCCACAAGAATGCATCGTTTTGTACCCTCTTCCCTTGCGTCAATGATGAGATTACGGTAAAAATCACCACTTTGTTTCGAATTAGACTCACTCAGAAGAGAACAAACCGTGTCCAAATAACGGTATAAATTGCTATCCTCTATCAGAAAAACTCCGTCAGACCCATATCCCAAATCCAAGTATAGGTCACACAGGAATTTTCCGGAATCGACGGGCTCCTCTTTCACCGTGTTACTATTATTACATCCAACAACCATTAGTAATAATATTATTGCAGTATAGACATGTAGGTATTTCATAAACAATCCATTTTTAATATGTTTTCAAACTAATATTATTCTTCCATGATTCAAATAATCCTGTACTAAGGTTTTAATCTTCTTTTTTTTCACATCCGCGAAGCAGTTGTGATTCTATACGTTTTTTTCGGAGAGGCCATACAATGTACATCAGGGATGCGCATAATGGAGCAGAGAACATAACAATCCATTCTATAACGACGACTATGTCGACATTATTATGCCCTAGGTGATATTGTATTGCCACCACAAGCGTCACAAATAGTGAAAATGCCAGTACCGACAAAAAATTCATTAAAAACAACATGTTTTTTCTCTCAGCAAAAAAGTCAATTACCATTAAAGTAACACAATAGGCAGCGAATGGAATCCCCAAAACGAGTCCCAAGTCAATTCCAAAAGATAAGAGAATGGCTGACAACAAAAACATTACGGCCATTATGACAGATGTTGACACAAGGTGTTTCTCTGTAAGGTGTTTGAACCAAGGCATTAAAATGGCAGAAAGGCAAAGTCCCATGAGGGCATCAGCCACCCGATAAAACCAAGTGTACGGACGATATAGCAAACACCTGGCTATCCACGGGAGTTCCTCCTGCGGTTGTTCATCAGGAAGCCATACTGGAGTATGAGGCCAAATCATATCGACCCATTTTCCTATTGATGCCTGACTAAACAATATTGCTCCAACCACAAGAGCAGACACTATCAGCGGCAATACCCGAATGGATAGCTTTTTACTACAAAACTGCCATACAATGAATGCGAGACATAATGTTTCGCAGACAACCAATAATATTTCCAATTGCAGTAAAAAAGCAACCAATCCAAACAGGCCCAACAGTGTGGGAAAAATAAATTTTTTCATATGTTTTTTATTTATTATGTGCTATTATCCTATTTTGACAACTTGCAGACCTCCTCAACAATGTTCCGACAAAGTCCCGTCAGTTCCACCAGTTCCTCCATGCAGCTCCACTCGCGGACGCTGTGCACAGCCTGCTGACCACCATAAATACAGGGACCGCCGGGCAGACCCTTGGCCACCATCAAAGCACAAGTCGTTCCGGCTCGAAGGTGTGTGGGTTTCAATGGAATGCCCGATTTCTTTGCAGCAGCCATGATAATATCCGGGAGCCCCGAATACATGCTGTTGGCGATATTGTCATACTGTATGAAACATTTAGTCATCTCTATCTCCACTTTAGGGAAGGCTTCGCGGGTTTTACGCATGGCCTCGTTCATATAGCCCGAATAAGTCACGCTGTCGGCCTTATCGAAATAGCGCAGTCTAAACTGAATTTCCCAGTCTTGCATGTTATCCATTTCTGTGATGTCAAAGCAATGCACATATCCTTGCATTTTTTCGGAGTTAGAAGGATGAACCTCCAACGGCAGTTGGGCAATGAAATAAGCCATGGCCGTGCGTGCGTCAGCGTATCCCAACACTTTGCCATTGCTTGAATGTGCCTGATTACCCTTGAACAGATAGGCGCGGTTCTCCGCTGTGAAATTGGCCACGGAAAATTCGCCATAGTCATTGCCATCGACATCAATCAGTATTTCCGGCACCTTGTCCATATAATTGAGGTCTATCCGCATGGCCACCTTGCCCACATCTTCGTTTTGGGTAAAGAAGAAATAGACATCGCCATGTTTGAATTTTTCATCTGCAGCCATTTTCTCTATCAGTGTTACCAATATAGCACAGCCCGCCTTGCAATCAGCCCCCAGCAAAGTTGTGCCATCGCTGGTAACAATGGTTTTTCCAATGAGATCTTTTAGATGTGCACCTTGCGGCGAGTTTGGACTCAGCACGATGTTATTGTTCAGCACAATGTCACCACCGTCGTAGTTGTGGTGTACTTGAGGATGCACTTGCCGACCGGTGTTCGGTCCAGGAGCCTCAGGTGTGTTGTCCAGATGTGCCATAAAGGCCACCGAAGGCACCTGTGTTTTCATGTTCGACGGCAGCTTGGCGTAGACGTAATAGTCTGGCGACAATTTGACTTCCACACCTTTGATAGCTTTGATTTCATTGTAAATCAAATTGGCCATTTGTCGTTGACCCTCAGTCAAGAAAAAGATGTTTTCGGAAGTGTCAACAGATTGCGAACCAATGCTGACATAGGAGAGAAACCTGTCAAGCATACATTCCACGTCTGTTTTCTGAGCAAATGCAACTTCAACGAAAACGAACATTACGATAGAAACAATAATTTTTTTCATGATTATGTTTTTTTGAGTTAACAATTATATATTAGAAGCTGTTTAAATGTAAATTCAATGATTTCCTTAAAGCACCTGAACGGCATATTTTATACCTTTCCTCAGTTACAATGGAACCCCATTGCGCCCTCGGAAAGGCGAAAATCCGCTCGTTCATGTCCATAATAAAATTCATCAATCATATTAAACAGCATCTTAAAAATACCAATTATTACAAGCACCTATCAATGCAGCAGCACTGTCAGTTACAATGACATTTCGTTTTTCGTTTGCAAAAATACGTAATGTTTTAATATTTTTTACTATATTTGGAAATATTTTTTAATTAAACTACATATGTACCTAATATTATGGCACATAGCCATAGTTAAAAAAGGTTAAAAACATTGTTCGGGAGATAATAATAATGGTTTTTACTAAAAGAAAGAAAAGAATTTAATAAAAGAATAATAGATCCAACAATATATTTTTTTTCATGACGTTATTAGAAAAAAACAACATTATGCTTAATAAGGAAGGAAAATATGAGTACAGACATCCTCGAGCGATAATAGCCGTCGACGGGGTAATACTATCAATAATTGAGAATGATTTGCGAGTACTCATCATCTCGGAAGATCAAGAACATTGGCGGCTACCTGGACGGAAGCTGCGTTTTGATGAAATAAACGGAAATCAATGGGGAGAGGTTCCTGACAATTACAAAAACGGAGATGAATTAAAACATTGTCTATCAGATGCAATCCGGCTTAAAATTGACGGAACACGTTTTTCCGAAAAAGAGTTTGTTTTGAAAATGATGCCAGAAATGACGCCACTGAAGTTGCGTGACTGTCCGAACAGAGACAAAGACAGACCACTAATTGAGGTATCCGGAATAGACAAGAAAGATCGAGTCATCACACAACCTTACATGATGTTGGTAAACCCCTATTTTTTTGTAAGCAAAGAGAATGAAACCAATCAACGCCTTCGGCTGCAACGACGTCAAAGGTTGGTAAACAATTTTTTTGTAAGCAAAGAGAATGAAACGATCGAAAAAGAGACATCCTTAATCTTTAAAAATCCCAAATTACTGGGAAAGACTGAGACAACTGCCTATTGGGCACCTCTTTATCAAATATTTAAAGACAACGACTGTTATGAAATGACAATCGAAAGAAAAGCACCAAACCTCACATCAAACAATATAGAGAAAAGGCCCAGTCAAGAGGAACGGAATGAAAAATGGGTGTTCCGTATGTTGTTCGACCATGCAGAAATACTATTAGACGCATTACAAACATTACGATTACAAGCAAGGACACAGCCTGTAGGAAGAGATTTCTTTATTAGCGAAAACAACAAAGAAATGTTCACAATGCAACAAATCAAAAGAATGTATGATTTAATCATTGATGGAAACCTAGAGATAAGTAACCTGAAAAAGACACTAAAAGAGCGCAACTTAATCATAGAATATACAGAAAACGGCAAAGTCAAAAAAACCGAAAAGTCTACCACTCGTCCAGCCGTATTGTTCAAATACGATGACAATTGGTATGACTATTATATGGAAAACAAGAACTTAGCATTAAGACTATAAAAACATACAATATAAAGACACACCCATTAGAGGAGAATTTCATGAAATTCTCCTCTATTTTTTATATCATTTGGCATCGAAAAAAAATCGATTAGTAATCAATTCTTTATGTAGAGAAAACCTCAAAAATTTCATTTTTTTTGAGAAAAAGATCTTGTTGTAATATTTTATTTGTATATTTGCAGTGGATTTTACTATATTTAGAAATAGATGATATTTAATTTGAATAACAATTATTTAAACACAAATATACCTCAAAAAATTTCAATAAATCTATTACCATTGTCTAAATTCATAAATAGAATAAACGATAAATAAAAAAAAGCGATTACTACTGTTGTAACACTTGAAATAAAATAACAATAGCTTCCCTACAACAGACAAAAAAAACAAATACCAATCAAAAAACCAAATAATTATCGCCATGGAAACACAAGATTCATACATCCAGTCAATTTGGGAGACACTAAAAAACAAACAATTCAACAGACATGAATATATGAAAAAACTTGAAAAAGTGTCGAATCTTGAGGTTGAATCACCTCATAGTCTGGACATTATCGATACCAAATGTGCACTACTTATGCATCTTGGATATTATAATACTGCATTATATTACATAGACATAATACAAAATAGATATAAATTTATTCATAAGGAAGTCCTCACGGAAAGAAGGGTTCAATGTTATTACGAGTTAGGAGAATATAAAAAAGTACCAGATATAACCGAAATGTACAAAACAGAGAGCGAGAATTTACTTGTACTCAAAGCTTTCGCATACAGGAACATGGGCGAACACGAAAAATCAATCGAGATATGCAACAAAGCATTACATCAACATCCAAAATCAAAAGAATGGGCTCTATTTCAACGAGGATGGAGTTATCGAGCATTAGGTAAAATGGATAAAGCATTTGATGATCTCCATGAAATTGTATGCCTGTCAAAACAAAAAAAGAACGACATGGCAAAATACTATGCAACCTTTTGTTTGGCATATTTCGGAGACATAGATGCCTCCATCAAAATGCTAAACAAAATCATTGCTGAGAAAAACACCATCATTTGGAAAAATCTTTTGGCAGCAGAGATTTACTCGCTTGTCGGACAAACAGACAAGGCGGCTATTGCATTAGAGAACTGCATAGAAGATATTACCGAAAAAGGTGTCAACGAGACTTTATCCCGTTCTACACTGGATGACCCCGCATTAAAAAATGTATTTGATGACAAAAGCAGCATATACCGAAGAGTAGTACAATTCATTGAAAATAACGAAGACAATGATTACAAAGAATTTGTATCATCCAAGAAAACTCAATCAACGCAATATAACATTCCCAAACGGACTGCAATGAGCATTTCTCGGAACACTGACGGAGTATCCCTTCTCATCCCAATATCAGTCAACAAAATACCTGCATTTTTTGAATTCGGTGGAGAATCAACAACCTTAATTAACGCACAATATGTTCCCTGCACGTCAAGAAAGAAAACAACCCAACATAAAACAAAATGTCATGGCACAGTAATCGGATTCATGACAACTGTCAACCTCTCTTTCAATGACATTCAAATAAAAGCGAATGCCATAGCTGTAACAAACGACTTCCAAAACAACGTCATTGGCACCGACATTCTTTCAAAATTTTCCAAAATTCAAATAAACAACGATATAATAGCACTGCAACTATGAAACCTCACGACATCCAACAAACATTTGTCCAATATGCCGAAGAAATGCTACGAAGTCCAGAAGGCGTCGGACCACTTTGCCGCAAAGAGATTGTGAGAAAGTACGTCAATTATGGCTACTATATCCGAGCAATCGAATTATGTACCGAAACATTACGAGTGTTTGACAGAGACCCAGATTTCGAAGCATTAAGAGAAGAAGCCATCGACAAGGCCAAAGCGAAAAACCAGGTGATAAACTACTGTGAAGCGATAAGCCATCTAAACCCGAACTGGCATAAATGTATAGTGTCAGGTGCCGGAAATGTAAGGATGTGGTGGTACAATAAACTACCAATAATAAAAGGTACCATAACAGGCATTAGCAATATCTTTTCAGACGGAGAAGACGAGGACAACGAAATAGAATGCCACTTCACAATCAATCCAGCAAGAGCCATTGGGACCCTGTCGTACAACACCCTAAAAGAGATCATCAATTGTGGAGTTGAATGCCCAATACTTTACAACAATCAAGAAGGGATTGTAGTGAACATTCCTTTAATAAAAATCGGATGCTCAGAAATACACAACATGGCTGTAGAAATCATTTTCAATGAAAATGAAAACGACCTACCATCTATTGGACAAAACGTCCTAAGTCAATTAAATTACACACTTGACTTCAACAAAATGAGATTTCAATATAAATCGTAGATATAAAAAGCTGTTTTAAATTTAATTCAATGATTTTCATAAAGCACCTGAACGGCATATTTTATACCTTTCCTCAGTTACAAAGGAATCCCATTGCGCCCTCGGAAAGACGAAAAATCCGCTCGTTCATATCCATAATAAAACCCATCAATCAAAATTAAACAGCTTCTAATATTTGTAAAACAATGGAGGACGACGCCAAAGCAACAAGCTGTTCTATCAAAACCTCATCGGTAGCGCCCCCTTCTTTCAAGAGACAATGTTTTATCTGTCTGTTGTACAGGACAACAGACTATAAGAAAAAGACATCAGTGCGTCTTATCTGTTGTTATAGAAAAAGAGACGCGTTGGCGTCTCTTTTTTTTGTCGATGACCTGTTGTCAGAAGAGGTTGAAGAAGAAAAAGAGGGCTGCGTAACGTGCTGGGATGTCCCTGGCATAGCCGAGCGTGTGGTTGTTCTTGTCCCGCACGGCGCCGTCGGGATAGATCCTGCCCAGCGTGGAATTGTTCGTATTGCGGACCCTGCCGTCGCTTTCCACCTTGCCCAAAGCAGAATTGTTGCGGTCGCGGACGGTGCCGTCGGTTTCCACTTTGCCCAGATAGCGGTTGTTGGGGTCGCGAATCACGCCGTCAGACTGGATTCGCGCCAACATGGAATTGTTGCCGTCGCGGATGGTGCCATTGCTCTCCATCTTAGCGATGAAAGAGTTGTTGGCGTTGCGGACGGTCTGCGAGCGGCCTACAGCGGCAAGGCAGAGGACAAAAGACAACAGGAGGACAATCTTTTTCATGGTTGATACGTTTGGGGTTGAAGGATAAGAAGACGTACACTTTATTCCCATGTCACTAAATGGTTAGGGCCGTCGTAGGGCTGCACATGTTGTTGTCAACGTTGTGAAATGCCAGATAGGCGATGCAGCCGTTGTCATTCCAGCCCTCAGGGAGCGGCACTGCCGCTTTTCCCTCACTGCGTTTCGCCACCGTCTGAGAGACGACAGCCTCGTCCCTTTCGGTATTATAGACCGCCACCAGAAGCGTGTCGTTGGGACTACTGATGCCGTTGTCGCCATCCGACGCCCATGAAAAGAGCGCCGTATCCTTTTCGCGGCAGGTCTTCGTCACCCGAGGAGCCGCCAGCGGGCCATCCGACAGTTGGACAGCGAGGTAGTCGATAGCGAAATTCGGGCCATTGCCGACGACCTCCTTACGGAGATTGGCCGACATGGCGGCGGAGCGGACGTGGGTGCGGCTTTTATGCGCGTCGAAGCCGATGGTGTAGAATACGCGCACCTTGGAGAGGAAATGCGACATCAGGCTGAAGCGGGACATGTTCCTTTTCTCGCCCTGAGTGGGAGGTGTCGTACGTTTTGCGGGGTTGGCACGCGCGATCACGCGGCCCCGCTTGTCGGTAAAGATATTTATTGGTCCGACGCGGCCGGAGAGACCGACGATGTCGAAATTTGTGCCCTCCTTTTTCTGTGCCGGTTTGCGGATGCGCGGTTTGTAGCGATTGGCCGGGTTGAAAGGGACGGGGTTGTCGCACTGCAAGGTGAAGCAACCCAAGTAGGTGGAATTGCTAGCGAGGGAGGAGTTTTTGTTGTAACAGGCCGCATAGAGATGGAACGGGATGCCGGCCCACTCGGGGTCGACGACAATGGTGGCGGTGGCGTCGGCACGGCATGCCAATTCGGGGTAGACGATAGCCTGGCGAAAGTCGGGGCAGTAGAGGGAGACCATCAGGAGGTCGGAGGAGGATTGGAGGTTAGTGGTGTCGGATTGGTTTTTTGCGGTGGAGGTTTGGCTTGAAGCTTGACGAGAGGTATTGGTATGGGTTGGAGGGGTCCACGAGAGAAGGATGGTGTTATCGTTGCCGGCTTGTGCGGAGAGCGTGTCGGGTAACGGCAACGGGCCTTCCGCCAACTGCAGCACGGCATAGTCCAACTCCATTTTGGGATACTCGCCTTTGAAGGCTTTGTGGTAGTTGAGCTTCATGGCACGGTCGCGCGGACGACCCGGGAAGGCCGCAAAACCAAGCCGCAGGAAGACAAAGGAAGGTCCGAAGACCCGCTGCATCAGTTTGAATTTTTGGGCATTGACGATTTGATCGTGCGTTTGGACGAAGCCGCGGTTGCCAACGGCTGCAACCACGACTTTGTTCTTCCACTGATAAAGACTCAGCGGACCCGTGTTTTGCGGGAAATCCTCTCTGTTTTTGTCGTCGATAGTAGCCATAGCAAGTGCATTTTATAATGGAGGTTTAACGGCTGGCGTTGTCACAAGCACCCGGTACCGGTCAGTTGCCTAGGGACAAAGTCACTGTTTGACAATTTTGATGGTGTATCCTTTGTCGTTTTCGGTAAACATGGGGCCCACGCCCATGCCCATAACGCCGATAGACAGGGTCTCCTCTTCAAAATAGGCCAGAAATCCCTGGGCGTTCCACGAGCCCCATCCTTCGTAGGTTCTCACCAGACTACCATTGCGGTCGTAGAACCGGACTATAGCCCTACTACCCTCTTCGACTTCGTTTCCAGCCAGAAGAACGGCTTTCTTGTACTGAGGATGGTTGGAGATGCTGAACTCATAGATCTGTTCAAACCCGTCGGCGTTGCCCGCCTCGTTTCGGGACAATTGTTCGCGCAGCTCGGCGACCTCCTTGGTGAGTGCGGCGATGCGCGCGTGGGCATCATCCCGCATCTTTTGGAGTTTAGCGATTTCAGCGTCTTCAACTTTCTTGCTCTTGAGAAGTTTCTCGATGCGTTCGTCAGCTTCGCGCTTGCTCCTCATGAGCTGGTCCACAGTCCGTCTGGAATTGTTCAGATCTTGGACAAGCCGGTTGTTTTCGTCAGCGTATTGGGAGAGCTCCTGGTTGAGCGTCATCACCTTGGAAGAGAGGCTGTCGACTGCATGCTGCAGAATGGCTATCTGCTCTTTCTTGCTCTGAGCAACGGCACTATAGCCCATCATTGCCATCAAAAGGAATAATACAAATGTACGTTTCATTTTCTGTTTTATTATAGTGGTTTCCGTTTTCACATTCTTCATTGAACTATCAGTTCATAGGGCCCCTGCGGCACAGCCAGGCAGGAAGTGTCATTCTTCAGCATGCCGGCGCACAAACCATCCAGAAACACTGCATGCGGCAGTTTCGGATCGAGCCAGTGGCGTTTGTGTCGGAAGGCAAGCATGATTTGAAGAATTTACAATGATTCGTGAGGCTGGCATCGCCCAATTTCATTTTTTTAACGTAAAAACATTATTATTATTGCCCTCGGAATGGCTGAGGGTTGCAAAAGATTCTTCTTTTATTTGGTTAGCGTTTCTTTATTGTCTATCAGCATTTCTTTTTTCCAAAGCAAAACATGAAGAGCTCCAGTGGAGCTATGAGCCGAAGCCCGAAAAGTCCCTCACTTTTCGGAATGGCTGAGGAACTGGCAAAGAAAAGTGCTTTTTTCTTCTTCAACTTCATCTTCTTTTCTTCATCAACTTTTCTTTCGCCAGAGCCGGAAAGAAAAGTTGCAAAAGAAAGCGGCTCTTTCACGTAAGGAGATTGTCCGCTGCTTCCGGGCGATGGAAATCATCGGCTCAGGAGACTGTGGCGCAGGAACTCGCAGGTTCGTCCGTGTCTTTTTACTTGTGACGGTTGGATGGGGGTTCTGGTTTACCTTTTTACTTTTGAAGGTTATCGCGCTCAGACACCCTGCGACCTTTACAGCCTCCTGCTTGTGATTTCCTATCACCCTCCAGCAAGCTACGGGAGAAGAAGCGTTTTTTATTGACGGGGGGGGAGTTCTATTGGGGTTCGGTTTTGGATACAGAGGGATGGTTGGTTTTGCTGATGTTTCTGCTGCCGTGTTCGGATCGGCAGGGCGCTTCTTCTAAGCGCAGCCACCGCGGTGGGTGGCTTTCTCCGCTCCTTCCGTCGCTATCGCAGAGAGCCACTGGCTCTCTGCTTCACCCTCCAGCAAGCTACGGGAGAAGAAGCGTTTTTTATTGACGGGGGGGAGTTCTATTGGGAGGTGGGTTTTATGTACCAAATACTGGTACTTTGTTCTGCTTAGTGTTGTACTTGTAAGTGGGATTTTGGTTCTGTAAGACACACGTTACCTGCACAACAACACATTGTTCGGAAAAGAAAAGACGGCCTGACAAAAAAAATAATAAAAGAAATCGGGTTCGCTTACTTTTTTTTCGTAATTTTGCAGTCGTATTTGTCATGTGCCTTTGCAGAGACAGGTGGCACTGACCTTCGGTTAAGAAATCACTAACATCCAAAACACCCACAAGATGAAAAAAATACTATTCACAACCGCAGCACTAAGCATGTGTCTTGTTTTCTCATTATGCTCCAATTCGAGAACGGACTCCGGACAGAGATCCGACTCAGCAACGGCAGAAGTGACCGCGAAATCACCTTTGGTCACCCCCGACCTCACATTCTTTGAGCTCCAGGGACCGGTGAAGAAAGTAACCGTCAACAAAAACACCTACGAATTTGACAACAACGGCAATCTGACCAAAGTGAACGGGAAGTCCCCGTCCAGTTTATATTCCCGCGATGAGAAAAGAAGGATTGTATCGGAAAACGCTGACGGAATGGAATATGTATACTTTTGGGATTCCAAACGGCCCACAGGATACACCGTGCCGATGATCGGCGACATCACGTTCACATACGACGAGCGCGGCTTTCGGACAGCGGAAAAGAGCGAGCAGCAAGTGGAGGGTTGTGACGAGTGCCGTGATGTCTATGTCACCTACACTTACGGCAACACAGACGCGTATGGCAACTGGCTGTCGAGAAGTAACAACATCGGTGAAAAGACTGTCCGGAAAATTGAGTACTACGCTGTTTCCGGAGCCGCTGCAAACGACAACAGCGTCGACAAGGACCTCACCATTACAAAAAGTGGCGTAGGGCCCTTTGCCATCGGTGCCAAATTCCCCGCTGCCGGCCCAGTTCCCGGAAGCAAACTCACAATCAAGCGCACATCACGTACTGAGATTGGGGAAGGTGAGGAATACACTGTAGTGATTGACCAAGTGATGTTTGACAACGAAACAGTCATGGAACTGGTGAAGGATTACGATAAAAACACCATAAATGAGATAAAGATCCTATCCACCCGCGTGAAGACTGCCGAGGGAATCGGTGTCGGGTCGACCATTGAAACGTTTTTTAACACATACAGCAGTGCCGATCTGGGGTTCACCTACATCTCCGGGCTACTTATGATGATGTGCGACGAATACGAAAGCTGCCAGTTTTTGCTGTCGGAATTGGATTTCAAGTATGATTTAACCAACGGAAAATACTACCAATCAGACTATATAACACTGAAACCATCTGATTTCAAACCAGGAGCAAAAATCGTGGCTATTCGTCGTTTCTGAGCGGCAGTGCCGACATCCGCCGTGGGAGGAGACACACTTTTTCTCTTTTCATTTTGCGGAAAATGTGTATCTTTGCAACACAAGATGACGAGGATATGAGGTCTTACTCTATTCATAACGCACTGATTTTCACCCCCCCCGCAAATTCACTAAGTCTTCACTGTGGAGTAAATACTTCTTCATCCACGCAAAGATGCTTATCGACCTCTGACCAAGAGCGTGTCACAAAGCACGCCCTAGGCATCGAACGAATGTGGCCAGCCAATGAATTGGCTGGCCACATTTGTTTTGACACCCACATAATTGGTTGAGGACAGCGAGACGATGACACTTCCGAGAGCACTGGAATTGACGGAAGGTCGAGCCACAGGCATACCTACCATACTGAGTAGATGGTGTAAAAAAAGTTATACAGAGGACACAATGATACCATAAAGAAGGCACAAAGAACCCACTACGAAGGCATCAAATACTATACGCTTTGACAATCTCAATTGTACCTTCGGGGACTTCCAGACGCTCTTCGTCTGACAGGGTTACGATGGTGCCAGAAGATAAATGGAGTTCACCCATTGCATCACGCAGCCCACCTATCTCACGTCGCATGTTTTCATCGGTCAGCTCTAAACAGACCTGGTAGAGCGATGATGGTTTGTTGTGGCTGTCGGTCACCACAAAATCACATTCGCCAGCACCTTGGTAGTAAAAGATGTGGCCTTTGTGTTGCTTCCGCAAATTGAGAAACACGTGGTTCTCTAACAAGCGGCCATAGTCGTCGGTTTGCGAAAGACTGACGGCATTAGAGATGCCCGTGTCAATTGCATACACCTTTTTGGGGTTGCGTTGTGTGGCGCGTACATTGGTGGCGTATTGTCCTATAGAATCTATCAGATATGCATCGCGCATATAAGAGATATATTCAAGTACCGATGAGGTGGCTACGTCGTCGGCAACAGATGTCAACCTGTTTGCAGTATATGGTTTGGCGATGTTGGTCAACAGGTAGGATGCCAGTTTCCTCAGTGGGTCAATATTCCGTATGCCGTGCCTGATGGCAATATCGCGTATCAGTATGTCATCCAGCATAGTAAGCAGTACACGCTTGTCTTTTGAAGCAAGATACTCTGGCATACCGCCATCGGCGAGATATTGCATAAAAGCTTTTTTGCCCGGGGACTTCTTCAGATATGTGAGGTATTCTATATATGAAAACGGGAACATCTCGGTGGAGATGTGCCTTCCTGTTAGGTTGGTTCCAAGTTCTACGCTGAGCATAGAGGCGTTGGAACCTGTTATAAATACGGTGTATCTTTCGCGAAGCAATTGATGGACAAACAACTCCCATCCATCTATTATCTGTATCTCATCGAAAAAGAGAATTCGGCTTCCGGAATCCTGGATGTAGGCATACAGACGCTTGAAATCGTCGGCAGTGAATCCAATCAGGTTGATATCCTCGAAGTTCAGAGAAAGACATTCTTTTCTGGTATATCGTCCTGCCATCTGCCGCATCAAGGTGCTTTTTCCACATCTACGAAGACCTGTAATAATGCTTGCAAAACCATCTACCGGATGGATGGAACTCGTGTTTTCTCGTTGTATCTCATTCTTTTTTGAACTGTTTTGCCTGGCTTGGTTTAATACAACTTGTTCTATATGAGACTTTAATATCATTTGCTTCGTATTTTATTTATTGCTGCAAATATACAAAATCTTTTTATTGCAGCAAAAAATATCTTTTGATAACAGCAAAAGAAAATACCAGGCCAATTAGAAGATAATCCCTAATTCTGCAAACGATACAATCTGGACATTACCAACCCTTCATATTCTTTTTTCATCTCATCTGACAGAAAGAAGTTGGCTATCAACATTTGCCACTTTGGAAGCGCTTTTTGAAGACCTCCGATAAGGTTATGCACCAAATTTTCTTCCAATCCAATAGTCTTTGCGGCATTCACAAAATCACTTAGCCTCAATCCGGTCTTACGACCGGAGAGTGTAAGTGCCAATTCTTCTTTGTTTTTGGGATTGGCGATGGCTACGTTAAGAAGGTCAGTCCGTCCTTATTACTGACCTTGGTGGCCCTGCAAACAAATGTGATAGTCATTTTTGTTTCAATTTAATATTAGACAATATTTTACAAAGATAAAAAAATGGTCTCAGTCGGAGAAAAATCGGTCTCAGATTTTGAACATTTTCCATCCGCCCATCACCCTCCCTTGCAGACACCATTCCGGGTGTATCGGTGTATGGATATTTGTCAGACTATCAACATTTTTCTGCACCATCCATACTGGTGCAACCGGTGCAACCAAAGTTTGGATGCTTGGTCGGTGTGGAAATAGAAAAGACACTGACAATCTTTTTGATTATCAGTGTCTTTCTTTGTGTTTCGGGGTAATTTTACCCCGTCTAAAGTGGAGCTGGGCGGAGTCGAACCGCCGTCCAAACAAGCGACTGACGTGCTTTCTACATGCTTATTCCGTGATTGGTTGTCGGGGCGACTCCGGACGCGGACACCCAAGGCCGACCGTAGCCTCTAAAAATTCACCGGCACTGCGAGGCTTTATGCCGGCTATCCCGTCTTTGCGAGCACCTCCGAATCACATGCCGACGGTCGGGGCCTGTGGGAGATGTCTTGTCCCCACAACTGTTGCGGGGATTAAGCTAACCTACTGTGCTTCGGTTATGCAGCAAGAGCGTAGTTATTTTCGCCAATTAAATTTAGTGCATCGGTGGTCAAGGCTGCTGATGCGTGAGCCTGCATGCTTACAAATCCATCTCCTTGCTGTCAAAACCAGTCAGCCCCAGGAATAGGGATTCTAAAGTGTTTGCATAAAAAAAGCTCCCGAATGAGAGCTTCATTTTGTTTGGCGGTCCGGACGAGACTCGAACTCGCGACCCCATGCGTGACAGGCATGTATTCTAACCAAACTGAACTACCGAACCGTTTGCATTTTCCAGTCTTTCTTCCTTAAATGCGAGTGCAAAAGTACAACTTTTTTCGATACTGACAAATTTTTTTTCTTTTTTCTGCAAAAATAAATTGAAAACGCTTGATTTACAACTATATTATTTTTTATACAAAAACCGCTATCACATGCATTTTTCACCATTCCGGACCTCATTTTCTCCAAAAATCGTACCTTTGCAACACATCCGCAAAAAACCATTGCGCAGAAAATCACTATAAGACTATATAATTCAATAAAATAACTCATTTTCTAATTTGTCGTGAATACTATCAAGAACATCATATTCGACCTTGGAGGCGTGGTCTACGACATCCGTTACGAGAATGTCGTTGAGGCCATTGCCCGACGCGGCATCACCCATCTGGGCCAGTTCTACAGCAAGGATTTCCAGACCCACGAGATGGACCTCTTCGAAAAAGGGCTAATCACCGTCGAGGAGTACCGCGACTACATACGTCGTGTGGCCCGGCTCCCTGAGTTGAGCGACAGCGAGATCGACGATATCGTCAACGCCATACTGATCGACATCCCACGCGAACGCGTCGAGCTGCTTCTGCGTCTCAAGAAACGCTATGGCGTATACCTGTTCAGCAACACCAACCAGATCAACTACGACTGCTTCACCCGCAGGATGAAGGAAAAGTATGGTTTCGACATCTTCGCCGAATGCTTCCATGCCGCCTATTTCTCCCATCAGATGCACTGTCGCAAGCCTGCCAAGGAAGGATTCGATATCATCATCCGAGAGCAGCACCTGGAGCCCTCAGCCACTGTGTTCATCGACGATATAGAGAAGAATCTTGAAGGCGCTCGAGCTGCCGGCATAAGGGGATACCACCTCTCGCAAGGCAGTATTGTCGATCTCTTTGATTCCCAAGGGAATCCTATACCATCTCTCTTAACACCAAATACCTAAATAACACTTATAGGGGAAGGGTGAATCTGATATTACGGGGAGGTTTTTTTTCTTTTTATTCTTTTTCTTTTCTCTTTCTTTATCAACTATTCTTTCTTCTTCATTTTCACTTCTTCTTTTCTTTATTTTCACTTCTTTTCTTTCTTCTACTCTTCTTTTTCTTCAACTTTATCTTCATCTTCTTTTTTCATCAACTTTTCTTTCGCCAGAGCCGGAAAAATGAAATAGCTCCAGTGGTGCTATGAGCCGGAGCCCGAAAAGTCCCTCACTTTTCGGAATGGCTGAGGGTTGCAAAAGATTCTTCTTTATTCGGTCAGGGTTTCTTTTTGTCTATCAGCATTTCTTCCTCTTATAGGCTATCAGCATTTCTTTTTTCCAAAGCAAAAAAAAGAAACGCTGGCAAAGAAAAAGTGCTTTTTTCACGTAAGGAGATTGTCCGCTGCTTCCGGGTGATGGAAATCATCGGCTCAGGAGGCTGTGGCGCAGGAACTCGCAGGTTCGTCGGTGCTCTTTTTACTTTGTCGGTTGGTTTGAGGTTCCTCTTTCTATTTTTGCGTTAGAAGGTTATCGCGCTCAGACACCCTGCGACCTTTACAGCCTCCTGCTTGTGATTTCCTATCACCCTCCAGCAAGCTACTGGGGACGAAGCGTTTTTTATTAACGGGGG